>Ga0224506_10000659_pt1 | contig 27688 bp, 24 predicted proteins | sample SF_Jan12_sed_USG_2_FD_169108 | JGI IMG/M metagenome (GOLD analysis project Ga0224506, IMG submission 169108) | Sediment microbial communities from San Francisco Bay, California, United States - SF_Jan12_sed_USGS_8_1 | ecosystem: Environmental > Aquatic > Marine > Sediment | place: USA... | reverse complement strand
ATACGAACACCTATTATTATTTAGATTAAGTAAAAAAGAAAGATATTTTTACTATATTGTTAGTTGCTTTTTCTTTCGTATTCATTATTTCATATCATGATGAAACTTATACTTAATAAAATCATTTATTTGAATAGTAATATTTCTCAAAAAAGCATATATTTATTTGGGTTAATGACATATTAAAATGAGTTTGAAAGTAGTAGCCATAGTAAATCAAAAAGGAGGCACAGGGAAAACCACTACAACCGTGAATTTAGGTAGTGCTTTTGCTTCTAATGGGCATCGTGTACTCTTAATTGACCTTGATCCTCAAGGTAATTTAACGTATTCGCTTGGTATTAATGAGTTTGAAAATGGGATAGATGATGTTTTAAAACATGAAGCTTTACTTTCTGACTCCATCATTGAACGAGAGAATATGGATGTGTTGCCCGCTACTACTAATTTGGCAAAATTAGAATTAATGCAGCTTGATAGTGAAAATACAGCTTATATACTTTCCGAAGCATTGTCCGATGCTGTGGGAGAATATGATTACATCTTGATTGATTGTCCCCCATCGTTATCGTGGCTTACAATTAATGCGCTTACTGCTGCACATAAAGTGCTTGTCCCTATGCAGTTAGATGTTTTTAGTATTCAAGGACTTACGCAGATAATGGAGACCGTAGGAGAAATAAAATCAGCGTATAATGAAGAGTTAAGTATAGCAGGAGTATTAGCCGTAATGGTTGATAAAAGGAAGAAATTAACCAATGAAGTATTGGAGCATGTAAAAGGAAATTTTGATGTTTCTGTATTTGAAAATGTAATACGAACCAATGTTAAAGCAGCCGAAGCACCTTCTTTTGGAGCTAGTGTAGTTCATTATTCACCTAACTCGAATAGTGCTCGTGATTACCTAGCTGCGGCTAAAGAAATTTTAGAAATAATTTAAAAATTAAGATATTAACCAAAACAAATAAAAACATGGCACTAGGAGATAATTTAAAATCAACTGAAAAAACGAAAGGGACAGTAGCATCAAAAAATACTAAACCAGCTCAAAAAGAGACAAAAGGAGGAAACATGACCGCAGAGGTGATGATCAACGATTTAGATGAAAGTGTTTTTAATGAACTTCCTATTGAAGCGCAAATTAAAATTAAAGAACTGAACTTGAAAAATGAGGTATTGAATAAGTCATGCCTTATTTCAATGACAGATAAAAAAGGGTTTATCACTTATGTAAATGATAAATTTTGTGAAGTAGCACAATACACTCGTGAAGAATGTGTTGGTTCAAACCACAATATGGTACGCCACCCGGACATGCCCAAAGCGGTGTTTAAAGAAGTATGGGCGACTATCGGTAAAGGAGAGATGTTTGTTGGAAATATTAAAAACAGATGTAAAGACGGAAGTCATTATTGGGTGGATGCCTACATTGCTCCTATTTTGGGTGAAAATGGCAAACCAGAAGCCTATATAGGGATTCGGTTTGATATCACCGATCTTATGGAAGCCAAAGATGATGGTGAAGCATTAAAACAAGCCATTGATGTAGGTTGGGTTTCCATCGAATTTGCGCCAGATGGCACAGTATTGAAAGCTAATGATAATTTTTTAACCGCATTAGGTTACAATTCTATGGAGGAAATAATAGGTGAACATCATGGAATGTTTTGTGAAAAAGAGTATGTAAAGTCTTCTGATTACGTTCAATTCTGGGAGGACTTAGGGAATGGAATAGTACAATCGGGTGAATATAAAATGATAGGAAAAAATGGCAACAATGTATGGCTTAATGCATCCTATACTCCAGTAAAAGACCTAAATGGTAAAATAGTAAAAATAGTAAAAATTGCAATTGATATAACAGAAGAAAGAGCCACTAAATTACAAGCGCAAAGTGTGCAAACGGCTGTTGATATGGGATGGGCTTCTATTGAATTTGAACCTGATGGAACGATAATTATTGCCAATGCTAATTTTTTAAACGCTACAGGTTATAATAATGAAAGTGAAGTTGTCGGGAAACATCATCGTATTTTCTGCGAAAAAAATTACGCCAATTCTCAAGAGTATGTCGATTTCTGGAAAAGATTAGCAAATGGAGAGATGGTTTCTGGTGAGATGGAGAGGGTTTCGAAAGATGGAAGAACCGTTTGGCTTCAAGCTTCTTATACCCCCGTAAGAAATGAAGCTGGAGAAGTATACAAAGTAATAAAAATTGCGGCCAATATTTCGGATGTTAAAGCTCCTGTTTTACGTGTTAAAGATATCATTGGTAAAATAGCACAAGGAGATTTGACGGAAACATTTGACACGAATGCTACGGGATATGTTCAAGAAATGGGAGAAGCATTAAATACAGCCTTAGATAATATTAATTCACTAATGAGTAATATAGAAGAGAATTCTAACTTGTTAGGCGCCTCTTCCGAACAAATGCTTACAAAAAGTGATCAAATGCAAGGGACTACTCAGGAAGTAGCATCTGCTATAGGTGAAATGGCAGAAGGTGTACAACAGCAAGCCGAACAGATCGATCAAGCTTCTCAGTTATTAGAAGGAGTTAGAAATGCCTCTAATGAAGTGGCTGAGAAATCTCAAGAGATTAATAAAGCGGCAGAAGCAAGTCAAGGAAGTGTTTCTCAAGGATTAGATACAGTGAAAAAGGTTGTAGATAGCATGAATGAAATAAAAGAATCGGCTGCAACTACTTCAGAATCTATTTCAGTACTTACAGAACGGTCTGAAGAAATAGCACGTACACTAAATGTAATAACTGATATCGCAGCACAAACCAACCTATTAGCACTAAATGCAGCTATTGAAGCCGCTAGAGCGGGAGATGCAGGGAGAGGATTTGCTGTTGTAGCAGAAGAAATTCGAAAATTAGCCGAAGACTCTAGAAAATCAGCAGGAGATATCGAAAAAGTAATCTCTGCAGTTGGAAAAGATATTGCCTCAGCTGGAAAAGCAATTTCAACAATGGATACGAGTGTAAAAGTAGGTAACGAAGCTTCTGGCGATGCCGAAAAAGTATTTAATGAAATTAGCGTTACAACAGACCAAACGCTACAGCTTTCTGTAGAGGTATTGTCTTCTGCTGAAGTGCAGAAAACGAACATTGACGATACGGTGAAGAATATTGAGCAAATCGTAGTTGTTTCGGAAGAAACGGCATCTGGAACGGAAGAAATAGCGACATCTTCAAAAGACTTGAGTAACGGTATGGATGAATTTAATTCGACAAGTAAAGGACTAGCTGAAATAGCGACACAAATACAAGATGGTGTTTCTAAGTTTAACTTGAGGAAATAAGGTCAATAGGATCATAAATAAAAATTAAAAGAATATGGAACTTGAAACACAAAATGAAGTGCAAAAAAAGTCCGAAAAGAATGTTGGTGATGTAGCTGATGAAAAGATACTTTTGATTGTATTTAAATTAGGGGCGTCAGAGTATGCGCTATCTATCGATCAAATCAAAGAAGTAGTGCTTACACCTCGAATTTCTGAAATCCCTCAAACACCAGCTTATATAAAAGGGGTAGCTAATATTAGAGGCACGGTGATATCAATCATTGACCTTGAAGCTAGGTTTGGTTTAAAACCTAAGAAAAAAGTGGACGAAGATGAAACTGATGAAAATAATGTTGATCTAGATACTGAGAAATCGAATTATACATTAGTGGTAGAAAGTGAAGAATTTAAAATTGGGGTTTTAGTAAAAGAAGTCCCGAATACGTATTCTATAAAACGATCAGAAATTGATAGTTCTTCTGATATTATTCGCCATTCCTCGTTAGACGAGAATGCTATAAAAGGTATTGTTAAAATAGATGAACGGATGATTATTTTAATCAATGTGCTAAGTATGATGGAAACTGGAGGTATTCAAACTACTAATGAATAAATGATTTTTTTATTAGTAGTAATATGAAATAAACGAATGACAGAAGAAAAAATAAGAATACTTATTGCTGATGATTCCGGATTCATGAGGCTTTTAATTCGTGATATCCTGCAGTCAGATAAACGGATGGAAGTAATCTCTACAGCAGAGAATGGGAAGGATGCGCTAGAGAAAACAATCAAATTTCGTCCAGATGTTGTTCTTCTAGATATGCTAATGCCGGAGTATGATGGGCTTTATGCTGTAGAACAGATTATGAAAGAATGCCCAACGCCAATAGTAATATTAAGCTCAATTGGGCATTCTAACATAAATCCGATTATGAAATCGATGGAGTTAGGAGCTTTTGATTACTTGAACAAGCCAGTAAAGGATAATTCGAAGTTAAGATCACTTGATGCTGAAATAATTAGAAAAGTAAGGCTAGCAGCTCAATCTAATGTTAAAATTGAAGTCCCCAAACCTATAAGTAGTAATTTACATGAACACGTTTTTTCAAATGATTTACCTTATGACGTGATAGTGATAGGGTCTTCTACGGGAGGACCTTCTGCATTAGAGGCGGTAATAAAAAAATTGCCAGCAAACTTAGCCGTGCCAGTTCTTATTGCTCAGCATATGCCCGTTAATTTTGTTCCTTCTTTTGCTATGCGGCTAAATAAATTAGCCCCACTTAGGGTTGAGGTAGGAAGAAAAAATATGCCTGTGGAACCCGGATATATAATTATTTCTCCTGGCGATAATAATATGGTAGTAAAAAAAGACCCAAAAACAGGTAAAGTGATAGTTGATTTTTCTTCTAAAGTATATAAAGAGTTCAATAATCCATCGGTGGATGCACTTATGAATTCGGTAGCAGAAACGTATGGAGGGAGGTCAATCGGAGCAATCCTTACTGGAATGGGAAAAGACGGTGCAGATGGCATGACTAATATTAAGAGAAAAGGGGGGTACACGATAGCTCAAAGTAAAGAGACTTGTGCGGTGTTTGGAATGCCACGAGAAGCAATTGCACGAAATTGCATTGATGAAGTAGTACCAATTGATGAAATTGGAGGTTTTATTACAAGCTGTATATCTTGATATAACGCTTTATAATATTAAAAATAGCAAGCTACATGAATGTAGCTTTTGATAGAATAAACTTAAACGATACAATAATGAGTTCAAAAGAAGAAGAGTATAAAGAAATGTTTCTTTCCGAAGCACTTCAGAATTATGAGCAATTGAATGAATTATTTACTACTCTCGAAAAAGATCATGATGATTCAGAATCGATCGATTCTATCTTTCGAATCACACATACTTTAAAAGGTAATGCTATGGGGATGGGCTATGAGGGCATTGCTTCATTGTCGCATGTAATGGAAGATGTTTTTAGTGAAGTGAAAGAGGGAAACATCAAATTAAACAAGTCACTATTTGACAATATGTTTAAGGCGAACGATAAGCTTGGGGCGCTTATTGATGCATTAACCACAGAAGAAAAAGTGAGTTATAAAGGAATTTTGACTAAGCTTAATGTAATCCTTAGAAAAGCACGTGAAAAAAATCAACCTTCTGGGAACTCAACGGATGTAAACGACAATAAAGAACAAGTACCTGAAGAAAATATCCCTGTAGTAGAACAAGAAACTACCCCTGAAGCAGAACTAAATGAAGTAAAGCAAACAACAGAAGGTGTAGAGGAACAACCTGAGATAATTGAGACTAGTACAGAAAATACAGATGAGGTTATAGAGGTCGAAGAAGAAATTGAAGAAGAAGAGATAGAAGAAGATGATACGCAGCGAAAAGTAGCATTTTCTGATATAGTGCAAATTCCAATACGAAAACTCGATGCACTAATGAATCAGGTAGAGCAATTAATTATTGAACGAGATCGCTTAATAGCAGTTAGTGGTCGTTCAAGTTCCGATTTTACTAGCTTGCAACGTATAACGTCCGACCTTCAATATAGTGTAATGGATGTTCGACTAGTACAAATAGGATTTTTGTTTAATAAGTTCCATCGTGTTGTTCGAGATGTAGCTTCAATCGAATCAAAACAGGTGAATTTGGTTTTGAAAGGTACTGAAGTTGAGATAGACAGAAATATTCTTAAAATAATGAGTGATTCATTAGTTCACCTTGTCCGAAATTCGGTAAGCCATGGAATAGAAGATGCTCAGACTAGAATACAAAGAGGAAAACCAGAAGAAGGTGTAATCACGCTAAATGCTAGAAATGAAAAGGACAATGTAATTGTTGAAATTACTGACGATGGAAATGGAATAGACACAGAGATTATACGTAAAAAAATCGTTGAAAAAGGAATGTTGACGAAAGAGTTGGCAAAATACCTATCCTCAGATGAGGTGTTGCTCTATATTTTTGAACCAGGCTTTTCTAATGCGGAAAAAATAACAGAAGTATCTGGAAGGGGAGTAGGAATGGATGTGGTGAAGAAAGCAACAGAGTCCATAGGAGGTCAAATTTCAGTCGAGACAGAAGTAGGAAAAGGAAGTACGATTATACTCAAACTTCCATCATCAATGGCGGTAAAAGGAGCACTTTTATTTTTATTAGGCAAACAAGAATTTGCCTTTGCACTTTCATATACAGAGGCTGTGATTTCCCTCTATAAGTATGAGATAAAAATAATTAATAGTGGTTTGATGGCTAAATATCTAGATAAAACGATATCTGTTATTTTTTTACATGATTTGTTAGCAATGAAAAATTTAGATGATATTCATAATGAAGGAGCTTTTCATACCACCTATCATGAAATAGATGACAACAAAAAGCTAGACGTAATTGTTATTTCATATGGCAATCGACTTATAGGTATCGTAGTGGATAAATTGTTGCAACAGAAAGAAATTGTAGAAAAAACAATTGCAAAGCCATTAGATAATGTAAAAATTTTGACGGGTACTACAATTCTAGGAAATGGTAATGTTTGTCTTGTAGTAGATGCTGTTGCTATAGCAGAAATACTATTCAAGTCAAGTCAAAAAAGTAAAGTGATGGAAGTTATGTAAAAAAAACAGTATTATTAACGGGTGTGATATGATTGTAATAAATAATGTTGTAAATATAAAATCGACTAATTTTTTGGTGATTAAAATTTATTTTATTATGTTATTTGTAGAGAAATGGTTATGAAAGAATATGGCTAGAACGATATGAAGCAGGTAATAGGCGATGAAGAAATAAAAGCACTAATGAGTGCTATTGAAAGAAGATATGGGTTAGATTTCACCAACTATGAGATAAAATCTTTAAAAAGAGGAATTTTCAGGTTGATGATGAAAAGAAAATTGAAAAATATTCTAGAACTATGGTCTATTATATTGAAGGATGAAGAATTTTTCAAAGAGAGCATTGATGACTTAATGGTGAATCTTACGGAATTGTTTAGAAACCCAGATGCTTGGATGAAGATTAAGAGTATTGTTTCTGAAAATTTCAAGGATACGCCAATTTTAAAAATTTGGCACGCAGGATGTTCTACAGGAGAAGAAGTATATACGATGGCAATCATTTTAAAGGAGTTAAATAGGCTGCCAAGAACTAAGGCTCTAGCAACTGACCTTAGTAGTAGAGTGTTGAAAAAGGCAAAAGAAGGTCAGTACTCATTGTTAGTTATGCAGAATTATTTGAAACCATTTTTAGAATTTTTTCCAAACAAAAAAATGGAAGATTTTTTTGATTTTGAAGAATTTAATGCAAATGTGAAGAGTGAGTTGAAAAGTCATGTGAATTTTAAAAGACATAACTTAGCTCAGGATCCCATGAACGAAAAATTTGATATTATTTTTTGTAGAAATGTAATGATCTATTTTGATGAAACACTAAAACTGCATGTGCTTAATATGTTCAATAGTGTATTGAATGAAGGTGGATTTTTAGTGATAGGATATTATGATACTATGCCTAAGTCAGGCGCAGATATTTTTGATATATACGATAATAAAACAAGAATTTATAAAAAGAAATTAAATAATTAAGGTTATGAGCAAAAAAGTATTAATTGTAGATGACTCGATGTATATGCGGAAACTTATTCGAGAGGCACTTGAAAAAGAGGGGCATGAAATAGTTGGAGAAGCAGAAAATGGTGAGATTGCAATAGATTTAGCACTTTCCTTAACTCCTGAATTAATAACACTAGATAATATTTTGCCTGATATGATTGGTCTTGATATTTTGAAAGTAATAAAAGAGGAAGGGCTGACTTGTAGAATAATAATGATTAGTGCAGTAGGGCAGCAATCAGTAATTAATGAAGGGTTAAGTCTTGGGGCTTCTGATTATATTATTAAACCTTTTACTTCTGAAAAATTACTTGAAGTGGTTAATAAAGTAATCTAATGTTATTTCTGGTTTCCGCCCTTTTTTAGGAGTAGCTTTTGATAGATAATATTAAAACGTGTCTCGACATGAATTTAAAGAGCGTAGAGGATTTAATTACATTAAATAAATTCCTCTACGCTCTTTAAATGGCTGTATACCTTTCTGTAATTATACAGTCATTATATCTTTTTCTTTGAGGATAATGAAATCGTCCACTTTTTTAGAAAATTCATCTGTCAACTTTTGAACTTTTTCTTCTGCGGTTTTTATTTCATCTTCTGATACGCCATCATTTTTCAATGATTTTAATCCATCATTAGTGTCTTTTCTTGCATTTCGGATACTTATTTTAGCTTGTTCTCCTTCGTTTTTTGCTAATTTCACTAATTGAGTACGTCTTTCTTCCGTAAGGGCAGGAATGTTAATGATAACTTGTTCGCCATCATTTTGAGGATTTAACCCTAAATCACTATTCATTATTGCCTTTTCTATTTCTTGAATCATCGCTTTTTCCCAAGGCTTTATCATTAGTGTTCTTGCGTCAGGAGAGCTTATGTTTGCTACTTGGCTCAATGGGGTCATGTTTCCGTAATAATCAACCATAACACCTCCCAGCATAGCCGGCATAGCTTTCCCAGCTCTAATCTTAGATAAGGCATCAATAAGGTGAGTAATCGCTTTACTCATCATGTCTTTAGCATCGTCTAGGTATAATTCAATTTCTTCCATAATATTAAAATCATCAATTTATCATTGTTCCATTTACCTTTCCATTCATTATCTCCACTAAATTTCCAGATTTATTCATGTCAAATACAATGATAGGTAAATTATTTTCTTGACATAATGTAAAAGCAGTCATATCCATAATGTTTAACCCTTTCTCATATGCTTCTTGAAAACTAATATTGTCGTATTTTGTAGCATCAGGATTTTTTTCAGGGTCAGAAGTGTAAACACCATCTACACGTGTCCCTTTTAATACAACATCTGCCTGAACTTCTATTGCTCTTAAACTAGCTGTTGAATCGGTGGTGAAATAAGGGTTTCCTATACCCGCTCCAAAAATCACCACCCTGCCTTTTTCTAGATGTCGAACAGCTCTACGCTTAATAAAAGGTTCGCAAACTTGTTCCATTTTTATTCCCGACATCATCCGAGTATATAGACCAGCTTTTTCCAATGCACTTTGTAAAGCCATGCCATTTATAACCGTAGCTAGCATCCCCATATAATCACCTTGAACCCGATCAATTCCTGATGATTCGGCCTGAACACCTCTAAAAATATTTCCACCGCCAATTACTATTGCTACTTCCACCCCCATTGCCACAACATTTTTTATCTCGTTAGTATATTGTTCCAATCGCTTAGGGTCTATCCCGTATTGATTTTCACCCATCAATGATTCTCCACTAAGTTTAAGTAAAATGCGTTTATATTTCATATGTGTATGTAAATGGGTAGGGTTAGTAAGGTTTTGTTTTGTTGTTGATTGCAAATATATTAAATCATGTATAATAATTAGGTATAGCGATACAATTTGAATTTAAAACTGCACTAGAATAGTATTTTTCTCCACGCTATCCCCTTTTTTTACGGGTATTTTCCTTACTACTCCATCCCCAGGCGATTTTAATACATTTTCCATTTTCATTGCTTCCAATATCATAATGCTATCTCCTTTTTTTACTTCATCTCCCTCTTTTATGTCAATAGAAAGGATAAGACCAGGCATGGGGGCTTTGATCTCATTCAACTGGGCAGAGGACATATTTGCCATTCCTAGTTTTTCAAGTAATAGATCAAACTTATCTTTCACTAATATGTGATGAACCTCTTCATTAATTTTCAGCGTCACTTCCTTTTTTTCAGGGTCAATAGTAATCAATTCCGCATTATAAGATTGGTGATTATAAATAATATGATATTTATCTTTTCCTATCGGAATTATATCCCAATCGAAGGCAATTTCATTGATGAAAAAGGTATTCCCTTCTTTTCTAACTTCGTGTTTTGTGTGCTTTGTTGCTACTTGATACATGAGATTCTTGATTTTGAACCAAATATAATTGAATTTTGTGGTCAAATTAAGAAAGTGTGTAAAATAAAAAGCCGTTTTGGAGACGTCTGACTATTGTTTTGATTTTATATTCAAAAAAAACCATCTTTTTTTTTTAAATGTTTGATAAAAATAAAAAACCATATAATTTTGCACTTCCTTAAATACGAGGGGTTAGGAAATCCTAAGTTTTTTAAGTTGTTCATTTTTATATTGAATACCAGAGGGGGGATACCAAAGCGGCCAACTGGGACGGACTGTAAATCCGTTGTCTACGACTTCGCAGGTTCGAATCCTGCTCCCCCCACATTCTATTACTAATAATAGTAAAGCGGGAGTAGCTCAGCTGGTAGAGCGACAGCCTTCCAAGCTGTAGGTCGCGAGTTCGAACCTCGTCTCCCGCTCCAAAGTGTCAGAAATGACGAATAGGAAGATGATTAGTTTGCATTCTTATGCGACCAAGGTCGCGCCTGCCTGACGGTAGGCAGGAGTTCGAACCTCGTCTCCCGCTCTTTTAGCTTAGGCTAAATACGATGAGTCTCTGATTAAGGGAACCCAAAGCCGATGTAGCTCAGGGGTAGAGCACTTCCTTGGTAAGGAAGAGGTCACGGGTTCAAATCCCGTCATTGGCTCATTTTGATGTGTAAATTATTAAAGAGAAATAAAATTTATTTTAACTAAATCGGGAGTTTTCAAATATGGCTAAAGAAACATTTGACCGTTCGAAACCACACGTTAATATTGGTACTATCGGTCACGTTGACCACGGTAAAACAACATTAACTGCGGCTATTTCTAGCGTGCTAGCAAACAAAGGTCTTGCTGAGCAAAAAGACTTCTCTGCAATTGACAATGCGCCAGAGGAGAAAGAAAGAGGTATTACTATTAATACATCACACATTGAGTATGCAACTGAAAACAGACATTACGCTCACGTTGACTGTCCAGGTCACGCAGATTACGTAAAAAATATGGTTACAGGTGCTGCCCAAATGGATGGTGCAATTATTGTAGTTGCAGCTACTGATGGTCCTATGCCTCAAACTAGAGAGCATATCTTGCTTTCTCGTCAGGTAGGTGTTCCTGCTTTAGTTGTATTTATGAACAAAGTGGATTTGGTAGATGATCCTGAATTATTAGAACTTGTTGAAATGGAAATAAGAGAATTGCTTTCTTATTATGATTTCCCAGGAGATGATATTCCTGTTATTGCTGGTTCTGCTCTTGGAGCTTTGAATGGTGAAGCAGAATGGGTTACTAAAGTAGAAGAATTAATGGCAGCTGTTGATGAGCATATTCCATTACCAGAAAGAGCTGTTGATAAGGACTTCTTAATGCCTGTTGAAGATGTATTCTCTATTACTGGTAGAGGAACTGTAGCTACGGGTAGAATAGAAAGAGGGGTTATCAATACTGGAGATCCTGTGGATATCTTAGGTATGGGTGCTGAAAACTTGAAATCTACAATCACTGGTGTTGAAATGTTTAGAAAAATATTAGACAGAGGTGAAGCTGGAGATAACGTTGGTCTTCTTTTAAGAGGTATCGAAAAAGAAAGTATCAAAAGAGGAATGGTAATTGTGAAACCTGGATCAGTTACTCCTCACAAAAAATTCAAAGCAGAGGTTTACGTTCTTTCAAAAGAAGAAGGTGGTCGTCATACACCATTTTTTAACAAATATCGTCCACAGTTTTACTTAAGAACTACTGACGTAACTGGTGAAATCTTCCTTCCTGATGGAGTGGAAATGGTAATGCCAGGTGATAACGTGAGTATCACTGTAGAGTTGATAAACACTGTAGCTATGGAAAAAGGACTACGTTTCGCTATCCGTGAAGGTGGTAGAACAGTTGGTTCTGGACAGGTAACAGAAATCATAGAATAAGATACAATAATCTAAGGGAAGCGTTTCGAAGAAATTTGAAGCGCTTTTTTTGTAATTCTTAAATCTATAGACTATCTTTGCATTCCATTTTGAAGAATGGATACACGGGTGTAGCTCAATTGGTAGAGTAGTGGTCTCCAAAACCATTGGTTGGGAGTTCGAGTCTCTCCACCCGTGCATGTTGAAAATTAGAATAAAAAATATATGCAAAAATTAAAACTTTTTATCGCTGATTCAGTAGATGAAATGAAAAATAAGGTCTCTTGGCCAAAATATTCAGAGCTACAAAATAGCTCAATATTAGTACTTGTGGCTTCAATGATTTTTGCATTGATGATTGGTGGATTTGATTGGGTTTTTAAAACCACTATGCAGTGGTTTTATCAATCATTTTAATAGGGTATATAATAAGGAATATTATAGATGAGCGAGCTTAAATGGTATGTAGTAAGGGTTGTGAGCGGTCAGGAAAAAAAGATCAAATCGTATCTGGAAACTGAAATTGAAAGAGAAAATCTTCAAGATTTCATCCCTCAGGTTTTGATACCTACTGAAAAGGTGTACGAATTGAGGAATGGAAAAAAGAAGATGAGAGAAAGAAATTTCTTCCCAGGATATGTTCTTGTTTCTGCCGACCTTACACATGGCGAGTCTAACCATCTAGTTACTAGTATTCCTGGTGTAATAGGTTTTCTCGGTAATAATAGTGCCGGAGCTTCCAAAGAACCTGTTCCTCTTAGACAAAATGAAATCAACCGTATCCTAGGTAAGGTAGATGAATCTGATGATTTTGAAGAAAAATTAGATACACCTTATATAATTGGCGAAACTGTAAAAGTTATGGATGGGCCATTTAGTGGGTTTACGGGGAATGTCGAAGAAGTGTTTGAAGAGCGTAAAAAACTCAACGTAATGGTAAAAATATTTGGCAGAAATACCCCTGTCGAATTAAATTATATGCAAGTAGAAAAAACAGAATAAAAAATGGCTAAGGAAATTAGTGGATACTTGAAGTTGCAAATCAGAGGAGGAGCGGCTAACCCTTCACCTCCTGTAGGCCCTGCATTAGGTTCTAAAGGACTCAATATTATGGAGTTCTGTAAGCAATTTAATGCACGTACTCAGGAAAAACAGGGACAATTGTTGCCAGTATTGGTGTCAATTTATGCTGACAAATCATTTGATTTTGTAATCAAAACCCCACCAGCTCCAGTAATGATTCTAGAAGCTGCCAAGAAGAAGAAAGGTTCGTCAGAACCTAACCGAAACAAAGTAGCAACTATTTCATGGGATCAGGTGAAATTTATTGCAGAAACAAAAATGCAAGATTTAAATGCATTTAAGATTGAGTCTGCCATGAAAATGGTGGCGGGTACAGCAAGAAGTATGGGAATTAAAGTATCAGGTGTTGCACCTTGGGAAAATTAATCGAATTGAAAATGGGAAAATTAACTAAAAACCAAAAAGCTATTGAAGCAAAAATTGACAGTACTAAGGAGTACTCGTTAGATGATGCCTCTGCGCTGGTTAAAGATATTACCTTTACTAAATTTGATGCCTCTGTCGATTTGGATATCAGACTAGGAGTTGACCCAAGAAAAGCGGATCAAATGGTACGAGGTATTGTTACCTTGCCTCACGGTACGGGTAAAGAAGTAAAAGTTTTGGTGTTATGTACACCAGATAAAGAGCAAGAAGCAAAAGATGCTGGCGCAGATTTCGTAGGATTAGATGAGTTTATCACAAAAATTGATGGCGGTTGGACCGATATAGATGTGATTATCACTATGCCTACTGTAATGGCAAAAGTAGGACGTTTGGGTAGAGTATTAGGACCACGTGGTTTAATGCCTAATCCAAAGTCAGGAACTGTAACTTTAGATGTTGGTAAAGCAGTACAAGACATTAAGTCTGGTAAAATCGATTTTAAAGTTGATAAGTTTGGAATTATTCATACTAGTATTGGAAAGGTTTCTTTCTCTCCAGAAAAAATCAAAGAAAATGCAAATGAAGTTCTTCAAACCATAGCAAAGTTAAAACCAGCTTCATCTAAAGGGACTTATTTTAAAAGCATTAATTTGTCTAGTACAATGAGCCCATCGATTACTATTGATAAAAGTATAATTTCAGGATTATAAGTCATGACAAGAGAAGATAAAGTAAAGGTATTAGAAGAGTTGTCAGAGAAGTTTAGCAAAAAGCCAAATTTCTATGTGACAGATGCGTCAGGACTTACAGTAGCTGAAATAAACAAATTCAGAAGACTTTGCTTTGAAAAAGGTGTTGAGTATAAAGTATACAAAAATACGTTGATTCAAAAAGCATTAGAAAAGTTAGATGTAGATTATACTGAGTTTTTCACTGCACTTAAAGGTTTTTCGGGTATTATGTTCTCAGAAGAGGATGGTGCCAATGTTCCGGCCAAAGTGTTAAAAGAATTCAGAAAGGGGAAAGCAGAAAAGCCGATGTTAAAGGCAGCTTCCCTCGAATCCGAATTTTATTTTGGAGACGAAAATGTTAAAATGCTAAGTGAGCTTAAATCTAAAAATGAGCTTATTGGCGAAATCATTGGATTGTTACAATCTCCTGCTAAAAATGTGGTTAGTGCTCTTCAGAGTGGTAAATCAACATTGGCTGGATTGGTTAAAACATTATCCGAAAGAGAAAATTAATTTAGTAGAAACAAGTAGAAATTTATAAAGTAAATAAAAATGGCAGATTTAAAAGCGTTCGCTGATCAATTAGTGAATTTAACTGTAAAAGAAGTTAATGAATTAGCTGAAATTCTTAAAGAAGAGCATGGTATTGAGCCTGCTGCAGCTGCAGCTGTAGCCGTTGCTGCCCCTGCTGGCGGTGGAGACGGTGGTGCTGAAGAACAAACAGAATTTGATGTAATCCTTAAGGCAGCTGGTGGTGCTAAATTAGCAGTAGTTAAACTTGTAAAAGAGTTAACAGGTCTAGGTCTTAAAGAAGCAAAAGAAGTAGTAGATGGAGCACCTAAAGCAGTAAAAGAAGGTGTTGCTAAAGATGAAGCTGAAGCATTAAAAAAGCAGCTTGAAGAAGCAGGTGCAGAAGTAGAATTAAAATAATTTGACGACTCGTTTAGTTGTCTAATAGGAATATTGGACCCCAGTTTCAACTCATGTTGAAATTAGGGGTCTTTTCCTGTTTGTACCATTTATGGTATAAATACATAGCCGATTTCCCTCATTAATTGTATTGTGAGACAGTACGGCATCATTGTTTACATTATTGTAACTAAAAATTTAAAGCCTTGGCTAAGAATACACAATCCTCAAGAATAGATTTCTCATCCATAAAAAAGGTAATAGATTACCCTGATTTTTTGGATGTACAATTAAAATCATTCCAAGACTTTTTTCAGTTAGATACTCCTGCTGAAAATCGTACTCAGGAAGGTTTGTTTAAAGTTTTCTCTGAAAACTTCCCTATTTCGGATTCCAGAGAAAATTTTGTACTAGAATTTATAGATTATTTGGTAGACCCCCCTAAGTATTCAGTTGATGAATGCATAGACAGAGGTCTTACTTACTCAGTACCTTTAAAAGCAAAGTTAAAATTAACTTGTAATGATGAGGATAATGAGGACTTTGAGACAATTGAACAAGAAGTTTTTTTGGGTAACATCCCATATATGACTGCTAAAGGTTCTTTTGTAATAAATGGTGCAGAACGCGTTATCGTTTCTCAATTACACCGCTCACCTGGAGTGTTCTTTGCTCAAAGTAAACACACCAATGGAACAAAGCTGTATTCGGCAAGGATAATACCTTTTAAAGGTTCATGGATCGAATTTGCTACTGACGTTAATAACGTGATGTATGCCTATATCGATCGTAAAAAGAAATTTCCAGTAACCACTCTACTAAGAGCAATAGGGTATGGTTCTGATAAAGATATTTTAGATTTATTCGGATTATCCGAAGAAATTGATGCCACTAGTGCAAAATTAAAAAAATCTGTTAACAGAAAGTTAGCCGCTAGAGTACTTAAAACTTGGACGGAAGACTTTGTAGATGAAGATACGGGTGAAGTTGTTTCTATCGACAGAAATGAAGTGCTGTTGGAGAGAGATCATATTATTAGTGAAGATGATATTGAAATAATTTTAGATTCTGGATCAAAATCAATCATCCTTCACAGGGACGATGTAAGTATTACAGATTTTAATATTATTTTTAATACGTTAGGGAAGGATGTTTCTAATTCTGAAAAAGAAGCAGTAGAACAAATCTATCGTCAGTTAAGAAATACTGAAGCACCTGATGAGCAAACCGCTCGTGATGTAATTCAAAACTTATTCTTTAGTGATAAACGATATGATTTAGGCGAAGTTGGTAGATATAGAATTAATAGAAAACTTGGACTTGAGACGTCATTAGATCAACGAGTATTAACTACTGAAGATATTATTTTCATAGTAAAATATTTGATTGGCCTTATAAACTCAAAAGCCGTGGTCGATGATATTGATCACTTAAGTAATAGAAGAGTTAGAACAGTAGGAGAACAACTTTATTCTCAATTTGGTGTAGGTCTTGCTAGAATGGCACGTACCATTAAGGAAAGAATGAATGTTAGAGATAACGAAGATTTCAAACCTGTTGATTTAATTAACGCAAGAACGTTATCATCTGTAATTAACTCATTCTTTGGAACAAATCAATTATCTCAATTCATGGATCAAACGAATCCATTAGCTGAGATTACACATAAAAGAAGAATGTCTGCACTAGGGCCAGGGGGTCTTTCAAGAGAAAGAGCAGGGTTTGAGGTGCGAGATGTTCATTATACACATTACGGTCGTTTATGTACTATTGAAACACCTGAAGGACCAAACATTGGTCTGATTTCTTCATTATGCGTTCATGCAAAAGTAAATGGTATGGGGTTCATTGAAACACCTTACCGTACGGTTGATGAAGGAAAAGCCGATATGTCTGGTGATGTGGTTTACCTTACAGCCGAAGAAGAAGATACATATAATATTGCTCAGGCCAATGCGCCATTAGAAGATAGTGGTGCATTTATTAATAACAAAGTAAAAGCTAGATTTGAAGGTGATTTCCCTGTTGTAGAGCCTGATAAATTAAGGTACATGGACATCGCTCCTAATCAAATTGTTTCTGTAGCAGCATCTATGATTCCTTTCTTGGAGCATGATGATGCTAACCGTGCGTTGATGGGATCAAACATGCAACGTCAAGCAGTACCTTTGTTAAGCCCAGAAGCACCAATAGTAGGGACTGGATTAGAAAAAAGAATCGCTCAAGATTCAAGAACGTTAATTGTTGCAGAAAATGACGGTACGGTTGATTTTGTTGACTCTAAAAAAATTGTTATCAAATACGATTTATCAGATGATGATCACTTAATTAGCTTTGATGCAGATTATAGGACGTATGATTTAATAAAGTTCAGAAGAACAAATCAGGATACTTGTATTAACTTGAAACCTATCGTTCTGAAAGGTGAAAAAGTGACAAAAGGTCAGATTTTGTGTGAAGGATATGCAACTCAAGGAGGTGAATTGGCTCTTGGTAGAAACCTAAGAGTAGCATACATGCCTTGGCAAGGATATAACTTTGAGGATGCTATTGTTATCTCTGAAAATGTCGTGAAAAATGATGTGTACACTTCTATTCATATTGATGAGTACGAATTAGAGGTGAGGGATACCAAAAGGGGAGAGGAAGAACTTACTTCTGAAATACCAAATGTTAGTGAGGATGCAGTAAAAAATCTTGACGAAAATGGTATAATTAGGATAGGTGCTGATGTGAAAGAAGGCGATATTCTGATTGGTAAAATCACGCCAAAAGGTGAGACGGATCCTACACCGGAAGAAAAATTACTGAGAGCTATTTTTGGTGACAAAGCTGGTGATGTAAAGGATGCTTCTTTAAAAGCTTCTCCATCACTTAGAGGTGTGGTTATAGATACAAAGTTGTTTACAAGACCTAAAAAAGATAAGGAACTTAGAGCAAAATCTAAAAAAGATGTTGAAGTACTTAAAACAAAGTATGGTAGAGAACTTACAGTCATAAGAGATCAAATGATTGAAAAGTTAGCAAAAGTACTTAATGGTAAAACATCTCAAGGAGTTAGACATAAATTTGGTGATGAATTAATCAGCAAGGGAGTGAAATTTTCAGCTAAAAACATTAAAGAAAATGTTTTCCCTGAGAAAAATATTTATAGAGACGAAAGTAACTATAATGTTCAAGAAGAGGTGAATTTAATTTCTGACATCATTCTTGATAATTGGACTACAAGTGATGAAATTAATGGTTTGATTGTTAAGCTTGTGAAAAGCTACAATAATAAACGTAATGAAATATCGGGTGAGTTTAAAAGAGAGCGATTTACTTTAGAGGTTGGAGATGAACTTCCAGCAGGAATTGTTCAATTAGCGAAAGTATATGTTGCTAAAAAGCGTAAGCTTAAAGTAGGTGATAAGATGGCTGGTCGACATGGTAACAAAGGTGTTGTTGCTAGAATAGTTCGTCAGGAAGATATGCCATTCTTAGAGGATGGAACACCTATGGATATTGTTCTCAACCCTCTTGGTGTACCTTCTAGGATGAACTTAGGGCAGATTTATGAGACCGTTCTAGCGTGGGCAGGTCTTGAACTAGGAAAAACATATGCAACACCAATTTTTGATGGGGCTACCATGGAGCAAGTTGCTACTGAATTGTCAGAAGCAAAATTACCTGAATATGGAAGGACGTACTTATTTGATGGGTTGACAGGAAAACGTTTCGATCAAGCAGTTACTGTTGGGGTTGCCTATATGCTTAAGTTAGGTCACTTGGTAGACGATAAAATGCATGCAAGATCGATAGGACCTTATTCATTAATTACGCAACAACCATTAGGTGGTAAAGCGCAATTTGGTGGTCAACGATTTGGTGAAATGGAAGTGTGGGCACTAGAGGCTTTTGGTGCATCTCATGTACTTCAAGAAATATTGACGATTAAATCGGATGATGTTATCGGTAGAGCTAAAGCGTATGAATCCATTGTAAAAGGAGAAAATATGAATAAGCCTAATATTCCAGAGTCATTTAATGTATTAGTTCACGAGTTACGTGGATTAGCACTTGAAATTACAATGGATTAATCAATTGAATATAATTGGACTTAAGGTCTTTGGATTATAGATAAACTAACACTATGTCGTTCAGAAAAAACAAAAAAATTAATAATGACTTCTCAAAAGTAACAGTAAGTCTTGCTTCTCCAGAATCTATTTTGGAAAGCTCGAACGGAGAAGTTACCCAACCGGAAACAATTAATTACAGAACGTATAAGCCTGAAATGGGTGGACTTTTCTGTGAGCGTATTTTCGGACCTGTAAAGGACTGGGAATGTCATTGTGGAAAATATAAAAGAATTCGTTACAAAGGGATTATATGTGATCGTTGTGGAGTTGAAGTTACTGAGAAAAAGGTAAGACGTGAGCGTATGGGACACATTGAATTAGTGGTTCCTGTAGCACATATTTGGTATTTTAAGTCTTTACCAAATAAAATTGGATACTTATTAGGGTTGCCTACTAAAAAATTAGATCAAATCATCTACTACGAACGTTTTTTGGTTATCCAACCTGGAATAAAAGAAGAAGATGGTATCTTGAAAATGGATTTCTTAACAGAAGATGAATACCTTGATATTCTAGACAAACTTCCAAGAGAAAACCAAATGTTAGACGATGATGACCCTAATAAGTTCATCGCAAAAATGGGTGCTGATGCATTGGAAATGATGTTGTCAAGAATTGAACTTGATACACTTTCTTATGATTTAAGACATCAAGCAGCTACCGATACTTCTCAACAAAGAAAAGCAGAAGCTTTGAAACGCTTGAAAGTGGTAGAAGCATTTAGAGATGCTAGAACACGTATAGAGAACAAACCAGAATGGATGATTATAAAAATGGTGCCTGTAATTCCACCAGAATTACGCCCATTAGTGCCATTAGATGGTGGCCGTTTTGCTACTTCTGATTTGAATGACTTATATAGAAGGGTGATTATTAGAAATAATCGACTAAAAAGACTTATAGATATTAAGGCCCCTGAAGTAATCTTAAGAAATGAGAAACGTATGCTTCAAGAAGCAGTAGATTCTCTTTTCGATAACTCAAGAAAGGTAAATGCAGTAAGATCAGATGGAAACAGAGCTCTTAAATCATTAAGTGATATGTTAAAAGGGAAGCAAGGTCGTTTCCGTCAGAATTTATTAGGAAAAAGGGTTGATTATTCAGGACGATCAGTAATTGTAGTAGGACCTGAATTGAAATTACACGAGTGTGGTTTGCCAAAATCAATGGCAGCAGAATTGTTTAAACCTTTTATTATTAGGAAATTAATAGAAAGAGGGATTGTCAAAACAGTGAAATCAGCAAAGAAAATTGTTGATAGAAAAGACCCTGTAGTTTGGGATATCTTAGAAAATGTATTGAAAGGACATCCGGTATTGTTAAACCGTGCTCCTACATTGCACCGTTTAGGTATTCAAGCATTTCAACCAAAATTAATTGAAGGAAAAGCGATTCAGCTTCATCCATTAGTATGTACGGCATTTAATGCGGATTTTGATGGTGACCAAATGGCGGTACACGTGCCACTAGGGCCAGAGGCAGTATTAGAAGCCTCTACGTTGATGTTGTCTTCTCACAATATTTTGAATCCTGCAAATGGAGCACCTATTACAGTACCATCTCAAGATATGGTGTTGGGACTTTATTATGTAACAAAAGGTAGAAAGTCTTCTAAAAAAGAAATTGTTCCAGGAGAAGGGATGACATTCTATGGTGCTGAAGAAGTTATAATAGCGATTAACGAAGAAAGAATTTCAAAACATGCCTTTATTAAAGTGAAAGGTAAAGTAAGAAAAGAAGATGGTTCGTTAGTAGAGGAATTAATTGATACGGTAGCTGGTAGAGTACTGTTTAACCAGTTTGTTCCTGAAGAAGTAGGCTTTGTAAATGAGTTATTAACAAAGAAAAAACTTCAAACAATTATTTCTGATGTATATAAAATTGCTGGTCAGGCGACAACAGCAAATTTCTTAGATGATATTAAAACATTAGGATTCCAGTCGGCTTATAAAGGTGGACTTTCAATGGGACTTGGCGATGTGGCTATTCCTGCTGAAAAAGAAGCACTTGTGTCACAAGCCAAACAAGAAGTTGATGTCGTTTGGAATAATTATTTAATGGGGCTTATTACTGATAATGAGCGTTATAATCAAGTAATTGATATTTGGACAAGAATAAACTCTCAGTTGACCTCTACTTTGATGACGCAATTAGAAGCGGACGATCAGGGATTTAACTCTATTTATATGATGATGCACTCAGGGGCTAGGGGTTCTAGAGAGCAAATTCGTCAGTTAGGTGGTATGAGAGGATTGATGGCTAAGCCACAAAAAAACTTGGCTGGTTCTGTTGGTGCAATTATTGAAAACCCAATTCTTTCAAACTTTAAAGAAGGGTTAGATGTAATTGAGTACTTTATTTCTACGCATGGTGCACGTAAAGGTTTGGCCGATACAGCGCTTAAGACAGCAGATGCAGGTTATTTAACAAGGCGTTTGGTTGATGTAGCACAAGATTTAGTAGTGAATGAAGAAGACTGTGGAACATTAAGAGGATTGATCGTAACAGCCTTAAAAGACAATGAGGACATCGTTGAACCTTTGTCTGAGCGAATTTTAGGTAGAGTATCAGTTCATGATATTTTCGACCCTATTTCAGAAGAATTAATCTGTAAGTCTGGTGGTGAAATTACAGAGGAAGTTGCAAAAGCAATTGACGAAACAGCAATAGAAGAAGTTGAAATTAGATCACTTTTAACTTGTGAAACTAAAATTGGTGGTTGTGCAAAATGTTATGGTAGAAATCTTTCTACTGGTAATATGGTACAACAAGGTGAGGCTGTTGGTGTAATTGCAGCGCAGTCTATTGGAGAGCCAGGAACTCAGCTTACTTTAAGAACATTCCACGTAGGAGGTACTGCTTCTAACATTGCTGTTGATGCAATGATTAAAGCTAAATTCGATGGTGTTGTTGAGTTTGAAGAACTTAGGACTTTGAAAACCACAAATAGCGACAACAAGAAGGTTGAAGTGGTTATGGGTCGTTCTGGTGAAATTAAAATTGTAGATCCTAAAACTAAAAAGGTTTTGATTTCTAATCATGTGCCTTATGGAGCTTTTATGAAAATAAAAGAAGGGGATACAGTAGAGAAAGGACAAGAACTTTGTTTCTGGGATCCTTACAATGCTGTGATTTTATCAGAATTTGATGGAACGATAGAGTTTGATTCTGTAATAGAAGGAATTACTTATAAGGAAGAATCTGATGAGCAAACAGGTCACAGAGAAAAAGTAATTACCGACACGAAAGATAAAACTAAAAACCCGTCAATTATTGTAAAAGGTAAATCAAAAGAAAAAGGATATAATATACCTGTTGGCGCTCACTTAGCTGTTGATGAAGGAGATGCAATAAAGTCAGGGCAAATCCTTGTGAAGATTCCTCGTTCAATGGGGAAATCTAGGGATATTACAGGTGGCCTTCCAAGAGTAACGGAGCTGTTTGAAGCACGTAACCCATCTAACCCAGCGGTTGTCAGCGAGATTGATGGGGTAGTAACTTATGGAGGAATAAAAAGAGGAAACAGAGAAATATTTATTGAATCGAAGGATGGGGTTAAAAAAAGATACCTAGTATCACTTTCTAAACACATACTGGTTCAAGATAATGACTTTGTTCGTGCTGGATACCCATTGTCAGATGGTGCCATTACACCTGCTGATATTCTTTCGATAAAAGGACCTACTGCTGTTCAGGAATATTTGGTGAATGAAATTCAGGAAGTATACCGACTTCAAGGTGTGAAAATCAATGATAAGCATATAGAGGCAATTGTTAGCCAAATGATGCAGAAAGTTCATGTATTAGACTCTGGAGACACGAGTTTCTTACCAGGTGAAATTGTTGATAAATTTACATTTAGAGAGCAAAATGATCAAATTTTGGACAAAAAAGTTGTTTTAGAATCTGGAGATTCTGAAAACATTAAGCCAGGTCAGATTGTTACAGCAAGAGAATTAAGAGATGAAAATTCTTCATTGAAACGAAGAGATCTTAAGCAAATTGGGGTTAGGGAGGCACAACCAGCAGTTTCTAAACCAACCTTGCAAGGAATTACTCAAGCATCCTTGAAAACAGAAAGCTTCTTGTCTGCGGCCTCTTTCCAGGAAACTACTAAAGTGTTGAGTGAAGCTTCAATAAGAGGTAAAGCAGATCATTTAATAGGCTTGAAAGAGAATGTTATAGTCGGGCACTTAATTCCTGCAGGAACTGGGCAGCGTAGCTTTGGCAAAGTGATTGTAGGCTCTAAAGAGGAATATGATAAGTTAATAGGAACTCCAGATGAAGTAACTGTTGAAACAAAAGAAGTGAAAGAAGAACAAAATTAACAATGGCAAATTCGGATAAAGAAAACATCCCTGCTCAGGGAAATCAAATTAATATTGAGCTGCCTGAAGAAATTGCAGAAGGAGAGTATGCTAATTTGGCAATGATAGCACATTCTAATAGCGAGTTTGTTATTGATTTTATTCGACTGATGCCAGGTGTTCCTAAGGCTAAGGTGAAATCAAGAATAGTGATTACGCCTGAGCATGCAAAGCGCTTGTTAGGAGCATTAGCTGATAATGTTAAAAAATTTGAAGCTAATTTTGGAGAAATAAAAAAGAGTGACGAAGCACCTAAATTTCCAATCAATTTTGGGGGTACTGTAGGAGAAGCTTAGTCTAGTATTTATAAAATAGAAAAACAGGGTATAAAATTATTATTTTATGGTTTGTATCCTATTTTTCTATTTTATACCTTTGCAGTCCGAAAATTTCGGCTTTAGATAAAAGAATTATCAAGAATTAAAATAATAATTAATGCCTACTATACAGCAACTAGTAAGAAAGGGTAGAAAGAAATTGACTTCAAAGTCGAAGTCTCCAGCGTTGGATTCTTGCCCTCAACGAAGAGGAGTGTGTACAAGAGTGTATACTACTACTCCAAAAAAACCTAATTCAGCTATGAGAAAAGTAGCTAGAGTTAGATTAACCAATGGTAAAGAAGTGAATGCATACATTCCTGGTGAAGGTCACAACCTACAAGAACACTCTATTGTATTAATAAGAGGTGGTAGAGTGAAAGATTTACCAGGTGTAAGGTATCACATTATCCGTGGTGCATTAGATACCGCAGGTGTAAGTGGTAGGCTACAAAGAAGATCAAAATACGGTGCAAAACGCCCTAAGAAATAAATAAGATAAAATAATGAGAAAAGCGAAACCAAAGAAGAGATATATTCTTCCTGACCCTAAATTTAAAGACACTCTTGTAACAAAGTTTGTGAATTATTTAATGGTAGATGGGAAGAAGAGTATTGCCTATGGAATATTCTACGATGCTGTTGAAATAGTAGAAGAAAAATCAGGTGAGAATGGATTAGAAATTTGGAAAAAGGCATTAAATAATATTATGCCTGCTGTTGAGGTGAAAAGTAGAAGAGTAGGTGGAGCTACTTTTCAAGTGCCTTTAGAGGTACGTCCCGACAGAAAAATTACTTTGGGTATCAAATGGATGATTAGTTTTTCTCGTAAAAGAGGAGAGAAAACGATGAAAGAAAGGTTAGCTGGCGAAATACTTTCCGCTTCAAAAGGCGAAGGAGCAGCTATCAAGAAAAAAGATGATACGCACAGAATGGCTGAAGCGAACAAAGCATTTTCTCATTTTAGATTTTAAATAAAAATGGCGAAAAGAAATTTAAAATATACACGAAATATCGGTATTGCTGCACACATTGATGCAGGTAAAACGACTACAACTGAACGTATTCTTTATTATACTGGTGTAAGTCATAAGATTGGTGAGGTACATGATGGTGCCGCTACTATGGACTGGATGGAACAAGAGCAAGAAAGAGGTATTACGATTACTTCTGCTGCTACTTCTGTTTTTTGGCCTTATAAAGGGAATGAATATCATATCAATATCATTGATACTCCAGGTCACGTTGACTTTACAGTTGAAGTAAACAGATCATTAAGGGTACTTGATGGTTTAGTTTTCTTGTTTTCTGCAGTTGATGGTGTTGAACCTCAATCAGAGACGAACTGGAGACTTGCAGATAATTACAAGGTTGCTCGTATTGGTTTTGTAAATAAAATGGACAGAGCTGGTGCCGACTTTTTGAATGTTTGTAAGCAAGTAAAAGAAATGTTAGGGACTAAATCAGTTCCTTTACAGTTGCCGATCGGGGCAGAGGATAATTTTCAAGGTGTTGTTGACTTAGTGGAAAACAAAGCCATGGTTTGGAGTGAGGATGACAAAGGAATGACTTTTACGGAAGTTGATATTCCTGAAGACATGGTAGATGAGGTACAAGAATATAGAGAAAACTTAGTTGAGGCGGTTGCCGAATACGATGAAGGTTTGATGGAGAAGTTCTTCGAAGATCCAGACTCAATTACTAGAGATGAAATTGTTGCAGCGTTAAGAGCAGCGACTATTGACCTAGCGTTTGTGCCTATGATGTGTGGCTCTGCGTTTAAAAACAAAGGAGTTCAGACTATGCTAGATTACGTGATGGAGTTATTGCCTTCACCATTAGATAGAGATAGTGTTGTTGGTACTAATCCTGATACCGAAGAAAAAGAAGAGAGGACTCCAAGCCCTGAGCAACCATTTTCTGCGTTAGCATTTAAAATAGCTACAGACCCTTTTGTAGGTAGACTTTGTTTCGTAAGATCATATTCAGGTATGCTAGATTCAGGTTCTTATGTATTAAACACAAGAACAGGGAAGAAAGAACGTATATCACGTATCTTCCAAATGCATGCGAATAAGCAAAATCAAATAGATCAATTACATTGTGGTGATATTGCCGCTGTAGTTGGTTTTAAAGATATAAAAACAGGAGATACACTTTGTGCAGAAAAATCACCGATTGTATTTGAATCAATGGATTTCCCTGATCCTGTTATTGGGTATGCTATCGAGCCTAAAACGCAAGCGGATGCCGATAAGCTAGGTGTAGCAATTGCTAAACTAGTAGAGGAAGATCCTACACTTCAAGTTGAGACTGACCATGAAACAGGTCAGACGATTATGAGAGGTATGGGAGAACTTCATTTGGATATCATTATTGATAGAATGAAGAGAGAATTCAAGGTTGAAATAAACCAAGGAGCTCCTCAAGTAGCATATAAAGAAGCAATACAGTCTACAATTGACCACAGAGAGGTATACAAAAAACAATCAGGTGGTAAAGGTAAATTTGCTGATATTTCATTCGAAATCGGACCTAAAGATGAGGATTACGAAAAAGATGGACTTCAGTTTGAGAACAAAATTGTTGGTGGTGTAATTCCAAAAGAGTTTATCCCATCGATCGAAAAAGGGTTTAAGCAGGCCATGGCAAATGGACCACTTGCTGGGTATCCTTTGGATAGCATGAAAGTGAAATTATATCATGGTTCTTTCCATGATGTGGATTCAGATGCACTTTCATTCGAATTAGCTGCTCGTTTAGGTTTTAAAGCTGCTGCTGCAAAAGCAAGTCCAGTTTTGCTAGAGCCTATCATGTCTGTTGAAGTTGTTACTCCTGATGAATATACAGGGAATGTTACAGGTGACTTGAACAGAAGAAGAGGATTAATGAAAGGAATGGATACTAGAGGCACATCTGGAGTGGTTAAATCAGATGTTCCGTTATCAGAGTTGTTTGGATATGTAACTGACTTGAGAACGATCACGTCAGGTAGAGCTACAGCTAATTTAACATTCGCTCACTACGATCCAGTTCCTAAAAATATTGCAGATACAGTAATCGCTGAAACAAAAGGGCAGCTTACTTAAAAGATATAATTATGAATCAAAAAATAAGAATAAAACTTAAATCATACGATCACAATTTGGTGGACAAGTCATCGGAGAAGATTGTAAGAGCTGTTAAAACTACTGGAGCAGTGGTAAGTGGTCCTATTCCTTTACCAACAATTAAGGAAAAGTATACGGTGTTAAAATCACCTCACGTAAACAAAAAAGGAAGAGAGCAATTCCAACTTTGTACCTACAAGCGATTAGTAGATATCTATTCTAATAGCGCTCAAACAGTAGATGCGTTGATGAAACTTGAATTGCCTAGTGGAGTAGATGTAGAGATTAAAGTATAATCACTCATTAACTTTACAACAAAAAAAAGGGTTGCTTTATTTAAGCAACCCTTTTTTTGTGGATTTTATGTTTTTTTATTAAATATTGGCTTAATAGACAAAAGGTAGGCTAATATCCATGCAACACATTGATTATATGATGTTTATGGAGATTTTTCGATTATGAGTAAAAAAAGTGTAAAAACTGTGGGAGTAAAATCACAAAGAAGAATG
>Ga0224506_10000657_pt1 | contig 27773 bp, 27 predicted proteins | sample SF_Jan12_sed_USG_2_FD_169108 | JGI IMG/M metagenome (GOLD analysis project Ga0224506, IMG submission 169108) | Sediment microbial communities from San Francisco Bay, California, United States - SF_Jan12_sed_USGS_8_1 | ecosystem: Environmental > Aquatic > Marine > Sediment | place: USA... | reverse complement strand
GTGCTGCTTCTTGGCGTTACTATGGCAGAGCTCCTCACCAACTTTCTTGGGCAGAATCTGCTACACTAGCCATTTTACCGAACGATCCAGCTTCTATTTTTCCTGGTAAAAACCATCATTTATTTCTAAAAAAAAGAAATAAGCTACTTCAAAAAATTCACGAACGAGGCTTCATCGATGAAGATGAATTATTTCTGGCTATGGAGGAAAAATTGCCAAATGCTATAAAGCAATTACCAAAACAAGCTTATCATTTACTTCAAAGAAGTATTACTGAAGGAAATTCTGGAGTAAACATCCAAACAACACTTGATGCTCGCCTCCAATATGAGGCAAACAAAAAAGTGAATGAGTATAGTAAGAAAATGGCATTCAATCAAATTCATAATGCAGCAGCTATCATTCTGGAAATACAAAGTGGAAACACATTAGCTTATGTAGGTAATACAAATAATAAAGGAAATCATGGGCAGTATGTAGATATTATTACTTCTAAAAGAAGCCCTGGTAGCCTTTTGAAACCATTTCTCTATGCAGCAGCATTAGATGAAGGACTTATTATGCCTAAACAGCTATTACCTGACATTCCTATTTTTTACAAAGGATTTTCTCCAAAAAACTTTGACAAGGAATACAGAGGAGCTGTTCCGGCAGATGATGCGTTGATTAGCAGCCTCAATGTTCCTTTTGTTCATTTGTTAATCGAATACGGATATGAGAAGTTTCATCAGAAACTACTTCAGATGGGGTTTCAATCTTTCGATAAATCAGCAGGTCATTATGGTCTATCTTTAATTTTAGGAGGAGCTGAAACTTCTCTTTGGGAGTTAACAGAAGTTTATTCGGGTATGGCAAGGGCATTAAATAATTTTACTGACAGACCTTATCGTTTAGGATATTCGGAAGCTGACTATCATAGTAATCACTATCTAAAAAAAGAGACTAATAATGAGGTTGCCGACTATAAATCAGATGGTCATATTAGAGCACCTTCTATAAGGTATGCGTTAGAGGCTATGAAAAAATTAAAACGACCAATAGAAGAAGCTGGGTGGAATTTTTTCACATCATCAAAAGCCATTTCATGGAAAACTGGAACAAGTTTTGGTTTTCGAGATGGTTGGGCAATTGGGCTAAACAATGAACACCTTGTTGGTGTGTGGATTGGAAATGCCGATGGAGAAGGACGCCCAGGTTTAACTGGTGTTAGAGCTGCGGCACCTTTGCTTTTTGAGTTGTTTGATTTATTGAAAGAAAATCCGGAAGCCACAGCACCCTTTGGCATGACCAATAAACTATGTGAACAAAGTGGTATGCTTGCCACTTCAATATGTAATAACACTTATGAAATGCAACTACCTGAATACCTTCTTGAAAATTCTACTTGTACACTCCACCAGATCGTACACCTCAATAAAGAAGGCACTCATCAGGTAAATAGTAGTTGCTACGAAGTTTCACATATTAGAAATGATTCATGGTTTGTATTACCTCCTGTACAGGCGTGGTACTATAAAAAATACCACCCAAAATATAAACCACTCCCTCCATATTTGGCAGGGTGTAGACAATCCAATACTGAGATATTATTTGATTTAATTTATCCAAGTCAGTTTACAAAGGTTCAGATACCACTTGAACAAGGTGGACTAAGAGGTAAGGCGATTTTTGAAGCAGCCCATCAAAATAGTGATGCAGTAGTATATTGGCATCTTGATCAACAATATCTAGGGTATACTCAAGGTAGTCATCAAAAAGGTATTCAGGCAGATAAAGGATTTCATGTAATTACATTAATTGATGACTCAGGTAATGAACGCTCCCAAAAGTTTGAAGTGATAGATTAAAGTTATGGAAATGTAGGCTCAAACTACAGGCAGTTAGTGGCTATAGAATAGTTACTCGTTTCATTTTTTATGCTCTTATTCAGTGAACTGGTAGAGTGCTTCTTCAATTTTTCTTGATTTATTAGCCTTTGTTTACATCATTAAACTCTGAGAAATCTTTTCAAGATATTTGATGTAAATTCTACTATATTGTATTTAGAATAGTACAGATTGTTTGTGCAATTTAGTTGTAAACCAGAAATATATACAGATGAAATATACACTATATCTTTTCATAATGCTTACTGCATGCACTGCACCAAATAATAAGGAAGCTAGTAAATATCAAGCTGTTATTAGTAATGTAAATATTATAAATGTTCGTGATGGAAGTGTTTCAAAGTCGAAAGATATCGTTATAGATTCTGGAAAGGTGAAGATAATTCAAGATCATGAAGCTAATAAAATAGAATCCGAAAATATAATTGATGGAACAGATCGATTTATTATGCCTGGCTTGACTGAAATGCATGCTCATATTCCATCTTCTGAAAGTGGAAAAGAATATACAGAACAAGTACTATTTCTTTATTTATCAAATGGTGTAACAACTATTAGAGGAATGCTTGGGCATTCAAGTCTCCTTGACTTGAGGAAAAGCGCACTTAATAATGAAATACTGAGTCCTAGAATATTTACTTCTAGTCCATCGCTAAATGGCAACACAATAACTAGTGTAGATGAGGCTAGAAAACTAGTAACCACCTATGCAAATGATGGTTATGATTTTTTAAAAATTCATCCTGGCTTAAAACTGGATGTGTTTGAAGAATTGGTGAAAACTGCAAATGAATTAGGTATTCCTTATGCAGGACATGTGCCTGTAGATGTTGGTATTCGTAAAGCTTTAAGCAGCAAATATGCTTCTATTGATCATGTAGATGGCTTTTTAGAGGGTCTAGTGCCAACAAGTTATAATATTGATCGTAACGAAAATGGTTTCTTTGGTTATAATTTTACTGACCTTGTAGACACAACTTTGATTGATAACTTAGTTGAGATGTCAAAACAAAATAAGGTTTGGATAGTACCCACACAATCCTTGTATGATAGATGGTTTTCACCAGTTGAGGCTGAAAAATATGCTTCTGAACCTGAAATGAAATATATGCCTAAGTCTACTATTGATAATTGGATAAAAAACAAAAACGATCTTACTGGGAATGATAATTACAATAAAGAACAGTGGGAACGTTTCAATAATATTAGAAATTTATTAATAAAGAAGTTACACAAAAATGGTTATGGTTTGCTGTTAGGGTCAGATGCACCACAAGTTTTTAATGTACCTGGTTTTTCTATTCATCATGAATTAGAAGGAATGATGAATGCGGGACTATCGACATTAGAAGCTATTCAAATAGGCACTATTAATCCTGCTAAATATTTTAACATGGAAGGTGAATTTGGTGAAATATTGGAAGGAGCAAGTGCTGATTTTATCTTGTTAGAAAATAACCCTTTGGAGGATATGAAAAATATAAAAAATCCATTTGGTGTAATGGTAAGAGGTAAGTGGTTATCAAGAGAGGCTATCAATAATAGACTTAAAGAAATTGAAGAGTATGTAATTCAAAATGAATAATTCAAGTTAGAAGTGTTTTAACCCAATTTGTGCATTATTATGCCTTTTTGATGAGTATCAATAATAATTGCTCGGGTTTGTTGTTGTCTTCTTTCTTTACTCTTCTGGATTGTAAATCTAGAAGAGCGGGTTATTATGACTTCTGTATTCTTAATCGTATTGCTTCAGCTACAAAGTTGTTCAGTGATACTTTTGCTTCCATAGCTAATAAAGCTGCCCTTTGATGCAGGGTAGGAGAAACCCTAACATTAAAGCTTCCTTTAAATGGTTTCTCTGCTTTAATCCCATTGGCTTTACAATCTGACAGATAAATATCTATTGCTTCTTTAAAATCATTCTCAAGATTACTACCTGTTTTTCCTTCATAAGAGATAAGTCCTTTTATCCCTAAAACTTTACCATAAAGTAAATCATCTTCTCCGCTGTATTCTATACTTCCTGTATATCCTTTATATTCTAAATTTTTCATAAGTCTAATACCTCCCTTATTTGTTTCATTTGATACATTTTCATAATTCCATTTGGATGTGGTTTATGAAGTATGATTGGAATTCCTTCTAAACCTTCAAACTTCACTCTTGAACCTGATGTCTTACCTTTAGGGACTTCATTAAATCCAAAGTATCCTAAAAGTTTAACCATCTCATCATAATGAAAGTCTGATGGCATATTCAAAAAACGCCTTATCAGTTTATCTTTTTTAGACATAACGCAAAGTAACTATATATAGTTGCAATTACATAACTATATTCTTAATTGTTTTAACAAACAATACAACACATGTGCGTGAAACGCATGGTAGTTAAAACATAATGCCCCAAAAATACGCCTAGTTATATTCTGCATGCTTCTAAATTATAAATCTGGAAGAGCAGGTATTTAGAACGGATTAAAAATCCTATGATAAACATTCGACATTACAAATGTCGAATAGCGGGGTTCAGATACCACTTGAACAAGGTGGACTAAGAGGTAAGGCGATTTTTGAAGCAGCCCATCAAAATAGTAATGCAGTAGTATATTGGCATCTTGATCAACAATATCTAGGGTATACTCAAGGTAGTCATCAAAAAGGTATTCAAGCAGATAAAGGATTTCATGTAATTACATTAATTGATGACTCAGGCAATGAACGCTCCCAAAAGTTTGAAGTGATTGACTAAAGCAATGGAAATGTAAACTAAAACTACAGGCAGTTGGCATGTCTTATATATTTGGTACGGAAATAACTCCGTGCTAATAGGATAAATGATACGATGGGATTATTTATCGCCATAATGAGACCAAGCACTTAACACATATACCGTAATAATTTGTTCATTGAGGGAGTAAACCAATCTATGCTTTTTATTAATTCTTCGGGAATACAAACCTGCTAAATCATGTTTTAACATTTCAGGCTGCCCTGTCCCCGCTGTGGGGTGTTCCATTAGCTCATTTAGCAATATTTCGATTTTCTTAAGTGTAGGTTTATCTCCTAATTTCTTATGTTTTTCAATATCTTTTAAGGCAGTTTTAGAAAAGTCTAATGTATAGCTCATAGACCCAATAAATCACTTATCTCCTTAGAAGTAGATACCCTTTGAACTTCTCCATTCCGAACATCCAAAATACTCTGCTTGATTTTATTAACCATTTCGGCATTGAAGTACATATCATCCTCACTTACAGGAGTTAATACATAAGCTTTGTCTTTTGCCCTTTGAACAATAATATGTTCTCCTTTATCTACTTTTTCGAAGTATTTCTTCTGATTTTGTCTAAACTCCCTACTACTTATCACTAACATAATTTTATATTTTATGTACCAATACGGTACAAATATACTAAATATTACGCAATATTTATACATGTAGTTTCATACCAAACGGGGTTTGATGGATTGAGTGCCTTTTATTTTTCATGTAAAATTAAAACATTAATGCTAAATACTCATTCCTACAAGTTGCCTTGAATGAACAACATAGTTATATATTTGGCACGGAAATAACTTCCGCACCAGTGGGGGCCACCTGTTGCTTACAGTGTGCCGTGCATTGTTACCACTTATTCTTCGCCACTAGTGCATGTACACATATTTGACTTGATTTGATAACTCTCTAGCTTAATCAATCCTTTTAAAACTTCATTATTCCATCTTAATTGTTGTGATTTAATTATTCCATGCCAAGTTTCTCTGTCGTATTTAGTATTCATATCATCTATTTTGTTATAAGTATTATTGACCAATATATCAACTAAATAGTACTTATGTGAACTAATATAACCTAGACTATCTAGTGATTTTCTTAGATTTCTAGCATGTAATTCATATATATTAAAATGAATTTGTTCATGTTGTAATAGTAAATGAGAATCTTCTTTCATCCAAGATTTTAACCGATCAAAACATACTTCAACTACAAACCTTTCTTTATGATTGCTATATATATTTAGATATAAACTTGAAACAGCACTAGCTTTGTTACCAGATGATGTTACAAAGTTACTATCTGGTTTTCCTACGAAATCTGAATTAGCTAAACCTTCACTCAAATGCCAGCATATGACATTAAAATCACCATTAACTTGGGATAAGGTAATATAGCTTAATCCAAATAGTAAAAATGATAATAAATACTTCATTACTTAATCACATCTATAGTTATATGTTTTGACTTATGAGTACCTTTAATTTTTACTTGATCGTGATTCTTAAGTCCTAATTTTCTAAGAGCCCTTCTAATGGCACCACCTCTCATATTTACTAGCTCAGTTGAAGTTAAAGCACTAGAACCTGTATCATCAGGTAATCGTCTAGGTTTTCCTCCAGCTGATATTCCTACCATTATTTCTATATGAGAATTAGGGAAATTATTCAAATCATTAACGTACGGTCTAAGAAAGTTAAGCACATCATCTTCTTTTCCTTTTTTATACGTGTTTTTATATAATTCAAACGGATCAAAATCTGAAACATATGTCTGACCAGCAATACCTTTTCTCGGAGGCGTTGATTTATATGGAGTTTTCTTTTGAGGATATATAATATCTACAGGGTCTTCCATTTCAGGCTTATAACCTGACGTCAGTTGAGGATCACCATATGTAGGTCTATCATCAATTCTTTTTATTTCAATATTTCCTCCAGGTTTCGGAGGTCTTGACCTGCCAATTCTATGATTTTTTGTTTTCCAATAAACACGATTACCTTTATGTTTTCCCCAAGCTTCCCCAGGTGATGTTTTATCACCACTGAGTCGTTTACGCAATTTATTGCCTTGAGCTTTTAATTTAATCCACCACATAGGTGCTAATCCAGCAGGGTCAGCAAAACTTATAGGATTATTAAACCCAAAATTGTATGGATTAATACCTGTCATAAAATCAGCCAGAGGATCAACTTGATGGAATCTACCAATAGCAGGATCATAAAGTATGAACAGTGTTGAGTACATATCAAACCCTAAATCCTCTACTTTCTCTACCCCATTATACAAGAACTTATTCTCCTTATTGGTACTTCTAGCCCAGCTATTAAATTGGAGACCGAAAGGATAGTAATTATTACGAAATAGCGTTACCACTTTGATTATCTATTTAAAAATCCTTCTTTTCTGATATTCTTTTAATAAAAAATACTGGAATACCACACCACACTAACAAAACACCTATCGAAGCAAACATTCCTGTATTAGTGCCAAAAAACTTCTGAAAAATAGCTCCTGTATAGCCCAATAGTGCTGAAATATCAAGTTTCAATAAAATTAATATCCTCGATAAATCTATTGGGTTAAACATAGTGGCAAACAGTGAGAATTTATCCAGTGGGTAGTCTTCAAATACCACAAGAGAAATTAAGAAAAGTCCATCGTAAATAACGGCCATGAACAACCAAATAAAGATGGCGTATCCAAATCCTTTAATTTTGTTTTCATGCATTAACGCAATATTTGCAGCTACTGCAACAAAAATAAAAGTGAGAAATGCCCCTGACAAAAGTAGTAATCCAAAATTCCATATTTCCGATGATTGTGCAATTCCATAAATCAAAAATGGGATGCCTAGTCCTAAAACCAAGCTCATGGTTAATGATAGGGCAACCCCCAAATACTGACCTAGAAAAATAGTAGTCCTACGTATTGGTTGCGCCAATAATAGCTCAGTGAATTCTCTTGAGCTATAAAAATACATTACCCCAAATATTGTACCGATCATGGGTGTAAGTACGATAATAATATTCATTAAGGTAATTACCGATTTGGATACATTACTATTCAGAAAAAGTAGTGCAAAACCGAGTACTAGGTAAAAAAGAAAATAGACGTAGCTCCATCTGCTTCGCACCAAATCGTAAAAACTATATTGTAGTATCTTAATCATTTTGTTCTGTTAAAATAGTGGCAATAGCATGTTCCAATTCATTTTTTGAGCTCTTCTTTTTAAGCTCTGCCACGGTACCTTTAAAATAAATATTGCCTTCTAGTAGAAAAACGATTTCATCGGCCATGGAATCCACAAAATCCATAATATGGGTAGTAATAAGGATGGTTTTCCCTGCTTCCTTTTCTTTTTGTATCAATTCTTTTAAATGAATAAGCGATACAGGATCCAAACCCGTAGTGGGTTCATCGAGAATTAAAAGAGGGCAATCGAACATAAACGTTAGTACAAGATTTACCTTTTGCTTAGTGCCTCCCGAAAGATTTCCCAGTTTTTTATCCATAAACTCTTCCAGACCAAACAGTTCAATCAGAGCATCATCATTCGCCTTTTTCCCTCTGAGATTTTTTATCATGCCAATAAGTTCTTTAACAGATAAATTTTCAGGAAACCGAGCTATTTGAGGAAGATAGTTGATGTCTTCTCGATACTGCCACTGACCTTTAACATGCTGTTCATTAACATGAATAGCCCCAGCCTGTGGAATCACCATTCCCAAAATACTTTTAATTAATGTAGTTTTACCTGAACCATTTGGTCCTAAAACAGCAAAAACTCCTCCTCCATTTATTTCAAGGCTTACTCCATCGAGTACTTTTACCTTTCCAAATCGCTTATATAAATCGGTTATTTCAATCATTAATCATTTTCATTTTTGGAGTTGCATCTACTAGATGATCAGGCGTGAAAATTGGAGATACTTTTTCTGAAAAATTCAGTATGTCAATAAACAGACTCCTGAGCAACACTATAGTTTCGGGTGTTTGGTTAACTATATAGGAAAATAATTTTACTGGTCGATATGGCACATCTCCTATGCCATCTTTATCTAAATCGTAACCAGTATATGAGCTCCAATAATTATTATCAAATTTGTTGTCATTCATTTTACTATTATATGACACATCGAATGAATTGCCAATGAAATTATTATCTGTAAAAACATTAGCATAACAACCTCCTGCTATTTTTACTGCCCAACCATTTTTTATCAAACTATTGCTTCGGTAATTTATTCTGGTGGAACCCTCTATGTTAATGCCAATAGTATTTTCTTCAAATATATTATCTTCTATTTCGGCATCGTAAATTTCCTTCAGAAGCAAACCAAAGGAAGCCGTTCCCCAATTTTTGTAAAACCTATTCCTTTTCATATTTATAAATTTCGAGAACATTACTGCTACCCCTGCCCCATTATTTATAAACTCGTTATCGTAATAGTCGTTATTGTTGGAGAACATGAAATGAAGCCCGTACCTAAGGTTTTCCTTACTTATATTATTCGCTATATGGCTTTCGGAAACAAATTCGAAATAAATGCCATCACGTAAATGTGATAGGTGATTTTCTGTTATCCTTACATGATCGCTATGCCAAAGATGAATGCCATTTCCTGAGTTATGTTCTTCTTTTACTTCACCCGATACTATGTTATTGTGTATCCTCCCGAAATGAGACTTTTCCACTAACATCCCAAAGAAAACATTTTTTAATTCATTGTCTTCAATGATGAAATGTTTGCTCTTTGAAATATAAATAGCTGCATAATCTTCGGTATAACTCAGTCCAATATTTTGAATGATAAAACCTTTTATCACTACGCTATCAGCGAAAATTGATATAGCCCCAGCTACAGACCCTCCATCAATTACTGGTTTATCTATCCCCAATAACACTAACGGTTTTTTAATCACAATTTCTCCTTCTTGATATACACCCCCTTTAATTAGCAGAGTATCCCCTGGAGAAGCTAAAGATATCGTTTCGGTAATGGATGTTTTCTCACAACTAGAACAAACCTCATATACAGTTCCTAATGCATAATTAATGTGCAAAAACAGACATAATAAAACAGATGCGGAAATAATGAAATGCCTCATATATAATGTCACAATTTAGTAATCATTCTTGTATTGAAACAACTACCTTGTAATTAAAAAAACTGAATCTGTATTAGCAGTTACACTGTGCTCTTCGTTTACTGGTATTTTATAAGTATCGCCTGAAACAAGAACAGATTCTTCTCCCATAATTCGGAAAACTACTTCCCCTTGATGAATAACTAAAAGAGCTTCCTTGGGAGTTGAATGCTTGGGTAAGGTGTGATTTGCTTGTAACCTGATAATTAAGGCTTCGCAAGTTTCAGACTTGAATATCTTTTCTACTTTAAGACCTTCAAATTCTTTTTTCAGAATATTATTTATTATCATATTGATTACTTGATTTGATTTTGTATTTCTTCCCAACTATATAAATTTCCTCCACTTGAATTCAAAACCTTTTGCGCTTCTTCTTTATTTCCAAAAGCAGAAAGATAGGCACCCATCGGACTTTTAATTTTCTCACTTATCAAAAAAGTGGAAGTTTGTACTTCAATAAGTTTACCTGGTGAAGAGTAATCATTTACATAGAGAAGAGCCATTTCTACATCTTTTTTTTGTTTTAAATCATTTATCATACACTCTAGTGCATCATATTTAAACACTTTCCCTTTTGTAGTGACCGCTTCTGATGCATGTTGTTGGTCTACAATCGTCATTTTACAAAAATGACATGCTTCATTTCCATAATTAATTTTCTCTAACTCTATAGAACATGAAGAAAATATGAATAGATAAAGAAGGAATAGTAAAGAAGAATTTTTCATTAAATATTAAGAATTGATATTAATCAAATGTAATAAAATTCTTATTGAACTTAGATTATCAACGTCACTATGTTTTTATTAAGCAGATTTCGACAAACTCATTCTTACATACGTAGGTACAACCCGACATACGTGAATCCAATCTTACACTCTAAAATTTCATGACATCAATTAAGACTTGGCAACTTCTTCCCTTTTGTCTAAAAAAAATGCTGCTACAGATAAGAACATCCCTGTAAATAAAAGGTAAGCACCAGTCATTGGCCAAGATTTAGCAACAAAATTTAGAATGGTTTTGTTTCCAATAAGAGGAGGTTGATATGCCAAGGGATTTCCTTCAGCATCTAAAAATTTTATTGCAGCAGATTCGTTTAGGTTGTGACCATAATCATACTCCCATAAATAAAAGTCATACATCCCTACTGCTCCCAAAATAGCAAATAGAATAAACCATGCTAAATAGAGTTTTCTTTTTCTAAAATAAGCTACTATTAAACCCAGTACACTCATAGCTATAATTACAATAGGAAAAACATCAAATTCAGGCATATGTTCAGGAATATTTTTCATCCCTACATAATGGTTCATTAAATTGATATTCTGAATATCATTTGGTTCATGGTCTGTAATTTTATTAATCCAGATATCCATCCCAATATTATCAGGGTATTGAGGAGCTTCGAGCGTTATGTTCCAGATTGGTAATAAGAACAAGGAAAGAGGCAATAAAGCTGCCAATATCATTATATATCTAGATTTGATTTTCATTTGACGACTATTTGGTGTGATTGTTTAAAAAAAGAATGGTAATGTAAGGGAGGGAGAGTCTACTTCGCCCAACAGAAGCAGACTCTACCTAATTACCTATATTAACTATGAAATGTTTCCTCCCTAACTTACCTGTTTAAATTCTATAGCAAGAGCAAACCATGTCACTCTGCTATAGTCTTAATATTATTTATTATTCGCTATCGTACCATTCGTCATCTAAAGTCCATTTCAAAGGAATATCAGAATCCTTAGCTGAAACGCGAACATAACCTTGCATTTCTTGATGTAGTGCAGAGCAGAAGTCAGTACAATAGAATGGCCATACACCTTCCTTTTTTGGTTCCCATGTAAACGTTTCCGTTTGACCTGGCATAATCAAAAGCTCAGAAGTATTGGCACCAATCATGCTAATACCATGAGGCACATCATAATCTTGTTCTAAGTTAGTAACATGGAAATATACCTTATCTCCCACTTTTATTCCCTCAATATTATCAGGAGCAAAGTGACTTCGAATTGTGGTCATGTAAATATGAACTGTATTTCCATCTCGTACCACCTTAGCTTCTTTTTCACTCTTCGCCACAAATGGGTGTTCGTTCTCTTCTAGTTTAAATATTTTTCTAGAATTAGGAGTTACTAAATCCGCAGGAATACCAGCCGCATAGTGAGGTTCACCAACCGTAGGAAAATCAAGAATCATTTCCATTTTTTCGCCTGAAATATCATATAACTGAGCTGATTGCGTTACCTCAGGGCCCGTAGGCAAGTAACGGTCTTTCGTTATTTTATTCATAGCAACCAAATATTTACCAAATGGCTCTTGAGAATTTCCACCTGGAATCATCAAGTGACCTACAGAATAATAAGTTGGTTTTCTATCCAATACTTCCCAAGTTCCTAATTTCCATTTTACAACTTCAGAAGAAATAAAGAAAGTAGTATATGCATTTCCTTTTCCATCAAACTCTGTATGCAATGGCCCTAATCCTGGCTGTACTACTGTTCCTGCCAAAACATCATCGAAGTTAAGAATTGGAATACCATAAGCTTCACCAGCAAATTTTTCATTTTCTATGGCATCAAGCATTTTAGTAAACGAATGAACAGTTACATTTGCTGAAAGCTTACCACTTCCTACAATATACTCCCCAGAAGGATCAACATCACAGCCGTGAGGAGATTTTGGCATAGGCATGAAGTACACTAAACCAGGGCATTTTGCAGGATCAAGAATTCTTACTTCTTTTTTCCAAGTTGTAGTAGCACTATGCGTTTTCACATCATATACGTTATGCGCATAATTAGTAGGCATAGTTTCAAAATTTCCTGCTTTAATATATTCTTCAGCTTTTTTCCAGTTTACTGCAGCGATAAAATCTTTATCATTTTGTGAGGCATTTACTTCTAATAAAGTATGAGACTCTTCAGTATTATAAGTAGTGTAGAAAAACCATCCATCTGATTTACCTCTACCTGGATGTGCTTTATCGTAATCAAATCCTGGCATCATAATTTGGAATTCAAGATTCATATGACCTTCTTCAGGATCAACCTTTAAGAATGATAATGCTCCTTTAAAGTTTCCTTTATATTCATCGATAGGCATATCTCTTTGTGGAACTGGAACACCAAAGCGAGTGCCAGCGATTACATAGTCTGTATTATCTGTTACGTATGACGAACTGTGGTTACCCGCACTATTAGGAATTTCTATAATTTCTTCTGTTTCAAAAGTTTCTAAACTAATACGTGCTATTCTGGGAGTATTATTTTCATTTATAAATACCCATCTGCCATCTAACTTACCATCTGTTTGAGAGATGTCAGGATGGTGAGAATCTCCCCAAGGGATAAATCCATACGAAGTATTCAACAATGGTTTTGTTTCTTCATTAAAACCATAAGCTTTTTCACCATCAACAGAAAATACAGGAATCACTTTGAACAATCTTCCTGAAGGAAGGCCATAAACAGCTAACTGCCCACTGAATCCACCCGAAATAAATGCATAAAACTCATCGTGTTCACCTGGAGCAACATAAGCTCTATCTGCCATATTTCCAGACAATGCACCAGCATTATCTCCGTTTTTATTATTATCGCATCCCGTAAATGCTAGTGTAGCACCCACTAAGGCTACAATAATTAAGTTTTTGTTTAGTTTCATAATTACAATAATTTATTATTCAGATTTAGGTAAAATAACATCCTCCACTACATTAATTATTCCGTTTGACGTTTGAATAGAAGCTAGAACTTTAGCTCCTCCTACAAACACATCATCACCCTCTACTGTCACTTCAAGATAGTCGCCAGTAGCCATGTAAAGTTTTCTGCCTTTTCTAGCTTCTTTTTTTAAGCCATCAATATTATAAGACCCCGGAGCGGCATGTCTAGTAAGAATAGTTGTAAGTGTAGCTTTATTCTCTGGCTTAACTAAATTCTCAACTGTACCTTCTGGTAATTTCGCAAATGCTGCATTATTTGGTGCAAAAACTGTAAGAGGTCCCGCATTTACTAATACATGCTCAATTTGTGCTGCTTGCACTGCAGCTACTAGCGTGGTATGGTCTGGTGAGCCAATAGCAACTTGCAAAATATTTGCAGCCGATACATCATCAACAACTGAAGCCTGACCTAATGGCGTGTTGTTTGGTTGTTCACTAGATGCCTCTTGAGCACCGTTTTCTTGCGTTGTTGTTCCACATGACATAACACATAGAATCATGAATACAACAAGCAAACTGTAAATAGATTTTTTCATAGTTTATTGTGTTTATAGTGTTCTAAAATATTCTAGTACTGCCCTAGCCTGATCTTCAGTAAGGTTTTGGTTTGCCATGGGAGCACCATTCGCTTCTATTAATAATTGCTTTGCTATTGGGTCTTTGATAACCATTTCATCAGGATTAAGAATCATGTTCATAATCCACTCAGGAGATCTTCTGTCCATAATACCTTTAGGTGATGGGCCTATAAATTTTTTCTCTACTTTATGACAAGCCGTACACATTTCCTCAAATACTTTGAGTCCATCAGCAACAAGCTCTTGATTTACTTCATCTAGTTTCAATTCTGTAATTGGGCCTATTCCTTTATTTTCCATTGGGTCAGCGTCTTCCTCTACCATCGATTTTGGTGGTGGAGCAGAACTAGCTTCCGTAGCAGAATTTCCTCCTCCACAAGCCCACATTAAAGAAATTATTAAAAGAGCCATTAGTACATTAAATTTTTTCATAGTTTTTGTTTTTTAGGTATTCATTATTTTGACATAAAATTAATTGTTACACTGTACCACATCCGTGACTGCCCTCATGTTAAAAACTGACTTTAACTATGCTGGAAATATGACCTACGTCATGTAAATAATATAGGTATATTAATTTGATGATTTATATGGTATAATTTAAAATAAAAAAAGTCTGTTTCCTAAATGAAAACAGACTTTTTATTAACAATTTAGTTAAATGCCATATTAAAAGCTCATTCTTCTTTTTTACGAGTAGAAATACCAAGAAGACTGTACATTGGACAGGAACTTATTAAACTTGTTAAAACAAAAATTACTGCTACTACAATAGCAACTATACCTATAGCACCTGTAAGTGTGCCATTATAGTATAATATTACAGCAGCTATTGCTACTATTGCCCTAATTATTCTATCAATGTTACTCATGTTTTTTTTCATGTTTTTCTTTTTTAGTTAACTATTGTTTAAATCTATGTTTTTAAGTCATTATTCATAAATATAAAAAATCTTACACTAGCATTTAAATCTATAGCATCTATCTATTATGATTTTTTTTATCAAATCGATCAAAAGCGGCTTTCTCCAAACTTTCTCGATGTTCAGGATGCGATATATTGATTAATGCTTTAGCACGTTGATATAAATTTTTACCATATAGATTTGCCACTCCATATTCTGTTACTACATAATGTACGTGCGCCCTAGTAGTAACAACTCCAGCACCTTCTTTAAGAAACGGTGTGATTTTAGAAATCCCTTTATTAGTTACAGAACCTAATGCTATGATAGGCTTTCCACCTTCTGAAAGTGATGCACCACGAATAAAATCCATTTGCCCTCCAACACCTGAATACATATTCATTCCTATAGAATCAGCACAAACCTGACCAGTTAGATCAATTTCTACAGCACTATTGATTGCTGTTACTTTTGGGTTTCTACGGATTACAGCTGTGTCGTTTACATAGGCAATATCCAACATGACCACTTCTGGATTATCATCCATAAAATCGTACAATCGTTGTGTACCCATGGCAAAGCCAGAAACAATTTTATAAGGATGTTTCTTTTTATACTTTCCAGTTATCACTCCGTTTTTCACCAAATCAATAATACCATCGGAAAACATTTCAGTATGGATTCCTAAATCTTTATGATTGTTCAAACTATTCAATACTGCATTAGGAATTCCTCCAATACCCATTTGCAAAGTAGCTCTATCCTCTACTAAACCGGCAACATGATTACCAATTGCTTTTTCCACTTCTGTAGGCTCTCCTAATTTCATTTCATGTAAAGGAGTATCTGCTTCGCAGTAAGCATGAAAATTACGAATATGTACTAGCCCGTCACCATGTGTCCTAGGCATTTTAGGATTAATTTGAGCTATTACATATTTAGCTTGCTCAACAGCTGATAGCGCAATATCCACTGATACTCCTAATGAACAAAACCCATGTTTATCAGGAGGTGAAACTTGAACTAATGCTACATCCAATGGCAAAATTTTGTTTCTAAACAATGATGGTATTTCGCTTAAGAAAACAGGGATATATTGAGCATGTCCTTGATTAATTGCTTTCCTCATATTACTACCAATAAAAAAGGAATTGCTAATAAAGCTATCTCTATACTCTGGGTTTAAGTATGGAGTTTTACCTTCTGTATGAATATGCACAATTTCTACATTTTTAAATTCTGAAGCCCGTTCAGCCATAGCGTCCACTAATGACTGTGGGGTAGCTACACCTCCTTGAATAAAGACACGGTGCCCCGATGATATAATTTTTACTGCTTCTTTTGCTGATACAGGTTTCATAAGTATGTTTTTTTTTGTAAATGTACTACTCAAATTTATAGCATGGTCATGACCCAAACAATCCGAAGACATGATTAATATCATTTTGATGATGATAATTTCATATAGAAATGATAGTTTTAGCACACCAAAAAATCATACAATATGTACACTGGAATTTACCATACTCACAAACTCGCTGTAATCCTGTTTTTGCTTGTTTATACCATTAAACTTGTCTTATTGTTTATCAATACTGATAAGCTCGACAACTTTTCGAAAAAGATAAAAGTGCCTGACATGATAATTAGTTTTTTGTTTTTGGCAACAGGTGTTTATCTAGCCACACAATCAGCTGAAATAAGTACTCTTTTGCTCGTAAAATTCGGGTTAGTACTGGCTTCTATTCCTCTCGCAATTATTGGTTTCAAAAAACACAAAAAATCTCTTGCTGTATTATCAGTAATATTAATTTTTTCGGTGTATGGTTTAGCTGAAAGGAACCGTGGAATGAAAGCAAAAAAAATAACTGTTAGCGAAGGTATAAATACTAACCCTTCAGATGCTAATTATGATGAACTCGCTCATGGCAAGGTGATGTTTATTTCTCAGTGTGCTATGTGCCATGGCTCAAGTGGTGATCAGGGTTTATCAGGTGCAAAAAGTCTGATTACTTCAACTATGAAATTAGAAGAAGTCATAAATATTATAACGAAAGGCAAAAATAGCATGCCTAAATACAGCAAGTCATTTTCTGAAAGCGAGATAAAAGCCATTTCAGCTTATGTAATGACTTTGAGGGAGGTTAAATAAGGTAATAGGTTACACCCCTAGTTCTGGCACTTGTTCTTTCTGTTTTTTTGCTCCTTCAATTTCACTTAATTGCTGGTTAAGGATATCGATGCGTACCAATAGATTCAGTGTCATTGCCTCCTGTAATTTTATTGCAGGGTTTTCTTCGTATTGTGCTTTTAGTACTTGATACATGGCATCTAATTGCTCAATATCTACCTCATACATTCCTTCTACTTCAATATCCTTATTCTTATAATCAAAAACCTGATTACGCTTTTCACTTATTAGTGAAACATAATATTTTTCTGTTGCTACAAAATCCTCATCATTGGTAACCTCTGCTATCTTATTTGTGTCAACTTCTTTTTCTAAATTTTGCACATACAAATACCCAGATGTAAGAAAGAAAAATATAGCAGCAGCTTTCCACAGCCAATGTGTAGAGAATGATTTTTCTGATAGCTCCATACTATTCGCTATTCCATTCCAAACCTTTTTGGAAGGTAATTCGCTATCAAAAGCCTCTCTATTACTTTTTATAAATTCTTTAAGATGATCTTTGTCCTCTGGTTTCATATGCAACCTCCTCTTTTAATATTTCCTTTAATTTCTTTTTTGCTCTATTGTATTGCGATTTTGATGTAGACTCCGTGATATTTAATATTTCAGCTATCTCCTTATGATCGTACCCTTCCAATAAATATAATGAAAATACCACCCTGTATCCTTCGGGAAGTTTGTTTATCGCCAACTTCACACCTTCTACATCATATATCACTTCCTCCTGGTCATCATCAGAGATATCATCAACAGGGTGTTCATCAATATTCACAACATCCAATTTGTTTTTTTTGACATGGCTAATGGCTTTATTCACTACAATCCGTTTTAGCCATGCACCAAATGTGGATGAACCTTTGAAACTCTTTATATGATTAAAAGCACTAATAAACGCTTCTTGAAGCACATCTTCCGCTTCGTCATTTCTACCAATAATACGTAAACTAACATTAAACATTGCTTTTGAGTACAGCTTATATAATTCATAATAAGCACCTCTTTCGCCATCTATACAGCGATCAATAATGTCCTGATGAATATTTAGGTTAACCTCCAAGTGTTTCGTAATTATCTATATAAAGATAACGAAATGATAGGAAGGTTGCATGAAGATAACATAAAAGGTTCATGGTGTATAAACACTATGAACCAATAGCTATATATTACTTATCTAAATCTTCTACGTTTTGCTTGGCAATGGCAAAGTCTGGAGCTAAGTTTAAAGCTGCTTCAAAGTGTTTTTTTGCATTTTCTTTGTCGCCATTAGCCTTACTTACTAAACCTTTGAGATTAAACAAAGCAACCTTAATTGGGTATTCTTGTTCTTGATTATTTTCATCAGCATAAAATACTTTTAACTTTTCTGCATCAGGATGCTCCAATAATATATCAATATTTGTATTGCATTCCGTAAATCGTTGTAAATCGAACTGAAGAAAAGCTACTTTATATAAAGTTTGAAAATTATTAGACTTTAAATACAAGCTTTCGTAGGCATCCAACGATTTGTCTTTAATTCCCAACTTTTCATAACCTGCGCCTGATAATTCCAATGCGCCCAAATGTTCTGGGTTTACTTTTAACAAATCCTGACTTACTAAAACAGACTGTGCAGTTTTATTGTTTTGAAAATAAAGATAAGAAAGCGTATATAGTAGTGAATCGTTCTGGGGATATTCTGCCAAAACATTGTACAAAGCAGTAATGGCATTATCTGTATCTCCGTAGCGTGTTGCTAAGGCATATGCTTTTGAATAATGATTTACCACAAATGCATTGACTTGTTGTTGTGCTGTTGGTTTTTCTTCTTGTGCTATTACAAATTGGGTGACAAATAATAACAGTAGTGTAATGGCTTTATTTAAATTATTCATTCTATTTTTCAGTTTGTAGTCCTAGTTGTTTACTTATTTTAATCATATAAGCTTTCGCTTCATTATATTCATTTTTAATTTTCCCGTCCAATATAGCTTCTTTTATTCGTTCTTTTATATCCCCAATTGTTCTACAGGGTTTAAGATCAAAAGTTTCCATAATTTCTTCACCCGAAATAGGGGGCTGAAAATTCCGAACTCGGTCTTTTTCTTCTACCAATTTCATCTTTTTTTCAACTTTATCGAAATTGGAGATATAACGTTTTACTTTTTCATGATTTTTGCTAGTAATATCAGCACGACATAGCTCCATTAATGCTTCCACATCGTTGCCAGCTTCAAAAAGTAATCTCCGAATGGCAGTATCAGTAACTACATCTTTCACTAACGCTATTGGCCGTAAATGCAAACGAACAAGCTTTTTCACAAAGTGCATTTTTTCATTCAAAGGCAATTTCATTTTTCTGAAAATAGATGGCACCATTCTACTCCCTTTATCTTCATGACCATGAAATGTCCAACCTACTTTATTATCAAAACGTTTCGTTGGCGGTTTGGCAATGTCATGAAGTATAGCTGACCATCGTAACCATAAATCGTTTGATCGTTCTGATACATTATCAAGCACCTGTAATGTGTGGTAAAAGTTATCTTTATGCGATTTTCCATTGATTGTTTCCACACCATGCAAAGCAACCATTTCGGGGAATATCAATTTCAAAAGCCCTGAATGAAAAAGTAATTTAAACCCATAGGAAGGCTGATCTGATAAAATTATTTTATTAAGCTCATCGGTTATTCGCTCCATAGATACAATTTTTATCCTTTCTGCAAATTGCATTATAGCATCAAATGTGGTGGCTTCAATGTCAAACTTTAACTGTGTAGCAAATCGAATAGCACGCATCATCCGTAGGGGGTCATCGCTAAAAGTAATATCAGGTTCCAAGGGGGTTTTGATGGTCTTCCTTTTTAAATCTTTCACCCCACTAAAAGGATCTATGAGTTCTCCAAATTTTTCGCTATTAACACATATTGCCATGGCATTAATAGTGAAATCTCTTCTATTTTGATCATCCTCTAGTGAACCATCTTCTACAATTGGTTTTCTAGACTCTGTTCTGTATGATTCTTTTCTAGCTCCTACAAATTCTAAATCTAAACCATTATAAACTAATTGAGCTGTACCAAAATTTTTGAAAACATTTACTTTGGCTCCAATGGTTATAGCCACTTCTTTTGCTAATGCTATCCCGCTACCTACACATACAAAATCAATGTCTTTTGAAGGTCTTTTCAATATCAAGTCACGCACATAACCTCCAACCACAAAAGTTTCTACTCCTAAGTCATCAGCTACTTTGCCTACTGTTTTAAATATTTCTTCTTTAAGATGATTTGATAAATTCATTGAACCATTCCGCTACCAATAATTATTCCTATTTGGGCTGCAAATGTACTATATAATGATGGGTGTAAAAAGAACCTGATTAATTTCTTATAAATGTCGGACAAGGAATAAATTTGTCTTTTCTTTTCATTCGTTTTTTTGTCTTCACATCAAATGTATAGGAAATGGAAATTTCATGTGCCCCTCCTACAGTTGGTCCTAACTCTGAAATAGTGAAATCATAACTGTAACCAACATCAATAAAATCCAGTCTCATACCTAGAATTAATGCTATTGCATCTTGACTAATATTGTCCTTAACATTCTGTTGCAAAGGAATACCACGATACCACAATCCTACAATGATAGGTTCATAGAGAAAATGTAGCCCAATATCTAACTGATCAAAATCACCTTGTTTTTTATATACAAACGAAGGCGCAATACTCGAATTCTGATTACGTCTAAATGGGCCTGTATACAATGGGATACGAACGCCAGCATGAACAGAAGTTTTCATTGGCAATCGGCTTTCCTCACCTAATAATGATTGATTAGGCTGATTCATATGGTACGATGACACGCCAATCCATACCTTCTCAGAATATAACAACACCCCTGAACCAAAATCAAAATGCGATTCAGGTTGAATATTTTGACTCACACTCAAATCTTGGGTAGGTGCAGAACCACTTGCATCAAACTGTAGTTGGTCAGCAAAAATCAACTTATTGAAATCAACACTCTTTTGTCCATAGCCAAAATATAGACCTGGAGAAAACACCCACTTGTCTGATATTTGCACTTTATAAGCATACATAAACTGGATATTTGTAGAACGTAAATTAGCTGAACCTGCATTATCAACATTCACTACAAACCCTACTCCACTTCTATAATCACTCATATTATAATCATAAGAAAGAGCATAATTAGTAAACCCTTGAGGCAAACTAGGCCATTGATTACGATAGTTTAAAATAAGTCTATGGTCATTACTTGTACCTGCAAAAGCAGGATTCAGCAATAAAGGTGCAGCATAATATTGGGTATATTGCATATCCTGACCGTAGGCACGACCAAGTATAGAAAAAAGAAATATAACAAGAAGTCTTTTCATAGGTTTATCTGATTAATGTAACGTCTCCAATTCGTGTTTCCACATTACCATCATTGAATGAAACTTTTAGTTTATACACATACACATCCTGTGGCACAAGTTTACCTTTATAGTAACCGTCCCATCCTCTATTAGCACTATTTGATTCAAACAATAATTCGCCCCACCTGTTAAATATTAACATGTGGAATGTAGTGGCATTTCTCATTATTGGTAGAAAAACATCGTTAGTGCCAATTTCAGCATTCCATTCCCCTCCGTTTGATCCTGTTAAACTTGGTGAGAAAGCATTTGGTATTAACATATCACCTTTTATATGTGCTACTACTGCACCTTCTACTGTTGTGGTATCTGAGCAACCATTTTTACTAGTAGCGATAAGTGAAATATCATAACCTATAGGATTACCAAAAACATCTGTATTTTCTTTTTCATAAATATGGATGGGTTCAAAATCCTCACTGGTATTTCCATCTCCAAAATCCCATTGAAAAGAAGTAGCATCAAAACTATTATTATTAATATAGATAGGGTTGGGCAAATAAACCTCTGCTGGACGTACTTCGAATAAAGCTATTGGGTTATCATATACATATACAACTTGTTCTTTTATTGCTTCACCTGTTTCACCTATAGAATTATTTGCCGTTAGACTAACCGTATAAGTACCTGATTGATAATAAGTGTGTGTGGGATTTTTCACCTTAGAAGTACTTCCATCACCAAAATTCCAAACATAACTATCTTCAAGTGCATACTGAGTAGTATTTGTAAAACTTACGGTTACAGGAGCGCATCCCTCCGTAGGAATAACATCAAAATCAACTATAGGTTTCTGTGATTCAATAAAAATTGTTTGCACTATTGTTTCAGTACAATCTCCATTGCCTACGGTAAGACTAATAATGTATTCTCCTGCAACAGCATAGGTATGACTACCAATATTTTCATCATTAGAGGTAGTGCCATCTCCAAAATTCCACAAATAATCCCATGTACCAGAACTAGAAGTATTCGTGACAGTAATGGTTGCATCAGGGAATATTTGAGAAGTAGGTGTAACAGTAAAACTGGGATTTATATTTTCTTTTCCAGGAACCGAAAAATAAGTTTGAGTAATATCACTTACACATCCTGCAAAATTTTGAGTTGTCAAAACTATTGAAACTAATAAATCTTCATTTCCAATTTCTGGTCTATAAAATTCATGTTCAAAACGATCACCAAGCGTAGTACTTGTGAAAATAGGTACATTATTAATTTCCATAGACCAAGTATACATATTCAATCCTTTTTGATCACTTTCTACAACAACTTGCATTACATCACAATCTAGAAATAAAGTATCAACTGTAAATGTGGACTCTGGCACTGGATTTACTCTAATGGTAGTAGAAGAAATACTCGCACACCCACCAATAAAATTTGGAATTAATGATACAGAGTAGTCCTTATAATTAGTAGATGAAGTATTAATAAAGTTATAAGAAAACGTAGTAATGGAAGATGGGTAAACCTCATCGGGCTGAACCAACCCATTTTCATCTTCTATTCGCCAAGTATATTGTGTAGGATTTAAAGCTTTCGTCAGTGCACTTACTTCAAAATCAACCGTTATTTGTTCGCAATTATTGGCAAAAGGATTGTAATTAATAGCTGAAAATGAAGTTTGAGGTGTAGGGAAAATAATAATTTGCTGAACCTCGCTTATCGCCTCACAATTTAGGTCATTAAGTACTCGTAACCGAATATCAACCGTATCATTTTCAAATGTTGTGTTTTCGAACTCAGCTATAAACACATCCTGAAAAGTTGCATCAGCAGGATCTTGATTGAGGTACGGAATAAATCCCAGTCCATCTTTATTATCAATCTCCCAGAGGTAATTACTTACTGAAGTGGATTGCGACATGACAGAAGTATTCGTGAATTCAACTGGCAACATGCTACATCCTTCTGATTGGTTAACAGAAAATGTAGTTGTAGGCAAAGGTTGAACATTTACACTAGTTTGAAATATATCTTGGCATCCTGAATCTGAAGTTATACGAAGAGCTACATTATATATATTTGCATCTCCTATGTTTTTATCGAAAACTGTTTGGTTATCGTAAGCTGCATCTTTATCAAAACTAATTCCGTCATAACTAAAATCCCATTCGTAAAGTACTATGCTCTCACCATTAATAGCTGTAAGTGATGACATATCCTCGAAATGAACATCTTCTCCTTCGCAGATATTATTAGATGTGAAATTAGCAACAGGACTATTATAAATGTTAATATAGGTTTCAAAAACAGATTCACATAAAGTTGCGGCATCACGAATTAAATACCTTACCAAATAACTACCTGGAATGGTATAAGTTTCATCAAATGATGCTAATGAAGTAGCAGAGTAGCCACTACTAGGCTCTTCCCTTGATAGCGTTCCATTTTCATCGTAAAACTCCCAACGATATTGCGTATTTGCATTTACATCTCCTATTGCATTATCATGAAAACGAACATTGAAAACAGAAGTATTAGTGACATCCTGACAGAAATTAGGCTCAACTGTATTGTTTGAAAAATCTGTTATAGCAATACCAGCAGTTACTGTTGGAGTAATATTTACAATTATATCAGTTGTTCTTGAACATGCTCCTTGAGCTGTAGAATTTATAGCTGTTAACCTAATTAGTTTTTGACCACCAGAAGTGTAAGCATATATTGGACTATTTTCTGTACTAGTATATATAGCTGGTAAGGTTGGAACTGTGTCCTCAAAAAATTCCCAAGAATAATTTAATCCTGTATCTGCAGTTAAATTTTCAAAGAAAATATCATCTCCAATACAAAAATTTGTAGATAAAATACCCGTTATATCATTTTTACGCGTTTGGAAACTAGGGCTTGGAGCAGCAACAATAGTTATATATGCAGTAGTGGAAATAGCCTCATCATAATTTGGATTAGCAATATCTCCATTAAATGGATTACATGTGTTCCAATTAAACATAGTGATTTCAAATTGATTACCCACAACATTAAGAACATTAGCAGGAGCACTCATTGGAAAAGTTGCGGATACAGGTCCATCTGCTGGAAACACCACATTTTCTACTGGACCAAAATAAGCTCCAGTCACCATAAGCCCTGCTGTTCCTCTAGTATCAGTAGTAACTAACGCCCCAGTAGCATCCGTAAGAGTCTGTACAATTCCATCGTTAAGTGATAAATCGCTTATTGAAGCCGAAGCATTATGGTTTGTACCATATATAAACTGCACATGCCTTTCCTGCCTGTTAGGGTTGTCAGGCTCAATATTTATATTACAATTAAAGCTTGAGTTATCAACAAAAACGGCATTAGTTATAGCATTACCATAACACACTTCATAATCAATTGGATTGATAGCTAAAGCAGCTCCAAATTCATTATCTCTAGCCCATGAAAACGCAGTTTGTTCTTGTGCAGATGTAGGACATAATACTCCATTAATGAAAATATAAGAAGTAGGTAAAAAAGAACAGTCAGTATTAACTGGATACATAAATGTACCTGTTGCCTGAAATTCCATATTTCCTCCAGTAACAACTAACCCACTATAAATATCTACATCAGTGGTAGCATTAGTTGGGTCATTCCAGTCGAAATGAATGATAATATCTGCTGGATTTTGTGGGACATTAAAAAAATATTTTATAGTAAAATCCGTTACAGTGGTAGGAGCACAGTCTTTATCTGTATTAAAGGTTATATCTATTTGAGGTCGAAGTGTATTACATTGTGAATAGACATTATAACTACTTATTAATAGCAATAACACAACTTTAATAACTCGATTTAAAAAATCTTTCTTTTTCATACTTTTCACTAAACAACAAAACTGACTATGTGTCAATAATTATTAAATACGATGTTTGTACTCGCTTAGTGGGTGAGAAATCGACCAATGGATGAAACTAGGGGTTAGTTTACCTATGGGTACATACCAACTTAAATTAGGAGACTATTTTAATCAACAATAATTTTAAATTTTAATAGTAAGAATGAGCTTCGTAATTCCTACCTTTGTATCCCATAAGTAATACTAGAATTACACATCAAACTTATGGCTTCTACAAAATTTGTCTTTGTTACTGGAGGTGTTACCTCTTCCCTAGGAAAAGGGATTATTTCAGCCTCTTTAGGCAAACTTCTTCAGGCGCGAGGTTTTTCCGTTGCTATTCAAAAATTCGATCCCTATATTAATATTGATCCTGGAACGCTAAACCCCTACGAACATGGAGAGTGTTACGTGACGAATGACGGTGCAGAAACAGATTTAGATTTAGGACATTACGAACGTTTTCTTAACTCCCCTACCTCACAGGCTAATAATGTAACTACTGGGAGAATTTACAATAACGTAATTACCAAAGAGAGAAAAGGAGAATACTTGGGAAAAACTGTTCAGGTAATTCCACATATTACTGATGAGATAAAACAAAACATGCTTTTGCTAGGAGAGTCTGGGAAATATGATTTTGTGATTACTGAAATTGGTGGTTGTGTTGGTGATATTGAATCATTACCTTTTATAGAAGCTGTACGTCAAGTGAAGTATGATATAGGGACCAATAACACTATAGTAATTCATTTAACTTTATTACCCTATTTATCTGCAGCCAAAGAAATAAAAACAAAACCTACACAACATTCCGTTAAGCAATTGCTAGAGGCAGGTATTCAACCAGACATATTGGTATGCCGTTCAGAAAAGCATTTACCTATGGAAATACGAAAAAAACTAGCTCTTTTTTGCAACGTTCAACTTAACGCTGTAATAGAAGCACTAGATGCAGAAACAATATATGATGTCCCCATCTTGATGCGTAAAGAAAAGCTTGACGAACGCGTATTAACCCGACTTAAAGTACCTAGTAAAAATGAGCCTAATCTAGATTTGTGGAAAACATTTTTAGGGAAATTAAAAAACCCTACTGAAGAAGTAAATATTGGCTTAGTAGGTAAATACGTAGAATTACCTGATGCATATAAATCAATAGTTGAATCCTTTATACATGCTGGAGCAGAAAATGAATGTAAAGTAAATATAAGTTGGATATCTTCAGAGGACATTGATTCTACCAATGCTGGTAATAAACTCGAAAATTTAGATGGAGTGCTAGTGGCTCCAGGATTTGGAGAAAGGGGGATTGAAGGTAAAATTGAAGCGGTAAGATTCGTAAGAGAAAATAAAATTCCTTTTTTAGGCATTTGTTTAGGTATGCAATGTGCAGTTGTTGAGTTTGCAAGAAACGTCCTTAACATCAAAGATGCAGCTTCTACTGAAATTGTTGCTAAAACAAAAAACCCTATCATTGATCTGATGGAAGATCAGAAAAAAATTACGGACATGGGTGGTACTATGCGATTAGGCTCCTATCCCTGTAGAATTACAAAGGGCAGTAAAGCCTTTCAAATATATGGAAAACAAAACATTGAAGAGCGACATAGACATCGCTATGAATTTAACAATAAATATTTAGAACAAATCGAAAAAGCTGGCATGATCGCTTCAGGAATTAATCCTGATTCAAACCTCGTTGAAATCATTGAAATTAAAGATCATCCGTGGTTTGTTGCTTCTCAATATCACCCAGAACTAAAGAGTACAGTTATTAACCCACATCCTTTATTTGTGAAATTCGTAAAAGCAGCTTTGGAGAATAAGAAATAGAAGGTTTACTTTGCACCCCAATTAGAAAAAAACAATTATGGATAAAAATCAAGCCATTGGATTAGTGCTCATATCAGCATTAATGATAATATATTTTCAGTTTTTAGCTCCAAAGCCTGTTCCTGTGGTAGAAACTGCTACTGAGCAAGTAGAACAACCTATTAACTCGAAAGAAGAAATTCAACCATCTGAAGTAGTAATAGAAGAACAGATAACCAGAAATGATTCTTTAGTTGATGCGTTAACAGAACAAAAGTTCGGAGCATTCTCTATTGCTGCAAAAGGAGAGGAGCAAGAAATAGAAGTTGAAAATGAAAATATTGAAATTATTTTTAATACGCTAGGTGCTAATATTGATGATATTGAACTAAAAGATTTCAAAACTTATAGTCAGGAACCACTTATAGTAACTGAAGGGGGCAGAAGTAATATTAGCTTATCAATTAGGCATGCTGGGAGAGAT
>Ga0224506_10000656_pt1 | contig 27777 bp, 24 predicted proteins | sample SF_Jan12_sed_USG_2_FD_169108 | JGI IMG/M metagenome (GOLD analysis project Ga0224506, IMG submission 169108) | Sediment microbial communities from San Francisco Bay, California, United States - SF_Jan12_sed_USGS_8_1 | ecosystem: Environmental > Aquatic > Marine > Sediment | place: USA... | reverse complement strand
GAGCATCATGGTATGAAAGGCGTGGCAAGCTCTGCTACCTCAGTGATATTGGCCAATATTGGCGCTGCCACCAACACGATTCGGATTGGCGCAGGCGGTGTCATGCTGCCCAATCATTCTCCATTAGTTATAGCGGAACAATTTGGTACATTGGCCGAACTGTACCCTAACCGTATCGATTTAGGCTTAGGGCGTGCGCCGGGCACAGATATGAATACCGCGAAAGCGCTAAGACGTAATAGTCATACGTCGGTTGATCAGTACCCAATGGATATTAAAGAATTACAAGGCTATTTAGGCGAGCAAAAGCAAGCTGTCATTGCGGTACCAGGCTATGGCACTCTGGTACCATTATGGCTGCTTGGTTCAAGCCTTTATAGCGCAGAGTTAGCAGCACATTTTGGCTTGCCATATTCGTTTGCATCTCACTTTGCGCCCGACCTATTACAACAAGCACTTACAGTTTATCGAGACACTTACCGGCCTAATGAAGTGAATCCAACACCCCATACCATGGCTGGCGTTATGGTTGTATTAGCCGATACGCAAGCAGAGGCTGACTATTTGTTCACCTCGGTACAACAAAAATTTCTGCTGATGCGCAGCGGCGGTAACACGCCTTTCCCTGCACCGGTAGATTCAATGACTGGACGATGGACTGTTGCTGATAAAAAAATGGTAGACCATATATTAACCTATGCGCTGGTTGGTACCAAAGAATCTATCAAACCTAAGTTAGAAAAATTTATAAAAATGACCGGTGTTGATGAACTGATTATTTCAATTCCTATTCACAACCCAGAAGCACGGATGCATTGTTTGAATTTAATGGCAGAATTAAGAGATGAAATTTTTTAGCGCAGCTATTGTGGTAGTAATCCCCCCCCCATTTTTTCATTTATTGAACAGCTTGATGTGCGCTGGGCCATGTGCGCCTTTGGGAAATGAGAACAAGACTGTCTGGTAATGGCAGCTCAGTTAGGTGTAGACGTACGAATGGGTTTTGAAAACAACATTTATAAGCCTACAGGAGGTTTAGCATCCAGCAATGCTGATCAAGTAAAAAGGTTAGCGGATCAATTGGAGGAGGAAGTAAATTGGGCAAAGGGTCAGGCCTTACATTTGACATTAAATTGTAACTATTAGTAAGTCTTAAATAGCTGGGCCACTTTATATGAATAAGCAGCCACTTAGCAATTCAACGTAGCTGACAGCTTCTCCCTATCTTCAGATACCAAAATTCCAATATACCTTTAATTATTAATTGATCTACTTTTCCAGGATAAATTTAATATCTTACTGGGCAACAACGATAAGCAGTAGGTGGGTGTTATTGCGTTGAGTAACCACAGCAACGGCAAAGTGGCGTTTAAATAGTGAGGCACAGAGTAGAACAGATCCCTGATCAGGATTCTTTTATATAGCAGCTAAGAGTCCCGATGAAACATCGGTCTTACGGATTGTCAGGTTTTGGGAGGACCGATCCTGATCGGGATTCTTTTGAACCCTTACACTAAAAGTCCTGATGAAACATCGGTCTACAAAAACCACAGTAACCGTAAGACTGATGTTTCATCAGGATGTTTTTCATTAGGCTTGGCTCTGCTTGTCTGTGGATAACCCTCCCGATGCTGGCATCGGTCTTACGGGTAGTCAGGTTTGATAGGCCGAGGTTATATATTTTAACCGGGCGCTATTCCCTAAGACCTGCTCCGAACAACCACCATCATACACCCGCCAACTCCAATAATTTATTCCAATTTGGATAGCTTTAAACAAACAAAAGGTTTGGAATCCGGAAGATTTTGCCGTGTTATATTCACTGTACCATAACCCAATATATTGGTATTAAATGAAAAGTCTTTAATTATGGCCAAAAATACAACCGTTACTTTAGACAACTATTTTGATGAGTTTATAACTTCAAACCGGCCGTTATGGACCTACAAGTGAAGCGACTATATAAGATGTTGTGATTGAGGGTAATTGCTTAAAAAGCGCCTTCAAAGAGTCATTTCTGTTAGCATTGTGTCTCAGTAAATAGACGAAGAACTTGCCCATGCGCCCAATGTTTGAAGAGATAGATACCCAGCCTACACCGATTGGCGAGATCTCGCTGCGCCGCCGGCGCATTCCCGGCCTGACTGATGACGACATATATGAGGTAAAACTCGGCGAGGAGTTCCTGATGTCCAGCTTGTTTGTGAAAGCCGAAGAAGCTCTGTCAGACCTTGGTCTCGCCGCCCTCGATGAGCGGCCAGCCGATGTCGTCGTCGGCGGTCTGGGTCTGGGTTATACCGCTGTGGCTGCCTTGAAGCATGAAAAAGTGCGTGACTTACTGGTGGTGGAGTTATTGAAACCGGTCATCAAGTGGCACAAGAATGAAGATGTTCCTCTAGGTGCTATCCTGAATGCCGACTCGCGCAATCGATACGTTCAAGGCAGCTTTTTTGACCTGGCCAAAGGTGAACCCACCGGCTTCGATCCGGAATACCCGGGTCGGGTTTTCGATGCTATTTTTCTCGACATCGACCACTCTCCAAGTGCGTTGCTCAACACAGCTAATGACTCCTTCTATCAGCCTGATTCTCTAGCCGCCATGGCTGAACAATTACGCGAACAGGGTGTGTTTGCACTCTGGTCAAACGAGCCTCCGGCTGCTGACTTTATTGCAAAGCTGAAGACTGTTTTCGCCAGCGTAGAGACCCACATCATTCGCTTCTATAACCCTTTCCAGAACAATGAAGCGACGGCAACCATCTACGTTGCTGTGAAATAACAGCCTGGTTTTATGATTTAGCTTAATAAGAAAGGAATCATAAGAAAGGGAGAGGGCCTTACAGTTGACCTAAATCCTATTCGGGCAGGTATAGCCAAAACACTGGAAACCCCCGAATTAACCTCGATAACAGACCGTATTGAACAGATGCACAGTACCTCCAAAAAAGCCCAGCCCGATCATTGGCAGGCCTTTGTAGGTGATGAACGATTGGTGGTATACCATTTAAGCTCAAAGGATTATCTGGAGCTAATTGGCATCCATGCAGGTAAATGGTCCATATAACTACCCTCAGACAAATTATTTCTAGCTAATATTGTCTTTAAAGCAATAAAGTATCGAAAGAATCGCTATATATCTATTTATTCTGCACAGCAATAATAGCATCAACGACTCGATTTGATGATTACACTGATTTTAACTTCACACGAACTATGGAATTTAAAACATGACAACTAATACCGCTATAAATCTGATATCAAGACCCGATGGAGGCCCAATAGGTCCTCACATGTTTGAAATAACACAGTCAGCAATCCCTGCTATTGGTGAAAACCAGTTTTTGGTACACCAAACTCACATGTCACTGGATCCGGCTATGCTGGGTTGGATGAGTGCTGCAACGGACAGCTATATTCCGCCGGTTGAGCTTGGATCTGTCATGCGTTCTTCTGGATTTGGCGAAGTAATTGAATCTAACCATTCAGGTTTTGCTGTTGGAGATCGCGTTATGGGTATGTTCGGCTGGCAGCACTATGCCGTTAGCAATGGTATGGGTGTCAATAAGATTGAAGCTCCGGTTTCAGCAGAAACAGTCCTTTCAGTTTTCGCATTGCCAGGATTAACCGCTACACAAGGTTTATTTCAAGTAGCTAAACCGAAATCAGGAGAGACCCTGGTGGTATCAGGGGCTGCAGGTTCTGTAGGCTCAATAGTAGGGCAATTGGCAAAAGCGGAAGGTTTACGAGTTATCGGTATCGCCGGTAGTGACGAAAAGTGTAACTGGATTGTCAACGAGCTTGGTTTTGACGGTGCGATTAACTACAAATCAGACAACCTGTTGCAACAGCTGAGTGAATTAACTCCAGATGGCATTGATGTTTACTTTGAAAATACTGGCGGTGACATTCAGCAACACGTTTATAATCGTATGAACGCCCATGGTCGCATCGCCGTATGCGGAATGATTGCCGACTACACGAAAATCGTCCCTAGTCCCGGCCCAAACTGGATGAATATCATTAAAAAACGCTTATTAATTCAGGGGTTCACCATGCCAGATCATTTCCATGAGGTACCTCAGCTGCTCGCCAAGTTAACACCCTATGTTATGGAAGGTAAGATCAAGCATCGGTCTCATATACTTGACGGCCTGGAATCGGCAATGACCGGGCTGAATATGTTTTTCACAGGTGAGAACAAGGGTAAGTTGATTGTGAAACTATAAACAGCATGGTATTTACCAGAGTAAGGGCCTGATGGCCCTTATTTTTAAATAAATACATTTTTTGTCGCTGATAAACCTTCTTGATTTTATATATAGACCACTGGAATCCGGTCCCAATGCAGTCGACTATTAATTGATCCGGATCGGGAATGGAATCCCCTTTGCTTGCATAAAATACGATCAGTATTAGCCAGGTTACATTAGATTATAAAAGGATTTATCAACTCTGGTGCCACTTGACGCTACACCTAATAACCATCGTGTTTTCATATGTGTTTGACGTGCCTTTCTATGTGGAACAGACCATAAAACCCAATAGTAGTTTTTAAATCATGTTTACAGTATTAGTCTCTTTCGATAGTTGTTGCCGGGGGTGTTAACATCTTATGGATCAGTAGCACAAGGAGAGAGGGAATCAAGAACCACTGGAGTACCGGGAATACGCCCAGATCCAGGGCTGGAATAACCCACATTGTTTCAGCATATTGCCATCGATCCAGCCAATAACGATTAATTCCCTCCATCACGAAGTTTAATGCCTGGGCAACCAGTATAAAGACTAGAAAGGCCAGTCCAAAAGGCTCATTTCGGATCCAACCCGGTTGTCGATTCAGCCAAACGGCTGTCAAATAGGCCAACCAAAGCATGACAACGTCACCCGCTGAGGCCTGGGTACACATCCAGTTCATTTCTTTCAGACTTGACGATTCTGCAAACACAAACCAGGGCATTTGCAGCATTTCCCAGAAAAAGTGCAGTAAAAAACCAAGTACGCCAATCCAGAATAGCTCGGTTTTGATTAGTCGATAATTCCGCAACGTTTGGCTCCTATTAGCGGTCTACTACAGCACGCCGGTCTATATTTCGTGTTATCCCTTATGTTTGGCTGATGCCATGAGTCTTGAGATTCGCTGTGATCAGCTCAAAAAATGATTTTTAGGAGGAAACTTAAATTTGAAAACAGGTTCGGGGTGGGTAATAAAATCGATGGACTGTACCTCAACGGAATGTCCTGCAGATGAAACTGCATTTTGCGCAGGCAAACAGCCGCTACTATGAGAGCAACCTGAAGTATCGCAGTCTGTGCAGGCTTTGATTTGTGTAATTTTCTCGGTCTGACATTGTTCAGTAGTCGACTCAAACAACATGGAACAGTCTGCCGAATCCAGCATTGTCATCTGGTGCCCGATAGCCGGGAAAGCTCCGACATTGGCCAATGTATTACTGCCCAATAACGACAACATCGCCAGAATGATGAAAATGTGTGTTTTCAATGTGCTGCCCAAATCAAAGGTACCGGGTTGACAGGTTTCAACTTATTTTAAGTCGTGTAGAAGCTGATCCATTTCTTCTTTACTAATTTCACCCCGGGCAAAACGGTTTTTAACAATTTCCTCGGCACTGATACTGCCAGTTTGCCCGTCCTTTTTAAAAAAGGATCCAACAGTGAATGCCAGAGCAACAATGACTAAAATCCAGAAGAGCCCCATCCCGAAAAATCCAAAGCCATGATCCATGTAGCCATATCCCATAAATTTTCTCCATCGCATTGCTGAATAAATGAATTCATAGAATAGCGCCTTACGGGCAAGTTGCCGAGGTCTTTTCTAGCTATTCACTAAATGTTTACTTAAATCCCCCACTATTCACAATGACAAATATGCTATGCTCATTCGAACGATTATTGATGGGAGTCTAGAGTGATAAAGAAGGCTACAATAGCAATCTTGCTGGCGTTCCTCTTGCCACTATCAACCAGCGCCCACCTGGTGACGGATCAGTTTTTTTTGGAAATCCAGGAAAAAGAGGCTGCACCTTCTGTTTCTGAGTCACTTATTTTGGATTCCCATGCAAGCCTGGATCACCGTTCAATGTCTTTTGACCATGACGACGCGACACCGGATTGCTGTGGAGCAGTCTGTTTAGGTGTTAGCACAGTAAATGCTCTTTCATGCATGTCTCTAAATCCCGACATTCTGCCTTTTTCAAACCCAGGCAATCCTTTTGGACTCCGCAGCCCGCTATTAAGACCTCCTATTACCTGAGTCTCCAACTCTTTTCCTAGTTACAAAACAATGATTTCAGGAGGCTACAAAATGAAGCAAACCTTTATTTTTACGATTTCTATTTTAATAACTCTGTCAGGCTTTAGCATTGCCGATGTGGGACATAGTGAGTCCAACAACAAGGATATGGGCAGTATGATGAATGATGCACATGATGACGGTAAAGATAGTCATGCACACAGTTCATGGCCAGAGGCACCCGAAGCCATGCACGACATAATGGGCGGTATGGTTTGGAATGATCAGGGTGCGGCAGATGCTGGTAAAGCATTATATGAAGCTAATTGTGCAAGTTGCCACGGGATATCCGGTGAAGGGGATGGCCCCATCTCAGAAAACCTGACCCATACGCCAGCCGATTTAACCCAACACTTTCATAAGGCAGATGGTTCTAATGACGCCTACCTGTTTTGGAGGATTTCAAAGGGTGGAACGGTTGAACCCTTTAAATCGCAGAATTCTGCCATGCCGGCTTTTGAAAGCATGCTGAACGAAAAACAACGTTGGCAGGTTCTGGCCTATGTCCATCAACAGATGCACCAAGGCTTTTTGGGCGAAGACGACCCTCTGGTTGAGGATGGCCATATGGAAGGAATGGTAGATAACCACTAACACCATGAAATAAGCGCGAGTTAACCTAATAGCCGATCACATCAAAAGTGATCGGTATTATTCTCATTTCGAGTTGGAATGGTCTGCCCGCTCCCTCACTAATCAGGCATGTGCCGTTTCATTTAACTCTTCCAAATAGGACACCCTTCAGTGGTTCGCTCTCTTGTTATCCATCCTGGTAATCACTATAGTGCTGGAAATTTTCTGGTCGGGAAATCCCATTGGTTAACAAATTGTCTTTCGTATTTATCGGTTTAACAAACCCCAAAAGCCCAACCAACGTCGGCTCGGTAATGCGTGCAGCCGGTTGTTTTGGTGTCGATGCCGTGCACTATACGGGCAATCGTTATGCGCGTGCGGCCAAGTTTCATACTGATACCAATCGGGTGACAGATCGTATTGCGTTAACCGCAGTTGAAAATTTCGGTGAGGATTTACCTTCAAATACCAAAATAGTGTGCGTGGATTTGGTTGAAGGCGCGATTCCCTTACCAGAATATGTTCACCCGGATAGTGCCATCTATGTGTTTGGACCTGAAGATGGTACGTTAACTCAGCAACAGGTTGATGCTGCTGATGATGTCGTTTATATACCGACAACCGGATGTCTGAATCTGGCGGCTACGGTAAATGTATTGCTATATGACCGTTTAGCCAAGTCTGGTTATTCCCATGCCAGTGATGAGCTAATTCGAGAAAGTCGTGATAGAAATAACAGTGTGAAGGTTAATCTTGATTAAAATGGTTTGTATTTTTTTGGCAAGAAACAGAGGGTTCTATGATTCTTGAAGTTGCTGTACTGGATGTAAAACCGGGGCAGGAAATCGAATTTGAAGCGGCATTTCTGAAAGCTCAAAAGATCATCTCAGGTATGAAGGGATATATATCGCATCAGTTACAACGCGGTATCGAAATGAAAAGCCGCTATATTTTGTTGGTTAACTGGGAACGGCTGGAAGACCATACGGAAGGCTTCCGTCAATCGGCAGAGTATCAGGAATGGCGCAGGCTATTGCATCATTTCTATGAACCATTCCCAAATGTTGAACATTATTCCGCTATAGCGGATTTAAGGGGTCAAACAGACTAGCCACTCACTACCATGTTTCTTCCACCTTCTTTTGCCGCGTAGAGCAGAGTATCTGCGTGATGCATGAATTCTTCCAGGCTATCTCCAACCTCGTTGGTCATGCCGATACTGATAGTCACAGAGAGCTGATGTTCATTATAAAAAATCATATCTTCTTCTAATGATGCACGGAACTGATCTAGTAATTTAAAGGTTTGCTGTTCCGATAAGCCTTTAATAAGTGCACAGAACTCTTCTCCCCCCGCTCTTGCCGTAATAAATCGAGAAAAGAACTCCTGGATTTTTTGTCCCAAATGAATCAGTACTTTATCTCCCGCGTCATGGCTGTAATTGTCGTTAACGCCTTTAAAGTGGTCAATGTCCATGACGACAGCGAAAATTTCTTTGCCAGATTGTTTTGCCTGGTTATAGATATCTCGGCCTTTGCTGTAAAAATATCTACGATTATGCAATCCCGTTAACGGATCTTCGAATGACAAGTCTTCCATTTGTTTTAGCAACCGGTTCGATTCTAGTATTCGATCAACCCGGCAGTTAAATTCTTCAAGTTTAAATGGCTTGGGCAGGTAGTCATCTGCACCATTTCTAATGAACCTTACTGAGATGTTGTTAGTATCTAGTGATGACAGCCCTAGAATTGAGAGTCGATGTAATTTTAAATTAGACCGTATCTCGGCTACCAACTCAAAACCATCCATATTGGGCATGTTGTAATCGGTTATCAATAAGTCTATATCAGGATGCTCATTTAATACGTTTAACGCTTCTACACCGTCACTGGCTTCAAATACCTTAAACATATGCGACGAAAGAACCTGACAGATATGTTTTCTGATCGGGCTGGAATCTTCGGCCACCAATACTTTGCTGTGCTGATTCTTTTTTAAATTATTTATGGCTTTAATGGCGTGTTGATAAGAGTATCGACTGTCTTTAATGACATAATCTAATACGCCTTTGTTGATCAGATTGCTTTCCAGTGTCGAATCCATGGTGCCGGTCAGTACCAGGGTCGGAATGTGATTTTTGAGGCAGTCATCAACAACTTCACCATTGGGAGCATCCGGCAAATTCAGGTCAGCCAGCGCGACAAAAATGTTGCTTCTATGCTTTTTAATTTCTTGGGCTGCTTCTTTTCGGCTAGCTGCAAATATAACATCGAATTCTGAAAGCTCCTGGGAAAGATGACGCAATATCTTTAGTACGATGGGACTATCTTCAATGATTAATATCTTCTGCATAAGGAGTCCTTTAATATTATTTAGTCAGTGATATCTTTTCAAACAAGAATACTCTGGTAATTTACAATTGGAATACTTAAAAAGTATCCTGGTTCAATTAAAATTGTCAATGCACCCGAAAACTTTTAAAAAGGTACAATTATGTCGAGTCATTATAAAAAATTAGCGCAACGCTTCCTCCGATTGAGCCACCTGGAGCATGCAACGACATTCTTATCCTGGGATCAGCAAGTCATGATGCCTGCTGGCGGCAATGAAAACCGTTCAAAGGCTATAGCCGAGCTGGCTTCCATTCGGCACGAATTACTGACTGATCCCAAGGTATTTGATGAACTGTTATTGGCCGAGCAAGAAGGTTTGTCTGAAGTTCAACAACTGAGTCTGGCTGAAATTAAGGTACAGTACCAACAGGCTAATTGTATGCCTGCCAAATTAGTGAAAGCGCAGTCGTTAGCGACGTCAAGGTGTCAACATGAGTGGTCTTCTCAACGGAGCGATAATGACTGGCAATCTTTTTCAGTTAATTTAAAAGAAGTGGTCGCACTGTCACAAGAAGAAGCCCAGATTAGGCAGTCAGTAGATGCTGAGCGATATTTGACACCCTATGACGCGATGCTCGATTTATTTTCTCGTGGCGATAGCAGCCCAATGATCGATGATATTTTTAATCGATTGAAGTCTGACCTGCCACCCTTGATTCAAAGCATTACTGACAGTCAGCCGTCAAAAATTGAACCTAAAGGCCCATTCGATTTAGAACAACAAAAACAATTGAGCCTGACGCTAATGGCTGGTTTGGGTTTTGATTTTAATGCCGGGCGTCTGGATGTTAGTTCACATCCATTCAGTACCGGGGTTCGAGGTGATCATAGAATAACAACGCGTTATCGTGAATCTGAATTTAAAGAGTCCCTATTGGCAACGGCCCATGAAACCGGTCACGCCAGTTATGAAGCAGGGTTACCGGCAGATTGGGATGGCCTGCCTGTAGGGCAGGCACGATCTATGAGTATTCATGAGAGCCAGAGTCTTTTATTTGAAAAACAAATATTTTTGTCTGATGGCTTTATGTCGCATTTTTTTCCGGTAATACAGCAATATCTGGAACCCATGAGAAATGTAACATTGTCTGATTATCGTACTCAATTGTTACATGTAGCCCCTAGTCTGATTAGGGTAGAAGCCGACGAAGTGACCTACCCATTACATATTATTATTCGCCATGAAATCGAGCGTGACCTGATTAATGGAGCAATCGGTGTTGACGATATTCCTGAGTTATGGAATCAGGGGATGCGCAATTATTTAGGTCTGGATACCCGTGGTAATTATGCCGATGGTTGTATGCAAGACATTCATTGGCCAGCGGGAGCCTTTGGTTATTTTCCAAGTTACACTCTGGGTGCACTCAATTCTGCACAGCTTTTTAGCAAAATTCGCAGCCAGTATCCCGACTGGAATGAACGCTTGGCTCAGGGAGATATTCAGTTTATAACCCAATGGTTGCATGAAAAAATATGGCAGCGAGCATCGTTTGAATCAACGTCTGAGTTGATGGTAAATGCCACTGGCAGCCCTACCGGCGCCGATAGTTTTTTAACCTTGATCCGTGAGCGCTATATGGGACGCTAGCCATTGAGGATGGCTGATATGTGCATGAGGTAGGCAATCCGTTAATTTACTCATTTCAATATCGAAATAATTCATGTCTGACATCGCATTGGACATGTTATGCTTCGAATCGTAACATTCTATTGATTCTGAATTCAGATCACATTCCAACGTCATTCAAAATGAAAAGTGCATCAAGACACTTCATGCGTGGTAAGGCATCGATAGATAGCCAAAAATACAAGATAAATTTTATTTGAGATTGATAATCAATGAGCCAAATATCGCTGGAGAAAAACAAAATAAAGATCCTTCTGCTTGAAGGGGTCCATCAATCTGCAATCGATACGCTAATCAAAGCGGGTTATAAAAATATCGAATTGTTGAAAACGTCGCTTCCCGAAGCTGAGTTAATTGAGAAAATTAAAGATGTCCATTTTATCGGCATTCGTTCTCGTACCCAGCTAAACCGGAATGTTTTCGAAGCAGCGAACAAACTAATAGCGGTTGGTTGTTTCTGTATCGGCACCAACCAGGTCGATCTTAACGCTGCTACTGAAAAGGGTGTTGTGGTATTTAACGCACCTTACTCAAATACCCGATCAGTAGCAGAATTGGTTTTAGGTCAGGCCATCTTGTTATTAAGGCGTGTTGCAGAAAAATCGACTTCCTGTCATCAGGGTGGCTGGTTAAAAGATGCAAAGCGTTCGTATGAAACGCGAGGCAAGCGACTGGGCATTATTGGTTATGGCAACATCGGTACTCAGTTGGGTATTTTGGCCGAGTCATTGGGTATGAAGGTACAATTTTTTGATGTGGTGAATAAGTTGCCTCTGGGCAATGCATCAGCCAGTGAGTCATTAGATGAACTATTATCAACATCTGATGTGATTAGTATGCATGTACCCGAAAATGCGTCCACGCAGTGGATGATTGGTACGGAACAATTCGACAAGATGAAAGACGGAGCCGTCTTTATTAATGCGTCTCGCGGCACGGTTGTCGATATTGATGCTTTGGCAAGCGCACTGCGGTCGGAAAAGCTGTTAGGGGCTGCGGTTGATGTATTCCCGGTGGAACCTCGTGGTAATACCGAAGCATTTGCATCACCATTACAAGAATTTCCTAATGTATTCCTGACGCCCCATATCGGTGGATCAACCATTGAAGCTCAGAAAAATATTGGTACTGAAGTTGCTGAAAAACTGGCGACCTTCTCAGACAATGGTACGTCCATTTCAGCGGTTAACTTCCCTGAAGTTGCACTACCGGAACATTTGGGCAAACACCGCATTTTGCATATCCATGAAAACATACCGGGTGTTATGTCTGAGATTAACCGGGTGTTGTCTGAGAGCAATATCAATATTTCGGGTCAGTATTTACAGACCAATGAAAAAGTGGGTTATGTAGTTATTGAGGTAGATCAGGACTGCAGTGCAAAAGCACTGAAAATGATAAAGGCAGTCAAGGGAACGATAAGATCTCGCGTACTGTTTTAGAAAGTCTGAACACAAACCGAACAGGGCTGGCGTATTCCAGTCGGTATACGGTTAATTCATCGACAGTTCATTTAACTGCACTTATTCTACAGACAGTTTTTAATAATCAATGATTTCACAAGGAGCCTGGCATGAATGCTGGATTGAAATGGTTAATGATAATGTCTATTGCAGGGTTGACGGCCTGTTCGTCAAAAGATACCAAACCAGCGGATTTGTTTGCTGAATGTACCTTCCCGGACGCATATAATACACCTGCCCCTGTATGGGTGTGTGGTGAACCCGTATCGGCTTATCCAATGGCCGCAGTGGGTTCGGCACCTCCTTCAAAAGCCGGTTTTGATTTTATGAAAGAACAGGCCGCAGCAGGTGCAAGAGTTCAGCTAGCACAACAAATGCAGGTTCATGTTACCAATATGGTCAAGCAGTATGTTGAAACTACGGGTCAGGGTGATTCTGAAACTGTTGATCAGGTGAGAACGTCTGTTTCTAAAATTATTACTGACCAGTATTTGATTGGTAGCAAGGTTGTAGGAACCCGCACGAGTCCAAACGGTCAGCTATACGTGCTGGTCGCTGTTGATGCGGATAATCAGCTGCTCAATACCCAGCGTGCACTGAATACCAGCATGAACAATGACAATGCTCTTTGGCAGCAATTCAAGGCCGAGAACGGTTTTGAAGAGTTGGCGCGAGACATTGCTAATCAATAAGTTGGTGTTTTAGTTATGCCGCTCAGGCTGTTGTTACTGTTAACGTTGTCATCGTTTTGTGTCGCCAGCCCCGAGTATCGGGGTTGGTTGGCAGCACCACAAAATGACGAAACTGTGTTGTGGACACTTCAACAACAAATTGGCTCGTTTACATCCGAGGTGTCAGTTTCTCTTCCTGAATTCCAGATGACCATGAGTGACCCGGATCTTATAGCACTCACTCAAGATCGGCTGGAGTTATCGCAATTTAATCTACCCGAGATAACAGCATATATTCCCCCGATTATAAATCGCGGTATGACCCGTCTTGAATTTCCGTATTTTGGATTAGAGCTTCAGGTAAATGTGTCTGATGCGTTAAAAGAATTTTGGCGTCGGGAAAATCCCATGGTCGAAGAAATATCGACAGATATTCTTGAGGATACCCGGATGCTGGGAGCTCAACTTCTTAGCTTACGTCAGCACTATCATTGGAATGACTGGGAGCTAATACGGTTAATACAAGCGACAGGATTGCAGATAAATGCGCAAATGGATATCGCGTTATTTCAGTGGATGGTACTAAAGTATCTCGGGTATGAGGTTAAATTGGCCAGGCAGAATGACCACTGGTTTTTAGCCTTTGCCAGCAAGCAAGCCAGTTTCAATTATGCTGAATTTCAGTTAGGAAAAATTTCATATTATGTGTTTCCGGATAACCTGACCAACAAATTCGATGAGCATCTGACCAACAACCTGTATTCCAGTATTCTGGACACTGAAGAGCCTGTTGAGGTTTATGTTCAGCAAGATTTGAAAATAGGCGAGCGTTTTAATTTGATGCTATCCGCCCATGCTGTTTATGGCACTGGATGGTCTGAACTTATATTGTCCTATTTGGGTGGACAAATTCGCATACCGGTATCCCTGTCTCGAATGCAGGCAATAAAGGCTATGCCATCGTTGTCATTGGGTCATCTTTTAAGCCAGGACATGCCGGACTATCAGTTCCGGTTAATTAAAGCGCGTATCCAGGAAATACTGTCAGGTTTTGAGTTATCTCAACAGCAGCAGTGGTTGCAACGTCTGGTTCACTCGAATTTTTCAGATCAGCTACCCGAGACGCACGAATCCATGGCGGCGCTACTCGGAATTACCCCTTACAAAAATAAGTCCTACATCAGGGCATATATGTTGTTGCATCTTTTGGACATGATCGGAGTTAATACTATCGTTGCGATTGAAACTGATACCTCAGTATTCATTGCCAGTCTGGATGAAGAAGCAACGACCAGCCCTATAGTTGTCAATAGTAGATACTACGTGCCTATAGATATGAATGGTCAGCCGGGTATTTTGCATGAGTCATTTAGTGGCTCGCAGCCCTTTAATATCGTTATTGTTAATTAGTAACTAATCGTCGTTCTGGCCGGTAATGGATTGAGTCTTAATATGAACAAGGTGTTTCACAGGCAGAGGTTTACTAAACCGGTTCTGGCTTTCATTTTGATAGCTGCATTGCAGGGCTGTGCTACCTATGGAGCTTCAATTGTTCAGGTTCGTAACGATGTGGCGTCAAGTCATTTTGTAGAAGCTGAACAGGCGTTGGAGCGTGCACTTAAACCCAAGGGTGATGACCAGCTGCTTTATTATCTAGAGTCAGGTATGTTGGCCCATTTGCAAGGTCGCTATATTGATTCTAATAATCTGTTAGAGCAGGCCTATCTGTTAATCGATCCAATCAACAATAAAAGTATCTCCGATCGCTTGAGGACTGTTGCGTTAAGCCCAAGATCCAGTACCTACATGGGTAATGACTTTGAACGTTCAATGGTGGGATTTATCAAGTTACTCAATTTTATGAGTATTGCGAATCAATCGGGCACTGGCAATCAACGCTACGAGGCATTGGAAAGTGCCCGTGTTGAATCCAGACGTATTCGTATTGCTCTGGATTTGGCTGAGAGTAAAGAACCGTCTAATGGCAATGGTAGAACGAAACATCTCAGCGACATGAACCGACTTGTCTCTGATATGATGGGTGACCAGATAAATCAGCCTGTTGTGTCGAGTTCAGTGCCTATGCTGGATCTGTTGACCTCTTATATTTATGAAATGCTCGATGAACAGGATAATGCACGTATTGCTTTTGATCGTTCCTTGGGTGGTTATGAACAAGGATTGGGGCATTCGCCGCAAAAACCGGGTGAGTTAATTTCCTGGGTTGTCCCCGATTCTGAAGTAGAAACTGGCGAGTTGATTCTGGTACAGCTCACAGGTCTGATTCCCGAACAGAAAGAATTGAGTTTTTTTGCCGGTTTAAATAGTGGCGGCATTCTGTATTTCTCCAATGGTAATGGCGCCGACGATGACAGTGGTTTCTGGTTCAATTCGGTATTGTCAGGGCCCGCGGGCTATCAGGTATATCTGAATCATCAATCTGGCCGGCAACGATACGCCGGGCGCTCCAATCAACGAGTTTACTTTAGCCAAGTATCCCATGGATATTTTGAATCCAGGTCACCCTTATTGAATGTTCTGGTTCAGGGCTTCAGAGTTGCTTTACCTTATTATCCATCAAGTGCCTATCAGCTGGATAGCGAGTCGAGCGTTGTTTGGCAAGATGAAAACGTTGATACTGTCTTAGGGTTATCTCTAGCCAGAAAGGTAGTGGAAGATCATGCGGCGCAGGCGTGGAAAGAGCTTTTTGTGGCCTTTGCACGTGAATTTTTTCAGCAACTGATCGCAGAGACACTGTATCAGGCCACCAATGATTCTGATTCACAGTTAACTTCGTTTCTCGGCGCGGTAGGCAAAGTTAGTGCCTTTGCCGGAGCTCAGGCAGATACCCGGTCGTGGCTGACATTGCCTAGAGAGATTCGAACTGCCCGAATTAAACTACCCGCTGGAAAGCATACCTTATCTGTTCAGACTAATTTCAGGTATAGCGGCTATGATAAGACTCAAGAGATCGTTGTTGATATTGCTCCAGGACAAATACATTTTATGAGCCTGTATACTGCAGATGGACCAACGTTAATAAACCGTGCTGAAACACAATAATGTGCATGATTAAAAAAATGAAAAGGAGAACCCAATGAGACTGGCGTTAATATTTTTAGTGGTATTGTTAACTGCCTGTGGTGGACCCAGCTTGCATCGGGTCGACGCAGGGCAGGAATTGGAATTAACAGATCGTTGGAATGCTCGTGATTCCAGGGAAGTGGCAGAGGCTATGATGGCCGATATGTTAACATTCCCATGGTACTCGGATTTCCGTATTAATAACCAAGACGATAGCCCAAAGGTTATTGTGCAGCAAATTCGAAATAAATCGCATGACCATATTGCAGTTGATACCTTCATCAACGACATTAAACGCAGTCTATTACAGCGTGGTAAAATTGATTTTGTAGCAGCCGGTGCCGAGCGTGAAGATGTGCGAGAAGAAAAGAAAGACCAGGAATTAAACGCATCGACGGAGACTCAAAAAGCCCTTGGTCAGGAGCTGGGTGCAGACTTTGCTTTAACCGGTGTGATCAACTCCTATGTTGACCAGTTAAACGGCAAGCGAGTGACATATTTTCAGGTTGATTTAAAACTGATCGATTTGCTGACTAATCGTGAAGTCTGGATTGGGCAAAAGAAAATTCAAAAGTTGATGAAGTAAAACCTATGACGCGAATAATCCTGATACTGTTATCAGCTACCTTAATTGCATGTTCGGCAACGCCCAATAAGCATCAGGCGCAATCTCAGTATCCTGAATGGATCACTGAATTACCCATTCAATCGGGGTGGGTGTTTGGTGTGGGTAGTGCCGATCTCAGTGATGATCCTGCCATCTCGGCCAAGCTGGCAAGGCAGCGAGCGCGACTGGATTTGGCCCGTAGTTTAAAAACAGAGATTGAAGGGCAATTTCAGATGCAGACCCGTGACGATAATGGCGAGGTGTCACGTCGTGCTTCCGAGTTAATTAAATCGGGTGTTGCGTCAATTGAGCTGTCTAATATAGAGATTAAAGAGTCTGTAACCCGCGATAAACAGATTTTTGTATTGGTTGCCTTGGAGCGATCGAAAGAGGTGGGTTATTTAAGGTCTCAACAGCGTGCGTTGGAAGAACAGGCAACGAACTGGATACCCTCATTGGAGGTCAGTATTCAAGAGTTACGCAAGCTGATCCATTGGCAAGATCAACTTGCGCGGTGGTATGGGATACAGGACCAAATACATTTGATTTCTGGTCGGGTATCAACGGTAGAGGCACCAGACTTTGCTAATAAGTATTACCGGTTTAACCAGTATCTGGAGTCGACAGTGGTCATCCAAACCGATGGTGTTAGTCAAAAATTGGCGCAGTCAACCGGTTGGCCGGTGTCTCAACTCGGTGGCAATCTGGTCTTAACACTGGATACCCATGTTGAAAGCATTATTGAGAATGATACCTTCTATTACTTCATAACCGGTCATATCGTGATTCACGATGTGCTTCAGCAAGATAATATACAAATTCCAGTTAGTATCAGAGCGGTCTCATCAATTCAAACCGCCGCTCAGAAAAAAGCCGAATTCGAATTAGAAAAACTAATCAAGGACAGTATCGCGATGATACTGCCTGATCCCTCGCGAATTTAATTAAGAAACCCGTAGTAATATAAATTAAGGAGACACTGGTGAGTGCTCCTTGGCCACTAAAGGACCCGGTTTAATGATTTTTGATGTAAAAACTAATGTAAAGATAGCAGCAATAAGAACAATCAGCATTATCTGTCTGGGATTGTCTCTTATGGTCATTGTAACGAGTCAGGCAAATGCTGAATCGTTAGTGATTTGGTCAAGTGATCAAATGTATTTGCGTGCGTTACAAGAATCCGGCAAACAGTTTGCAGCAGATACCGGTGTCGATGTTGAGGTTAAGTCCATGGCAGACTTTAACGACATACAAGCTGCGTTAGCCAGTAAAAGACAACTACCCGATATAATCATCTGGCCTCATAACCGATTTGGTATGTGGGCAGAAGAACAGGTGTTGAAACCGGTGAAACCATCAAAACAAATTGTAAAAGAACTAACGGATGAGTGGAGGTCGGTTTCCTATGCGGGGGATATTTACGGTTACCCCATTCTGCTGCAAGGTCCGACGCTTATTTATAATCAGCAATTAGTGAAGAAAGCTCCGAAATCATGGCAAGACCTACAAAAACTCTCCGAGAGTTTATCCTTACAGGGGAAAACTGCGATTTCCTGGGACTACTCAAATATTTATTTTAGTTACCCCCTGATATCAGCAGAAGGTGGGTTTCTTTTTGAAAACACCCAACAGGGTTGGGACATTGAATCTGTTGGTGTCAACTCGGATGGTGCTGCTGCCGGAATGTCTGTGTTAAAGACGTTGGTGGCCGACAAGGTGGTTCCTGAAAAGACGGGGTATCGACAGGCTGATCAAATGTTTGCACGTGGTCAATCAGCCATGACTATTAATGGCCCCTGGTCATGGAATAATTATAAGCTCAGCGGTATCGATCTGGGTGTTATTCCCTTCCCAAAGGTTAAAAGCAATTACGGCAAAGGCTTATATACAGTAATGTCTGCCGGTATTACTTCTACATCGGAGCTGGATGATTTAGCCCAAAGCTTTATCGAGCATTATATCTTGAGCGAAAAAACACTCAGTGCCTTATCAAGCAAGTATTCCCCCGCGTTGTATACCCATAAAAAATTCATGAAAAGCTATATGAAGAACCTGTCTGTAACAGATCCCGATAGTGCTGCTAATCTTGAGGTGGCTGTGGAGATTTGGGCCGAGGGTGAACCCCTGCCAAATGTGTCGTCTTTACCTGCTCTGAATAATCATATGGCAATTGCTATCAACGCGTTGGTCGATGGTCGTATGGAAATAAGCGAGGCATTAGACGAAGTAGCAAACAACTTCTAGAATGATTATCAATAGCTGATTGGAGAGCAATTGAACCCCGATATTTTTTAATGCCCGTTGTTAGGTGTAGCTAGGTAGATAACGGGTTAATAGGGTGGCTCGTATAAATAAAAAGCGTGGTGAAAATTATGAATAATAAATTGATAGCTGCATTAACAATGATTAGTGGCTTAAGTCTGGCGATTCCAGCAAGTGCTGCAGAAGAAGGTAGCCTGCTTATCTGGATTAACGGAGACAAGGGTTATAACGGATTGCAGGCTGTCGGTGATCGGTTTGCCGCAGATCTGGGTGTTCCTGTCAAAGTTGAATGGCCTGACAATGTTACTGAGAAATTTCAAAAAGAAGCTGCAATTGGTCAGGGGCCAGACATTTTTATCTGGGCACATGACCGCTTTGGTGATTGGGCTAAATCTGGTTTGATTTCTCCTGTCGAGCCATCAAAGGCTACGGTGAAAGCCCTTACGGATCAATGGGGTGCTGTTACATATGACGGTGCTATATACGGATACCCGATTGCGGTTGAAGGTCCTACTTTGATTTACAATAAGGCACTGGTTTCTAGTGCGCCTAAAACATTTGATGACATATCGGCGCTATCGGCTGACCTTAAAGCCAAGGGTAAAACGCCAATTGTTTGGGATTACAATAATACCTACTTCAGTTATGGTGTCCTGACGGCTGAAGGCGGATATGCTTTTGAAGAGACCGTATCGGGCTGGAACGGCAAGGTAACCGGTGTCAATAATGCTGGTGCAATTGCCGGAGCAGCAAAAATACGTGAACTGATCGCAACTGGTGTCATGCCAGAAGGTGCTGATTATGGTGTTATGGATGCAGCTTTTTCAAAAGGTGATGCAGCCATGGTCATCAATGGCCCCTGGTCTTGGGCTGGATACGAGCAAAGCGGAATTGATTTTGGTCTGGCACCATACCCGGCTGTAGGTACTGACGCAGGTCGAGGGTTTATCGGTGTGTTATCTGCTGCAGTGAATGCCGCATCGCCCAACAAAGACCTGGTGAAGGAATTTATTGAAAACTATCTGTTAACGCCTGAAGGATTAGAGTCAGTAAATAATGATAAAGAGTTGGGTGTGGTGACTCACAAAAAATTCATGAAAATGCTGATTAGCTCTGCTAAAAAAGAAGACAAAGATAAGGCCAAGCGTCTTCAGCAAGCCGAAAAAGTTTGGGGATTGGGCGAGCCAATGCCAAATATTCCTGAAATGTCGGCGTTCTGGGCAAACATGGGACCAGCGTTAACGGCAATTACTTCAGGTCGCCAAAGTGCAGAGGATGCATTGAATGAAGCCGCTGCTCGAATCACCGAGTAAATTGTTGTAAATTATGGCTTAAACACTAAAGGGCAGAATAGTTATTCTGTCCTTTACAGTTCGCTTTATACTGCTCTGATCAAGATAATTATTCCCTGAGGTGCAATCATGGCTAACGCCAATACTATTCCGTTTGTCCCTGAGTCAGGAGCGCAGTCTCCCGCATCGAAAATATTTCATTTGCTATCTCTCGGTTTGTTTACATTGGCATTACTTTGGGTCTCAGTACAGATGCTGGCGGCCAAAGAATGGGTGTTCGGCGTTTTGGTTTTGATGTTTACCGCAATTAATTTTTATGTGTTTTTCCTGGAAAAAGCCTATGTGTGGCGTTATGTCTTACCCGCCATTTCCGGTGTCATTATATTTGTCGTTTTCCCTATTATTTATACCTTTGGTTTAAGTTTTACCAACTATTCAACCGCAAATTTATTATCTTTTCCCCAATCAAAACAATATCTGCAAAATCTAACCTACCTGAAAGACAGTGGCGAAGAATACGATTTCAACTTGTATGAGGAGAATGGCGCGTTTGTAATAACACTGCAGGATCCCAAGTCCGATATTCTGTATGTCAGCAATGTCTTCAATATGCCAGATGCGCCCATAGAGCTTAATGTGTCTGTTATTCAGGAATTTCAGGGTACCAAACTGCCATTAAAAACCGTGATACAGAATAGAACGGCTTTGGATTTTATTACCGCCGTACTGCCCGATGGAACGCAACTGTCAAAAGCCGGGTTACGGACCTTTATGTCCCGATTTCAACGTTATAAAACTATTGGAGATAAAGAGATTCAAAGCAATGAAACCGGCGTGATTTATCGGGCTATTGATGAAACCGGATTCTTTACCAGTGATGAAGGAAAGCAACTGACACCGGGATATACCGTCCCCTATGGATTTAAAAACTATCTTAAAATTCTGACCAATAAGGGTATGTTCGAACCCTTTATTGGTATTTTTGCCTGGACAATAGTTTTTTCGCTACTCAGTGTTGTTTTGACTTTGGGTCTTGGCATGATGCTAGCCAATATTGTGCAGTGGGAACCTATTAAAGGTCGAGGTATATTTCAGACATTATTAATTTTGCCCTACGCCATACCTGCATTTATTTCCATTCAGGTTTTTAAGGGGCTATTTAATCCCAATTTTGGTGAAATCAATAAAATACTGGAATTTATATTTAATATGAGTCCTCAGTGGTTTCAGGACCCCTTCCTGGCTAAAAGTATGATTCTGATGGTCAATACCTGGTTGGGCTACCCCTATATGTTTATTTTGTGCCTGGGTCTCCTGCAATCTATTCCAAAAGACCTGTATGAAGCATCTGCCCTGGAAGGCTCGGGTCCTGTTTCGAATTTCTTTAAAATCACTTTGCCATTACTGATTAAACCATTGCTGCCATTGCTTATTGCATCATTTGCCTTCAATTTTAATAATTTTGTCGTTATTCAATTGCTGACCGAGGGTGGCCCCGTGATTCTGGGTTCCAGCCCTGAAGCGGGTCACACAGATTTGTTAGTAAATTATGCCTATGGATTAGCCTTTACTGGTGATCGCCAGGACTTTGCTTTGGCAAGTGCCGTGTCAACATTCATATTTATGATGGTAGGTATGATAGCGCTGGTGTATCTGAAGTTCGCCAAAATAGAAATAAAACGATAAGGGGCTAATAATATGATTCAGACGGGTTCAGTAAAGGTACAAATTTGGGCAGCCTACGCTTTTTTAATTATATTTTTAGCCATTGTCATGTTCCCTCTGGCCGCCGTTACCTCTATTTCTTTTCGCACGGGTAACTTTGCCATCGGCAGCTTTATTCCTGAAAATCCGACGTTGGAGCACTGGTATCTCGCTCTTGAGCAAGATTATCTGGGCAGCTTTCAAAAACGCTCTATCTTCGGGTCAGATGACGACGTGCTGTTTCACAACGGGATGGGAAGGGTAACCATAAACCAAAAAGGCCACTGGACTCTGGAAGAGGCATCCCGGATCTCCAGTGACTATCTTCCTATAAGAAGTCATTTTGGCTTGGCTAGTATACAGAGTGGCGCCATTGACCAGCAATATATCCAGATTGTTGAATTTCATTTGGAGATACCGGAAGTTCAGGAAATCGGTGTTGTCTATTTAACACCCGGCAGTCTTATTGAAGGTCGACTGGTACTTGGTGATCTGACAGGTGGTCAGCTGGCCGCGGTTTACCAGGAAAATTATTTGCGAATTCATGAACATCCTGTACTAACCTGGCTGTGGAACTCTGTAAAAGTGGCCGGTGTGACTTCTTTTTTAATCCTGCTTCTATCAACGACCAGTGCCTATGCTTTTAGTCGTATGAAACTGGCAGCAAAAAACGGTATTCTGAAGTCGATGTTAATGATACAGATGTTTCCAAATACGCTATTTCTGGTTGCTCTGTATGCGTTATTTATAAAGATGGGCAATTATGTCAGCTGGCTGGGCGTTGATAGTCACGCTGCATTAGTTATTGGTTATCTGGGCACCATCGCCTTGCATATCTGGCTCATTATTGGCTACTTCAATACGATCGATTCGGCTATGGAGGAATCAGCGGCCATTGATGGCGCAACGCCATGGCAAACGTTTTACCGAATTCTCCTTCCTATGAGTTTGCCAATTCTGTCTGTTGTGTTCATATTGGCATTTATCGGCTTGGTCAATGAATATCCGTTAGCCTCGGTACTCATTACCGATTTAGATAAACTCACTCTTGCGGTCGGCTCAACCATGTATATGTATGAGCAAAACCTGCAGTGGGGTGATTTTGCCGCTGCTGCAATTCTTTCAGGATTTCCAATTACCATTGTATTCCTGATTAGTCAGAAATTTTTGGTCGGTGGTTTAACGGCTGGCGGGGTTAAAGGTTAAAGCCCGGGTTGAAATTCTGTTGGTTAGAATATAAAAGGCTCTCGATTTCTGACTTAAAAATCTCTACAGTAGCAGTCAAATATTACTGTAGAGATTCCCTATGTTTCATGCGCGTTTCCTCGATGGTTCTCAGTTTGACCAACCCGTAGGCAAGGTCTTATGTGTTGGTCGTAATTATGCCGAACACGCCAAAGAGCTCAATAATCCGGTTCCTTCAAAGCCTTTGATATTTTTGAAACCGGCGACCTCCATTGTTGATTTACACCAACCCTTTTCAATTCCCAAACATTTCGGTGCTGTACACCACGAATTGGAATTGGCCTTGCTCATTGGAAAACCCCTGCATCAAGCGTCTCCTAATGCGTGTCATCAAGCTATCGCAGGTTTCGGACTCGCATTGGATCTTACCCTGCGAGCCGTACAGGAAGAATTAAAGGAAAAAAGACAGCCCTGGGATATTGCCAAGGGGTTTGACGGTGCCTGTCCGCTATCACGTTTTATCCCGACACAGGGTATTGAACCTGACTTTCAAGCTGAATTTGAAATGGTCCGCAATGGTAAGGTTCAGCAATCGGGTAATACCCACGACATGATTTTTAGCATACCCGAATTATTGTCTTACATGAGTCGTTATTTCACCCTGCAACCCGGTGATATTGTGCTTACGGGTACGCCAAAGGGTGTCGGTCCGTTAATGGCCGGTGACCAGCTGTCGATGTCTCTGGGTAACCGGATTCAGTTTGATACAGCCGTGGCAGATTCGTAGATGGCTAAAGCTAAAATTGCTTATGTCTGCACAGACTGTGGTGCTGATTTTACCAAGTGGCAGGGGCAGTGCCTTGAATGTAAGGGTTGGAACACACTTAAAGAATTTAAAGAGTCATCTGGTAAGGCGAGCCGGTCGGTGCAGTTTGCCGGGTTTACCGGGCAGCTAGACCAGCAGGTGCAGCAACTGGATCAGGTTGATCTTGCACAGCAAACCCGCTTTAGTACTGGAATGCAGGAATTCGACCGCGTGCTAGGTGGCGGTGTCGTGCGCGGCTCTGTTGTGCTTATCGGCGGCAACCCTGGCGCTGGCAAGAGTACATTATTGTTGCAAACCATGTGTCAAATGGCGGAGGAAGCAACGGCGCTGTATGTTACGGGTGAGGAGTCATTGCAACAGGTTGCTATGCGAGCCAGACGGCTGGGTTTACCCATGTCATCCTTAAAAATGGTATCTGAAACCAACATAGAAGCAATTTGCCAAATAGCGGAACAACTCAAGCCGAGGATTATGGTGGTAGATTCTATTCAGGTGATGCATGTTTCTGATGTTGATTCTGCTCCGGGGTCTGTTTCACAAGTGAGGGAAGCCGCCGCCTGGCTCACCCGCTTTGCCAAACAGACAGGTACGTCTGTATTTTTAGTCGGACATGTTACCAAAGATGGTTCTCTGGCAGGCCCAAAGGTGTTAGAGCATATGATTGATTGTTCGGTAATGCTGGATTCTTCTGATGATAGCCGGTTTAGGACGCTAAGAGGTATTAAAAATCGCTTTGGCGCGATCAATGAGCTAGGGGTTTTTGCCATGTTGGATACCGGTCTAAAAGAAGTCAAGAACCCCAGCTCTATATTCCTGAATCGTAGTGAAAAGCCTTCATCCGGGACGTTGGTAACTATTGTCTGGGAGGGCACGCGTCCGCTGCTGGTAGAATTACAGGCATTGGTAGATGATAGCCAGGGAGGTAATCCACGCAGAGTCTCGGTAGGTTATGACGGTAACCGTCTGGCCATGCTGTTGGCCGTATTGCATCGGCATGGCGGAATATTTACCGGCGATCAGGATGTATTCCTGAATCTAGTCGGTGGCATCCGGGTGTCTGAAACTGCTGCTGACTTGGCGACCTTGCTGACTATATACTCCAGTTTACGGAATCGTCCTTTACCCCTGGATCTGGTGGCGTTTGGGGAGGTAGGTTTGTCGGGTGAGATTCGTCCGGTTCCCAATGGGCAGGAACGCATGAAAGAAGCCATTAAACATGGTTTTAAGCGGATTATCATGCCCAAGGCAAATGCCATTGCAAAACAGTCATCAGCGGTTGAAATTATTGCGGTGGAAACACTGGATCAAGCCTTGCAGGCCTGTCAGAACTGGTAAGCATTCGGGGTGGGGATATTGTAGCTCCGGGTCAGGAATACCGTATTGCAAAGGCATAATTTGAAGGATGACTATATGGGTCCATTTTGTATTGAAACGCCGCGCCTGCTGGTAAGAGATTATTCTGCGACTAAAGCTAATGAGTTAATACACGGCTTTACGCCGAAACGCTGATTGAGAACCAGTCTGTAACAGGATTGTGTCAACGCCTGGGCATGAGAGAAGCAGCCAGATTTAGGCAACACAGGCATTTTAAACACAGGTGGTGGGATACTGCTGTTTTTGCCATTCTAGGTACAGAATGGCATTCTTCTAAAAATCAGGGTAGTTCGGCTCAGAGTATTTGTTCGGTATAATTCAGCTCTTTAACTTTTGAATTTAAATCTGTGATACAGCGTGCCATATTTTCAATGAGAGTCATTGTGGTTTCAGGCCGGGCATGCATCAGGGTAATGAACTCTTCTTTTGGTACCGATAATATGGAACAGTGTTCTGCTGCAACTACGGATGCAGATCGCTTGGATCCGGTGAAAACAGCCATGGCGCCGAATAATTCGTCCTGCAACACCTCCCCGACTTTTATTCCGTCAACGAATACTTCAGCACTGCCAGAAATAATAGAATAAACAAAGGTCGCTATATCACCTTGTTTAATGATTTCATCTCCTTTGTTGTATTCAATGAAACCGGTTTTAGGTGACGGAATTTGTTTCGCCAACTGGCCATAGGCATCGATAAATGCAGCATTTAAGGTGATCAGATAACTTGTCCACATCGATTGCTTTTCTTTATCCGAGGTGGCAAATTTTAATAATGTGGTAGCATCATACTGATGAAGCACTATAGGCTCTTCAGAATAGAACCTAGGTGATGGTAGTCCGTAACAGTGACTTAACCCAATCAGGTCTCCAGTTTCATAAATAATTGAAGTTTGGTCTTCAAAGGTTGCAGCAATGGTTCCTTCGGCAATAATATACAGAGAGTCAGTTTTATTTTGCCCATAGAGATCTTCGATTCCGGTTTGTGTGAGAACAGATTCAGGTTCCGGGATGTCGGCAAAAAGATGTTCGGAAATTTTTTTAACTCGCGCTAAAATATTATCAGTTTGTTCTGGATTTTTTCCCAATAAATACATAGTTGCGCCCAACTCAATAATTCAATATTGACTATAGCACGAAGCAATCAATGGATTAAATCCGAATTGTCGGTGTTGTCATACGAGGCCCAAAATATTGGAACCTATTTCAGGATTTATATTAACCCGGCATATAGAATACCGCGGAAACGATCAAGTTCTTGTGTTTTGGTTACTCACTGAAAGGGGACCAAAATGTGTTGAAATTGCCACTGAAAAAGCCGTGTGTTTCGTACTAACAGAACATCGACAGAAAATAGACAATATTTTGCAAGGTAGTGGTATCCATTGGAACCTCAAACCGCTACAGCTGAAAACCTTCCAGAACCAGTCTGTTTCTGCGTTGTATTGTCAAAATCGCTTAATGCAGTACCAGGCATTAAAACTTTTGAAGGGTTATAACATCCCGGTTTGGGAAGAAGATATTTCGCCAACAGACCGGTTCTTGATGGAACGAAATATTCAGGCTGGCATGACGTGCTATCAGTTAACCGATAGGGTTAATCCAGAGGTTAGGGTTAGTAAGGCTAGAATATTTCCCCAATTTAAGGTGCTGTCTCTGGATATCGAAACCAGTGCCTGGGCTCCAGATGTTGTGCCGGAAATTTATTGTATTTCATTAACAAACGACAGCTATCGTTGGACAGGGCTTATACATCATCAAAACAATAGTTACCCAGAACCTGGTCCCAATATTGAGGTTGTATCCTGCCTTGAAGATTTATTGGCAGCGTTCCTAAAACAAGTAGAGCTTCAGGATCCTGACGTTATTATTGGCTGGAACGTCATTAACTTTGATTTTCGGGTGCTTCAGTATTGGTTTGAGCATACGGGTATCAGGTTTTCTTTGGGTAGGCAGCAATCTGAACTTCACTGGCGGCAACCAGATGTACAAAAAAATCAATGGCTACTGACTATGCCAGGGCGCATCGTACTGGATGGCATTGATGTATTACGAGTGTCTTTTCACCATTATGAAAATTACTCGTTAGATCATGTCGCTGGCAAAGTCGTTGGACAATCCAAACTTATTTCAGGACATGTAGATAAGGTTGCGGAAATTGATTCGCTCTATCGGAGTCAGCCCAATGCATTAATCGACTACAATTTACAGGATTGTCTGTTGGTGTCGGCTATTTTTGCCCGGTTGAATTTATTGGAATTTCTGGTTGAGAGAGCCTACTTGACCGGCCTGCCTCTTGATCGAATGGGTGGCAGTGCGGCGGCATTTAATAACCTGTATTTACCAAGGCTGCATCGTAGCGGTTTTGTAGCTCCCAGTGTCGGATCTCAGACTCTGACATTTC
>Ga0224506_10000655_pt1 | contig 27805 bp, 25 predicted proteins | sample SF_Jan12_sed_USG_2_FD_169108 | JGI IMG/M metagenome (GOLD analysis project Ga0224506, IMG submission 169108) | Sediment microbial communities from San Francisco Bay, California, United States - SF_Jan12_sed_USGS_8_1 | ecosystem: Environmental > Aquatic > Marine > Sediment | place: USA... | reverse complement strand
GTTTTATTTGGGCCATGTAATTATGCCTCTATGAGAGATAGACACACTATAATAGCTTATATACACTATGTCCAATACTAAACAGTATTGGACATAGTGTGGTTGTCAGGAGCAAAGCAAAACTATTCGCTATAATTCTAGATAAATAGTTGATTAGAATCTTCCCTCTCTGTTTAGTGGAAATTAGCTATAAGGGCAATTGGGACAAGCATCACTGGCTTGAGTCTATCGCTGTTGCGAACTCGAGTATAAATAATAAGATCCCCCAAGCTGTGTGATGTTATCGATTAATTTACCTCCTTATAAGCAGATACCCAATTATCAACCGATCATTGACTGGTAGTTCAATTGCCAAAAAAGGCTGCTTGCCCAATTTTCTAAACTACTTTCTATTCAGATAAATGCCAGTTAATATGTTTACTGCTAATTCTGACACCTATAGTTCTTTATGAGTCTACACAAATCTGTTGAAATAAATTCAATTGGTCGTGATTTCGTCGTCGGTGATTTACATGGCATGTATACAGAGTTAATCGCCTCGTTAAGCAACATTGATTTTAACCCGGACCAAGACAGGTTATTTTCTGTTGGCGACTTAATTGATCGAGGTCCGGATTCATTAAAATGTTTAGAATTATTGGATAAACCCTGGTTTTATGCGATCCAGGGTAATCATGAACGTTTTATGATTGATAGTCTGGTTCATAACCTTGAAATGCCCTATTCCAGCTGGATCGCAAATGGTGGTGCCTGGACTCTTGACACACCTGAACCCGTTTTACAAAAATGGGCACTACGTCTATCTCAGTTGCCTGTGACTATTCAAGTGCAACTATCAAAAGAGTTACCTGTTGGTATAGTACACGCTGAATTTCCACTAGATAATTGGGATAATAGACTGAATTATACTGAAATAAACGATCCGGTAATAACGGCTATGTTATGGTCAAGGTCGCAAATAAAAAATAAGACCATACGAAAAATTGAAGGGGTAAAAACCATTTATCTAGGACATACCCCAACAGATGAAATTGTTTTTTTAGGTAATAGTCACTTTATCGATTTGGGTTGTTATACGACAAAGCAATTGGCAATCATTCAAATCAACTAATATGAAACCACCTATTCCGTTACACCATTAAAATAAGCCCTATAGTCAAGAGCCTTTGGGTAACCGATTCCCCCTGTTTGTGACTGAGTTACATTTATTATCCGAAACTGAGCAATTTCTTTATGCTTACCTGGATAGCCAAGACACATTTGTTATTTTTTCGACAAGAAATTGAGCGTTTATATCAATGATGTTGGTTTATTGAAGGGATATTCCTAGCAGATATAAAACCGTTAACACTATGAACTGCGATGCAGTATTCTGCCAAAAGCCTTCTGCTTCCTGGAGTGAAACTAAAAATGTTTCACGTTTCATGAATGTATCCGATATAGAATGAACGATACCGCTTCGGAATCTAAAGTCTAGATTTCAAAGCGATATCCAACCAGGTTATTTAATATGTTCTCGTGTGGGTTGTCTCATGGTAACAAACTCTTCAGCAGCCGTTGGGTGAATTCCAATGGTTCGATCAAAATCAGATTTGGTAGCGCCAGCTTTTACTGCAACTGCTAATCCCTGGGTAATTTCACCCGCTTCCGGACCGACCATGTGCACTCCTAATACTAAATCGGTATCACCACAAACCAGCAATTTCATTAATGTCCGCTGTTCATTGCCAGATAGCGTGTTTTTCATTGCTTTGAAGTTACTGGTAAAGACCTTAACATGTCGGTAGGTATCGATTGCTTCTTCTTCAGTTAAACCCAGCGTACCAATATTGGGCTGGCAAAATACGGCTGTTGCGATGTTCTGATAATCTACAGGATCCGGTTCTTTATCTGAAAACAACCTATTCGCAACATACATACCTTCAGCCAATGCGACCGGAGTTAAAGCAACCCGGTCAATCACATCCCCTATTGCGTAAATATGCTCAATATTTGTGCGAAAGTGCTCGTCTGCAATAATAGCCCCGTTGTGTTTCAGCTCGACCCCTACGATATCCAGACCCAGGTTTTCAGTTTTGGGTGTTCTTCCAGTCGACATTAAAATGCAGTCATAATTTTTTGTGCTCAATGTTCCGTTGATTTCCAATTCTGCATCGAACGAACCGTCATCCAATTTCTTAACCGATAACAAATGACCATTTGTTGAAATTTTTACGCCTGTACCTTCAATTTCTTTTGCGGTGAAATCTCTGATTTCCTGGTCAAATCCCCGTAGGATCTGTTCACCGCGATATAGCACAGTGGTGTCGCATCCTAAGCCGTTGAATATTCCGGCAAATTCAACGGCTATGTAACCGCCACCCACAACCAGTGCTCGCTTTGGAAATTCATCCATATAAAACACTTCATTTGATGTGATTAGGTGTTCTTTCCCGGGTATGTCAGGAACAAATGGCCAACCACCCGTTGCTATCAAGATATTCTTTGCTGAATAGGTGTGATCACCTACCCTAACCTCATGGGGTCCGGTCAGTGTTGCTCGCCCTTCAATGAGATTGACACCGGAGTTAATCAGCAGGTTTTTATAAATGCCATTTAAGCGCTCAATTTCTTTTGTTTTATTGTCTCGTAATGTTGGCCAAGAGAAACCTTCATCTTTAGAAAGAACGCCAAACCCTGCCATGTCCTTGAGTGACTGACGCATCTCTGAAGCAAAAACAAAGAGTTTTTTGGGTACACATCCTACGTTGACGCAAGTTCCACCCAGGTAAGTATCTTCGGCAACAGCGACTTTTGCACCGAGCGCTGCGGCAAAGCGACTGGCTCTGACACCGCCAGAACCTGCACCTATAACAAATAGATCATAATCAAACATGGAAAAGCTCTCAACAATACATTAGATAAACAGGATAAGCCCTGATATGGAGGTTTTTATTATGACAGGTCTGCTTGATTCAATCTCAAATAAACAGACTCATCCAGAGATAAAAATCGATTCTTTTTGAACAATTTGTACCCCATATTTTGATAAAAATGTTCATATTTAGGGTTTGAAGAGTCGAGGTAGATGCCCATGCAATCAGTATCACTTTCACAATAGTCGTGAATAGACTGAATCAATTTTGAACCCAGACCCTGATAACGGTAGTGGTTATCGATACTTAACAGGGTGATGACTTTATAATGTTCATTCGGTATCACTCTACGGATACGGTTTTGGAAATCTATAAAATTATGTGTCGCTTTAAATCCGGTAGTTAAATACATTTTCAAACGCCAGATTAAATTTGAGGAAATATCCAGATCGACTTTATTATCTATCAGTAATGCGACACCACAAATAACATCATTCACTTTATCAAGGACACCTAAAACAACACCTTCTTTCTTAAAATGAATATTCACAAGTTCTCTTATTGTTGCTCGAACACGTTGTTCATATCCAAATTTATTGCTATCCAGAAGATACTGGAAAGACGGTTCATCCATGTAAGAATGATAGAGGAGTGTATAAATACGACGCTTCATTGAATGATTAAGTCGAACAATTTCAAAATTATTGTTGGGTGTCACATACATAGGCATTTCCTGAATGGTGGCAACAGGCACCGGAATAATATAGGCCTTGTCGGGCGAATAGACAACCTATAGAGATGTAAAACTGACTGTTTTAATGGGTATTATTCAGATTATAAACTGATCCATGGCGCTATAAGCAATGTAAATAACAACAAAATTAGCTTTTTCATTGATTTAAAATAATTTTTAATAGCTTGCGTGTTTTAAATTTATCAGTACTTAACAGGCTGTTTCTGATAAAATTATTGCCAATTACAACTTAAAGTTTCTGACATATAGGTGTTCTAGTGACTGATATTACTGCTGTTAAATGGGATGATGCATTAATTGAAAAATATAATATTAATGGCCCAAGATATACTTCCTACCCTACTGCTGTTCAGTTTGAAACCTTAACAGAAGAACGCGTTACCGATGTTATGGAACGTGCCAGTCAGGTGACCACACCAATGTCTCTATATGTGCACCTACCCTTTTGTGAACATATCTGCTTCTATTGTGCCTGTATGAAAGTAGGCACTAAAGATAAATCGAAAAGTGATGTTTATTTGGATGCAATTGAAACGGAAGCCAAAAAGCGAGCGCCTTATTTCAAACATAGACATGTCGACCAGTTGCACTTCGGCGGAGGTACACCTACGTTCCTTACCATACCGCAGATGGAACGGTTAATTCGTATTCTGCAGGATAATTTCAACTGGAATGATAACGGTGAATACAGTATTGAAATTGATCCACGGACAACGCCGAATGAGATGCTGACTTTTTTGCGTGAAAAAGGCTTCAATCGTATCAGTTTAGGTATTCAGGACTTCAATGAAGAAACTCAGAAAGCAGTTAACCGGGTGCAATCGTTAGAAATGGTTACCAATCTAATGACTCATGCTCGATCACTGAAATTTGATTCCATTAGTTTTGATCTAATCTACGGCCTTTCTCATCAAAATGAAGAACGTTTTATGGCTACATTAGAAAAAGTTTTAGCTTTGTCGCCAGACCGCCTGTCGGTATACAACTATGCCCATTTGCCAGAACGCTTTAAGCCTCAGCGACGAATTGTAACCGACACATTACCTTTGCTGGATGAAAAGCTGAGAATGTTAAAGTCCACCATTGAGACCCTGCAGAACGCTGGTTACGTCTATATTGGTATGGATCATTTTGCAAAACCAGATGATGGTCTGGCTAAAGCATTAGTTGATGGTTCGTTACAGAGAAATTTTCAGGGTTATTCAACACATGGAAGCCTGGACCTGCTTGGATTAGGAGTGAGCTCAATTAGCCACATTCAGGGTTCGTTTGTCCAGAATGATGCTACGTTAGATAGTTACCAGGAAAAAGTGATGGGTGAACAGTTCTTTACTAAACGAGGTGTTCATTTAACTGAAGATGATTTGATCCGACAAAAACTTATTACTCAGTTGGCTTGTGCCGGCGAGGTGCAGTTCTCTGACTATGAGCAAGAATTCAACTTGAACTTTAAAGAATATTTTGCCTACGGTTTAGAACAGATGCAGCTCCAGGAAAAAGATTCATTGGTTAAATTAACTGACAACAGTATTAAAGTGATGCCACAAGGCCGGTTACTATTGCGTGCTATCTGTATGGCATTTGATGCTTACCTGGAACCGGGCAAAGAAACTCAGAAATTTTCCAAGGTTATTTAATACTAAAAAGCATCCTGGCCAGGATGCTTTTTTTACCTCCAAACCAGCAAACTGTTTCAGTACTCAGGTTAACTATATGAAAGTTTAACCTTAAATATAGATTGTATGTGACTGAATTATAAGAATTTATGGAGCAAGTATGCAAAAATCTGTTGCAATAAATGATCAACATTGTGGCTGGAGTAAGTTGCTATCTCCTAGAACTTATTCAAATGAAGCAACAGGTACTATCACAGCCGATTGGATTATTGTTGGTGCGGGTTATACCGGATTAGCTGCTGCCTACGCATTCGCCGATAAATACCCGGAACAGAAAATCGTAATTATCGACGCACAGGGTGCCGGTGAAGGAGCAAGCGCTCGAAACTCCGGCTATCTCGTCGACTCTACACTCAATGACGGACACCTGTCAGATACAGGTTTGTCGTCTTACCTTGAAAAATACCTACTGAATAAATCCGGTCTTGATGCAGTTGAATACATGGTTAAAAAACATAATATCAAATGTGACTGGAGTCCAATTGGTAAAATCCATGCTACCACTCAAAAGAAAAACGAATCAAAGTTACAGTCATATTCGCAAACATTGACCAGTCTTGAGTTACCCCATCGCATCCTGAATCGACAGGAACTGATTGCCAGAACTGGAACTTCATACTATAGAAGTGCTGTTGAAACTGAAGGCGCTGTCATGCTGCAACCGGCAGCGCTTGCACGAGGCATGATTGAGCGTCTTCAGAGTAATGTTTCGCTATATGAATTTAGCCCATTGGTATCCTGGGAGAAAATATTTGAAGCTGATGGATACAGCAATATTCGGGTAACTACTCCAAAATCTGAAATCAAAGCCAAAAATATCATGTTCGCCCTTAATGGTTATATGGCTCCCAACAAAATCAAAAATAGCCGTGTCTTTCCTTTAACCTTGACCGCTAGCTTGACACGCCCATTAACAGACACGGAGTTCGAGACAATAGGGTCACCCAAAGAATGGGGTATTTTATCTGCACAAGCTATGGGTGCTACTGTGCGCTTAACCTCCGATCGCCGAATCATGATTAGAAATACCGCTGAAGTTTGGCCTCGTATGTCCATGTCAGAAGCTGAATTGAATACAAGGAAACACCTCCATGTTAGTGGCCTCATTAAACGTTTTCCATTTTTGAATGCATACGACATTGACTACACCTGGTCAGGTGTTACCTGTATTAGTAAAAACAATGCCAATATTTTCCAACAACTAGAAAACCATGTATTCGCAGCAGGCTGTTACAATGGCGGCGGAATAGGTTTAGGTGTTTTATTTGGGCAGGAAATGCCGGATTTTGCTGCTGGAGAGCATAGTGACAATATCAATAAAATACTTAATAGACCTCAGCCTAAATTATTACCCCCACAACCCGTTTTGAATTGGGGGATAAGTATGAAATTGGCAAAGGATCGGTATTTTGCTGCTGATGAACGGTAAATGGTTCAGCTGTTAGGTTTAACCGGGGGATCTCTTCAATTGTTCTTTCAGTGCCATCCAGTCGTCTCTTATTTGAGCCGCTTCTTCGAATTTCATTGCTTTAGCTGCTTTATACATATCGTCTTCAAGACGCGATATCTGCTTTAACAACTGATCAGCAGATACTGGCTGATCAACATCATAGACACCACGCTTTTCAGCAATCTTTTTCATCTCAGCACGAGTCTTGAAAGAAGGATGGCCCTTTCCTGGAACGCGTGATCCTTCCATAATATCTTTTACTGACTTTACCACTCCTGTTGGAGTGATATTGTTTTCTTGGTTAAATTCAATTTGCTTAGATCGTCGTCTATCCGTCTCATCCAATGCTTTCTGCATAGAATTGGTTATTCGGTCAGCATACAAAATTGCCCGACCATTTAGATTCCGAGCAGCCCGTCCAATTGTCTGTATTAAACTACGTTCTGAACGTAAAAAGCCTTCCTTGTCAGCATCTAATATGGCTACCAGGGAAACTTCAGGTATATCCAAACCTTCTCGGAGTAAATTAATTCCGACTAGAACATCGAATACACCCAGTCTTAAGTCTCGTAATATTTCTACCCGTTCAACAGTATCGATATCTGAATGTAAATACCGTACTTTAATACCATTTTCGGCCAGATAATCAGTTAGGTCTTCCGCCATGCGTTTGGTTAACGTGGTAACAAAAACCCGCTCCCCTACTTTTATGCGTTCTTTGGCTTCAAACATTAAGTCATCTACCTGGGTCGACTGAGGGCGAATTTCAACGATTGGGTCGATTAGCCCGGTGGGTCTAACTACCTGCTCTGCCGTGGCTTGAGAGTGTTCTTGCTCATAGGACCCTGGCGTTGCCGAGACAAATATTGCTTGTGGTGCCCTTGCTTCCCATTCTTCAAACTTAAGCGGCCGGTTATCCAACGCTGAGGGCAGTCTGAATCCATATTCAACGAGGGTTTCCTTGCGTGATCGGTCACCTTTATACATACCCCCAATTTGAGGGATGCTGACATGAGATTCATCGGCAATTAGCAGCGCATTGGATGGAAGATAATCATACAAGGTAGGTGGAGCGACGCCCGCATCCAGACCGGTAAAATGCCTTGAGTAGTTTTCAATGCCATTGCAATAACCCAATTCTTTTAACATTTCCAGATCATAATTTGTACGCTGTTCAAGCCGTTGTTTCTCGACTAATCGATTTTCACGTTGTAAAAATAACAGACGTTCTTTAAGTTCAGCCTCAATAGAGATTATGGCTTTATCAACAGTTTCCTTCGGGGTCACATACAAAGATTTGGGATACACAGTATATCGTGGCACCTTATTTAATATCTCTCCGGTTAACGGATCAAACAGCGCCAATTCTTCGATTTCTTCATCAAAAAGCATAACCCGTAATGCTTCAAAATCGGATTCAGCCGGATAAATATCGATCACATCTCCTTTAACGCGATAAGTGCCTCTGTGGAAGTCCATATCATTCCGGCTATATTGCAAGGTCGCCAAATGCCTAAGAATTCCACGTTGGTCAATAATTTCACCCCGTGAAAGATGCATTCTCATTTTGGAATAAGAGTCAGGATCTCCCAAACCGTAAATGGCTGATACCGTAGCGACAATAATTACGTCTTTCCGATCCAAAAGGGCCTTGGTTGCCGACAGGCGCATTTGCTCAATGTGCTCGTTAATTGATGAGTCTTTATCAATAAATGTGTCAGAAGACGGCACATAGGCCTCAGGCTGATAATAATCGTAGTAGGAAACAAAATATTCTACCGCGTTATCGGGGAAGAAATCCTTGAATTCCCCATAGAGTTGAGCTGCTAGAGTCTTATTATGAACCATGATGATGGTTGGACGTTGCACGGCTTCAATGATTTTCGCCATGGTGAAGGTTTTACCTGATCCGGTAACACCTAATAAGGTTTGCGCTTTTAATCCGGCTTCAAGCCCTGAAACCAGTTGTTTTATGGCTTTTGGCTGATCACCAGCGGGCTCAAATGGGGACTGTACCTTAAATAACCGTTCTGACATTACTACTCACTATTACTGTATAACTAACCAGTATCATTAAACCAATTATCGGATTCAATTTCAATCGGAGAGTTATATTTGCCCCATTAATTCCTGGGCCTGGTGTTTTGCTTTAATAAAATGAGAATGATGTAAGTAAAGCAATTCGGATATTTTTCTAATAATATGGTCTTCGTAACGATCAATTTCTCCATCAGCGAAGGCCACCTGCCATAACAACACCAATAAGTTATATTTTGCCTCAGTGTCCAATGTCTCATTCATTTGATTGGTAAATCGATATAAATCATTCGATTCTAATACCAATTCTTTTGCCGCGCTCAATACTTCAAATTGTTCATCTTCTGATAATTTAAGATGAAGAGATAACAATTCTTTAATTTTTATTTCTTCATCTGTCCCCCATTCATTATCGGACATACTAACTTCAACCAACAAAACGGCCGTTGCCAGATTTGGATCCAGAGATTCAATAATTTCTTTTTCAGATGTAAACCATTCAACTATACGATTGATCATGTGATTATATATTCCCGTTTCCTGAATGTGGTTACCAAGGCATCCCTGGAAAATTACCTGCATCGTTATGCCCGCGTTAATAACCGTCTCAACATGCTCATAAATTCTTCTGGAAAGAACGTGAACAGCTTTAGCTGGCCCGAAAGGACCGAGCACAGGACCGTGTGGGGTCTTTACCCATGCAAACTGCGCATTGTCGTCGGTGTTTGCCCTGCCCTAACTAAATCCTGATTAACGAACGGACAATCTGTAATCATGCCACAAAAATGTATATCCCTATTACAACGTTAACCCGGCACGGTTTGCTTCATTGCCAGTATGTTTTAGCATTTATATACTGCCTTGGGTTAAAAAAACACCTGATTAATCGACTTTGACGAATTCTTTAATAGGCCACTATAGATTCTAGCAATTTTTTATAAAATTACTTGATCGGTTGGTAGCAATCGTTGAGTGACTGAATATTGTTATCCATTAGCGTAAAATACAAATCACTTCCTGGTAGTAGGTTGCGACCAATGATATCGAGGGTGGCTAGTTTTAATTCGTTGCGTTTTACCAACGCTTTAATCATTCGATCTGGAACCTGCGGCTCGGTAAACAGACAGGAAACCTGTTGATCCTGAATGACATCATTGAGTGTATCAAGTCTTTTTATCGACAAGGATACCTCAGTATGAGTTTGAACACTGGCAATATGCTGAAACCCGTATTCGTTCTCGAAATATTGAAATCCATCATGAGCCGATAAGATTTTCTCTCCCTTTAGTGGTGCCATATCATTTTTCCAGACTGAGATACGATCATTTATCTGTTCTCTGAATTCTATGTAATTATGCTGGTAGGTAGCTGCATTAGCCGCGTCCCACTCCATCAGATATTGGCTTAACGCTGATGCAAACTGCAAAGCGTTGCCCGGTGACATCCAAAAATGAGGATCATAATCAGCGTCTCCATGATCGTGTTCATCATGGCTCTCCTGGCCAAATAGTTCATCTTCACGAATTGGTAACAGGTTAAGTTGCTGTCCATACTGTTCAATTCCAAACAATTGCAAACCTTCTAAGTGGACTGTGTCGTCCAATACTGTTTCCAGCGAATCCCCTATCCAGATAAATAGGTTGGCTTGCTGTATTTTTCGTCTTTGACTTGGTTTTAGCTGGAAATCATGGGGAGAAATGTCTGCGCTCATCAGTAATTCAGGTACAAGTACACCTTGGGTTATTGCCGTCACAATACTATGTAGCGGTGCGATAGAAACCAGAACTGTTTTGTTTGCTATTTTATCACTGGCATAAACATTACTTGCAATGGCGAGGGTAATAACAATTGCAAAGGGACGTAAAAATCGAAAGATCATTATGGGAACTCTAAATAAAAGTGAATTGGTAAATTTTAACCTTGAAGTTTTGAGTATACAACCTATATAGTTTGGCTACATTCAGGTAAGGCAACAATCATGTCTCCGGTTATCCTAGCTCAAGATATCTATTTTACCCGCGAGGGAAGAAAAATTTTAACATCGGTTTCTATGGAGCTAATGCCGGGATCTATTTTGACACTGATTGGACCCAATGGTGCAGGGAAATCTACTCTGGTTAAGATTCTATTGGGAATTGAACAACCGGACTCAGGCACGATAAAACGTAAAGACGGTTTAACAGTGGGCTATATGCCGCAAAGGATCAGTATTGATGAATCAATGCCCATGTCTGTTAGCCGTTTTCTGGCCATCCCTAATCGTATATCACGAGATGAAGCCATAAATGCATTGTCATTGACCGGCGTTGTTCATTTGATTGATCATCAAATTCATCGACTCAGTGGTGGCGAATTTCAACGAGTATTGCTCGCCAGGGCATTGGTACTGAAGCCCGAATTACTGGTATTGGATGAACCTGTACAGGGTGTTGACTTTACCGGAGAAATTGAACTTTATGAGCTTATTCATAAGGTCAGAAACCAGTTGGGCTGTGCCATTATCATGGTTTCTCATGATCTACATATCGTTATGGCTAATACGGATGAAGTGATTTGTTTAAATCATCATGTATGCTGTTCAGGTACCCCGGAAACCGTTAAGGGACATCCTGAGTTTCTTGAGTTATTTGGTACAATTAATCCCGCTATCAGTCTCTATACACATAACCACAATCACCAACACGGCCTAGATGACCAGGGACACACCCATGGATAGTTTCTTTCTTATTGCCGCACTGGGTGGTATCGGTGTAGCGCTGGTTTCCGGTCCTCTGGGTAGTTTTATTGTATGGCGACGAATGGCGTATTTTGGAGATACTCTTTCCCACTCCGGGCTGCTAGGTATCTCATTGGGTCTAATGTTGAATATATACCCGACATTTGGCCTATTGTTGACTACCATTATCATTGCTGGATTGTTATACGTACTTGAACGCCAAAAATTACTACCAACGGACACCCTGTTAGGCATATTGTCTCATACGGCTTTATCAGTTGGGCTTATAACCATCGGATTCATGCAAGGCGTAAGAATTGACCTCAATGCCCTGTTATTTGGTGACTTACTGTCATTAGAATGGATAGATGTCGCTCAAATATATGTTGTATCTGTATTAATGTTATCAATGATAATATTTTTATGGGATCGACTATTAATGGTTACCATTTCTACTGAACTTGCAGAAGCCGAGGGAATACCCAGTAACTCTATTCATCTGATATTTTTATTGATCATGGCGCTGACTATCGCCATTTCTATGAAGATTGTTGGTATATTGCTTATTACGTCACTACTTATTATACCAGCGGCGACAGCAAGAAGATTAGCTCGATCACCCGAATCAATGGCTATTATCGCCTCATTAATGGGGTGTCTGGCTATATTGGGGGGGTTATCAGCCTCATGGTATTGGGATGTCGCTAGTGGGCCAGCCATTGTTGTGGCCGCCGCTTCATTATTCGTGTTCAGCCTATTGTTTAAACGTTCATAGAAAAACTTACTGATTGCTTATGTCATAAAACCGAGTCTCAATAACTTACAGAGATTCCTATTGCCAAATAGAAATAATAGGATATAAACATTCGGCCCAATACCTTACCGATAGGTGTCGATCTGTATGTTTGTTAAAAGCACCCACACAATTATTGCCATGCTCACACAGACCATAAACAGATTAATAACCTGAATGCACATCAATTGGCATTGATAGGTATTAAACACCCGTTGTAATCAAGTACCCCCCTATTCCAATCCTCTAGTCCCAATCCTCTAGTGTGGCATTCAGTATGTCGTTAAAATACTGACCAGTGCAATTATGACTAACCCGGGTTATCTAACCGACATCCATATCAGAGGTGTCTGTGAATCTGCATAAAGCACCATGCGACCCATTAACGCAAAAAGATCCTTGTTTAAGATTACAGATAATTTCCCAAAGGTTTCGTTTTCCAAACTATCGAATTGAGTTATAACTGGCAAACAAATACCTCACTGCTTAACAGTTGAGGTAATCCTCTCATTCAAAATCTACAAATAGCCCAACCAGATCAATTTTTTGTTTAAATTCAAATTCTGTCGTGGCGTATAAACATGGTTATCTCTAATATAGTCCTAAAATTAACGAAACGATAAGATATGACCAACTTTAAATACTATGAAAACCTCTCTGTTAACCAGGAAGTTTCATTAGAAGATGTATTGCACAATCTGGTGTTCAATGAAAAACAGTTAATTCCAGCTATCGCGCAACAACACGATACCGGCGAAGTTTTAATGATGGCATGGATGAATCGAGCTTCAATAGAAGAAACCCTAAAGACGGGACGAGTTTGTTACTGGTCTCGATCCCGTCAACAATACTGGCGAAAGGGTGAAAGCTCAGGACACGAACAACGCTTGGTCAGCATGAGAGTCGATTGTGATGGTGATGCTTTACTGCTATTGGTAAATCAAACAGGTCCTGCCTGTCATACTAATCGCCGCAGCTGTTTTTACGTCGAAATAGGCAAAGAGTCCTGTACTATAATTTCTGATAAAGAATAGATAGTACAATTTAAATAACAGTAGAACGTGTGTGTTTATCTAAGGGGGTAATGAATGAATTCGCTAACTTGCTTTAAAGCTTACGATATACGGGGTGAGTTGGGTACTGAACTCAACGAAGAAATTGCCTACCGTGTAGGCTTTGCATTTGCAGAATTTTTGCAGCCTAAAACAGTTGTTGTAGGTGGTGATATTCGGGATACTTCTGAAGCCTTAAAGATGTCTTTTGCCCGAGGTGTGCTTGATTTTGGCGCCGACGTAATTGACATAGGGCTATGTGGCACTGAAGAAATCTATTTTGCGACGAGTCATTTGAAAGCTGATGGTGGTTGTATGGTCACCGCAAGTCATAATCCTATCAATTATAATGGCATGAAAATGGTAAGAAAACATTCGAAGCCAATTTCAGCCGATACGGGATTAGCCACAATAAAAGAACTTGCTGAGTCTAAAACATTTAGAAGTGCTTCGGTCAAAGGTAGCTACAGCAAAATGGATAACAGCCCTGCATACATAGAACATCTGCTAACCTATATTGATATTACAACCATTAAGCCGATGAAAATCGTATTAAACGCAGGTAATGGTGCGGCAGGTCCAACGGTTGACCGGCTGGAAAAAGTATTTAAGGAACAGGAAATACCCATCTCATTTATAAAAATGTTTAACGAGCCAGATGGGTCCTTCCCTAATGGAATACCAAATCCGATTTTACATGAACAACAAGCGGTTACCGGAAATGCAGTTAGAAAGCACCAGGCCGATATGGGTATCGCATGGGATGGTGATTTTGATCGATGCTTTATGTGGGACTCTGACGGTACCTTTATTGAAGGATATTATATTGTCGGCCTATTAGCTGAAGCGTTTTTGAAGAAAAATAAAGGCGCTTCGATTATTTATGACCCTAGATTAATATGGAACACTATTGAGATAGCAGAAGAAAATGACGGTAAAGCCATTCAATGTAAATCAGGTCATGCCTTCATAAAAGAAAGAATGCGCGAAGAAGATGCCATTTATGGTGGAGAAATGAGCGCACACCATTACTTTAAAGACTTCGCATATTGTGACTCCGGCATGATTCCCTGGCTTTTAGTGGTTGATCTGTTATCCAAAAAGGAAACCAGTTTAAAAGAACTAACCCATCAACGACTCGATAAGTACCCTTCTCCAGGTGAAATAAATTCAAAAGTCAAAGATGCTGATGCCTCAATTGCGCGTGTTTACAACCGATATAGTGGAGAAGCCATATCTGAAGATCTAACTGATGGCATTTCACTTTCATTTGAAAACTGGAGATTTAATTTACGCAAATCCAATACAGAACCGGTAGTTAGATTAAACCTGGAAACAAGGGCAGACAAAACCCTTATGGAAGCGAAAGCTGAAGAACTATTAGCGCTTATTCGTCAATAATTTCGTATCTATAACCTAGTGTGTCATTGAGCATTTTATCCATTGATACACTAGGCCATGTCCGAATTGTTACATCTTCAGTAAAGTTATCGGTTTATTTTACCATTGTCGAACGAGTAGGTCTGGTTTAGCTGCCGTAAAAGATCCGAATGAGTTCACCTGAAAGTTTATACACTTTAGTCATACCCTGATCCAGCGCTTCATTTATTTGTTTTAATGTGATCATCTTGTCGCTTTTACCGGCTGCAGGATTAACCACCAAACATAAACTTGCATAATTCAGTTGTAATTCTCTGGCTAACACGGCTTCTGGCATTCCCGTCATGCCGACGATATCGCACCCATCTCGTTCCATGCGTGTTATCTCAGCTGCAGTTTCCAGTCTGGGGCCCTGAGTGACACCATAAGTAGCTTTATTGACCGTTTCAATTTCACTCGCCTTGGCACTATCAATCAGAAGGTGTCTTAAATTTTCGGTGTAAGGATAGGACAAATCAGCATGACGAACAGTATCTTGCTCACCATCGAAAAAAGTGGTGTTTCTACCACTGGTGTAATCAATAATTTGATCTGGTATCACAATATCGCAATCAGACAAGCCTTTAGCTATCGCCCCTACTGCATTGACAGCAATAATATCCGTTGCATATAGATTCTGTAATGCCCATAAATTTGCACGGTAGTTTACTTTATGGGGTGCAATTCTATGAGGATGGCCATGTCTTGCTAAAAATAGAATGCGCTGGCCTTCAAGTTGCCCCTCTAAAATCGGAGCAGAAGGAGAACCAAAAGGTGTCTGAACATCGTGAGCACTGGAAATTGTTAAACCCGGGAGCTGAGTAAGGCCCGTCCCTCCAATGATGGCTAATGACTTTGGCATATTTTAAATCCTTATACAAAGTAGAGGTATAGATAAATAATATCACCAATTAGAAATAGTTTCGTCTTGTTATTGTAGATTACTTTTTAGGATTAGTAGGATAAAAATTACTATCAGCACAGGCTTTGTAGCTGAAAATTCTGGTGTTTTTAAAAGGTAATTTCATAAATCCAGATATCCCCAGTCCCCTAATGAGCGGTATTTTTTCGATGACTTTGTTCAAATGTGCACCAAATTGTTCTTCTTTGCTGTTATCCAGTAATCGATAATAATTATGAACTTTAAGGTGCGTTTCCAGTGCTTCAAATATAATCATCCCTGTATGATGAATTTTATTGAGTGCTTCAATCTCAACCATAATCTCTTCAGGAAGTTGTAATAACTCATCAGGGTCATCGCCATCTTCAAAATAGGAATGTTCCATATTTTGGTCATCCCAGGATATATCGGACAAGAAATAGTGAATCTGATCATTTTTATCGGGTATAAATGGTTCGTTTAAAGAGTCCCTTTCAATATGAATAGTGTCCCTTGCATTAAACATACAGGACTTGAATATGCCCGGTTTATTTATGCTGCGGGCAAGTTGAACAATATTATTCACTAATTGAACTAAAGAGGTTTTCATTTGGGGTTCATAGAGATTTAAGCTGGAATCAATATCAACACGGCCATTTTCGTGCCACTGTATTGAAAGGCCACCTAGCAGTGGATAACTTCCCAGCCGGCTCACAGCGGCTAAAAGCCCTTTCTCTTTTTCACCCATACCACCCAAATAATTTTTGTAGTAACGATCAAGCTGTGCATCACTAATATTGTGTAAATTATCCTCAATATTATGTTGTCTCATATAATTTTTACGAGAGGTATAAACCACCGAATCTATTGTGTCATCTTTCGCATGAATCCATACCGGGATTTCAGGTAAAGGGCATTTCATCGTTTGTGGAGGCATAACCAGATACGAGAGTCGGTCCATATTGGCCAATAAATAGTCACCCGCTGCTCTTTGAGTTTTTAAATCATCTGACAATAAATTGGTGAGAATGGTTGCAAATTCAATCGGTAGTCCCAAGGAATTTGGATTAATAACGCTGTGTCCAAATCGACACGGCATATTGGCAGCAATAGCATATAGGGTCGCAGCTAATCCCTGCTCATCAAATCTAGGAGAAGACTGCTTACCTGATATTTGTTCTTCACCAATAAAATAGACATCGCCTAATTTAGAGTTTGTTTGAAAAATGTCGCCAGACATTAAATCCATTACATGAGTGCCCATAGGCTGCCCTGATGCATCCAGTTGTGCAAATACACTGCTACCCCAGTCAATTAACTGAATGCTTTCATCGTCAGAATTAAAAACGATATTAGAAGGTTTAATGTCGCCATGGACAATACATTTGGGTTGGGAATCTTGAGTGTATTCTCGAAGTTGTTTGATTAAATTGACTAACTGATACGCGATTTTAATGATTACTCTGGGTTCTACTTTCCCGTGAAGCAAAAGCCACTGATCTAAATCGATTCCCGGAGCGCGATCCATAACCAATATGCGTTGTGCTCCCACGCGTTGAAAGTTATGAAAGGCAGGTATTCCGGAAGATTTGATACGACTTTGCATAAAACCTTCATCTTCAAGACGATCCTGCACCTGCTGAGGCAGTGTCATCCGGGAAAACTTAAATACGATCGCTCTGTTTAGTTGATCCAGACCACTAAATGCAAAGCCATAGGCACCCTTACCTATCAGCTCTATACTAGTGTAACCCAATTTTTTTAATTGTTGCTGACAAAGCTTTTCCCAAGCACGTTGGCGCCTGGCATCTTTATGACTTAAAAGATAAATAGATTGCTCTTCAGAGATATAGAAATGCTTGATACTTGAGTGATCAGAATTCAAAATTACATGGCACCAAAATATTAAATCTATTTAATATTTAACTATAACTTCTGTTAAAGCAACATGAGAACAACATTCAAATTTAATTTAAACAAACGGGTAACCGGTATGAAGGTATTATTTGGCTCAATTATTAAGCTAAATTCATAGATAAGTGCAGTTTTTTAGTCTCTAACCCATAGAATCAGTTCGTATAGATAACAAGATATGGTTAATGTATTGTTAACCATATCTTTTTTAGATTACTGAAAAGGGAAAATTCAATGGATCAAAAAACTCTTTTATAATGATTTACAACGTAAAACACCTGTAACGCACCTCAAACTTAAATACAAATCTTAATCAAACAGCTACAATAAATATTAAAGTTTTTCCTTTATTATATTTATCCAGGTTTCAATATGTCGTTAAATCTTAGTCATCACTTCCTTATATCAATGCCAAGTCTGGAGGATGCTTTTTTTAAAAAATCTCTGGTTTATATATTCCAACATGACCAGGAAGGCTGTATTGGTGCCATAATTAATAAACCCGTTGCGACGACACTTGACCAATTGTTACCGGAAATAGAAACTGAATTTCCCTATGCAGATGCAAAGTTACCACTTCACTTTGGTGGTCCCGTGTCTATGGAACAGGGAATGATCATCCATTCTAAAAAAATTAACGATGAACACTGCCTGCACAATGGATTTATTCAGTTTTCACACTCATTAACAGCATTAAAAGAAATTGTAAGACACAGCTACCATTCAGATTTTCTTATTTGTATGGGTTATTCAGGCTGGTCTCCCGGCCAAATAGAAGAAGAACTAAAGGATAATGCCTGGTTACCTGTTGAGGCCGACCTTGAAATTTTGTTTCACAAGAATCCCTATGTTAAATATGACTTGGCTTTACAGAAATTAGGAATTGATCCTGCATTTATGAGCCAATCTGGTGGTAATGCATAACGACTTAAAGACACATCAACAGCTATTTTTCTGCACGATGTTAACCAGGATCACTAAAAGTATACAAATAATTTTTGTTCCGCATTTATTCGGTATAATACCGCAGATTAAGCGTGAACTCTCATTGATTAAACGGCCGTTAGAGCTGTGTAGTTTGTGATAATAAACTACTAAAAACCAGATAAACCATAAAATTTAACAACCAATTTACGGGGCAAGTAAATCTCATGTCAAAGGCTAAATATATACGATGGAAAGATACTGATGGTACATATTTCAGACCGGTTTCCATCACGGGTACTGATTTATTAAATGACCGCACCCTCAACAAGGGTACGGCATTTACGGAAGAAGAACGAAAAGAATTCGATTTAGTTGGGTTACTACCTTCAAAGCCCCAGCCTTTTGAAGAACAATTAAAACGTGTTTATCAAGGCTTTCTGGGCGCGGAAACTGATATAAAAAAATACTCCTATTTAAAGGATCTTCAAGGCCGTAATGAAACTTTGTTCTATGCGCTGGTTTCGAGACACCTTGATGAAATGACACCCATCATTTACACCCCCACTGTAGGTAAAGCCTGTCAGGAGTTTAGTCACAGGTACCAGAAAACCCGTGGTATGTTTATCACTAAAGACAACGTTGGCCACTTGAGTCATATTGCCAAACATTTTGATGCCAAAGATATAAAAATTATCGTGGTTACTGATAGTAAAGCCATTTTAGGTATTGGTGATCAAGGTGTTGGTGGAATGGGCATACCTGTCGGAAAGTTATCTCTCTATACCTTGGGCGCCGGAATCCACCCTGCAGCCTGTTTACCCATTGCATTGGATATTGGTACTGACAATGAAGATTTACTTAACGATCCAATGTATCTTGGAGAACGGCACAAACGTATTACAGGTAAAGCGTATGAAGATTTTATTGAAACCTTTGTACAACAGATAAAAATTTCGTTCCCCGGAGCTGTCCTACAGTGGGAAGACTTCAGTAAATCTGATGCATTTAATAATCTGAATAAATATAAAGACCAATTACCTTCATTTAACGATGATATTCAGGGAACCGGTTCTGTAGTGTTGGCTGGTGTATTAGGTGCGGTACGTATTAAGAAAGAAAGCCTTAGCGATCAGGTTTTCGCAATATACGGTGCCGGTGCCGGCGGTGTGGGTGTTGCTGATCAGATACAGGCCGGGTTGGTACGCGATGGTCTGACACCGGAAGAAGCGAAAGACAGGATTTATATCCTGGATTCCCAGGGATTGGTTCTAGATGACCGGGAACAACTGGATGATTTCAAACTACGATATGCAAAATCAAGAAACACACATACCAGCTGGAAAGATAAAGTTACTCTGGACGACGTGTTGGCTGACATCCCGGTTACCGTTCTCATCGGTACCAGCGGTGTTGCCGGAGCATTTAAAGAGCAACACATTAAGTTGATGTTGAGCCATTGTAGCAAACCAATGATTTTTCCATTATCAAACCCAACAAGTAATTCAGAGGCGATTCCCGAGGATATCTTTAATTGGAGTAATGGACAGGCGATTGTTGCTACGGGTAGTCCATATGATAATGTTGAATTTAAGGGTAAATCGCACAGAATTGGTCAGGGTAATAATGTATTTATTTTCCCGGGAGTTGGTCTGGCAGCGATATTAGCGAAAGTAAAACAAATTGAAATCGATATGTTTACCACAGCATCATTCGCTTTATCAGAATGTATTACCGATGAAGATTTAGCACAGGGCGCGGTATACCCGGAAATCCATCGGCTTCGCGAAATTTCAGCGTATGTAGCAAAGGCGGTAATGATTAAAGAACTTCATAAAGATCCTTCGAATCCCTTTAAAGTTAAAGATCTGGATACGTATATTCAGGATCGTATGTGGGTTCCTGAGTATTTGCCGTACAAAAAAGTTTAAACCTATAAGGCATCAATATGTGCAGCAGATGGCGTTGAACCTCTGCTGCCAAACTTCCTACTCACCATCTATTGCATCAATTGCCTGTTACAGGTTTTTTTCAGCATATTCGGCTAATCGACTTCTTGCGACACCCTGTAATGTAATTGAACCTCCGTGTTGAAAACCCTTAAACCGTTCACTCATATAGGTTAATCCGGAACTGGTGGCTCGTAAATAAGGTGTATCGATCTGTGCAAGATTACCCAGACATATTACCTTGGTACCCTCTCCGGCTCGGGTAACTATTGTCTTAACCTGATGCGGTGTTAAATTCTGGGCTTCATCGACAATTAAAAAACTGTGTTGAAAACTCCGGCCACGTACAAAATTTAACGATTTAAATAAAATAGGCACATTGCTCCCGACATAATCTGAACTTCCAGTAGGATCCATATCTTCAGAATGCAGCGCCTCTAGATTATCAGTAAATGCACCTAACCATGGTGTCATTTTTTCAGCTTCTGTTCCTGGCAAAAATCCAATATCTTCGTCGAGGCCACGCGTACTTCGGGTGGCGATTATGCGATTAAAGGTATTTTCTTCCATAGTAAGTTCGAGCGCACAAGCTAGTGCAATTATCGTTTTCCCGCTGCCTGCAGGACCATTTAACGCCACCAAATCTATTTCTGGATCCATGATGAGGTACATAGCGAGTGCCTGATAAATATCTCTTGGTTGCAGTCCCCAAACTTTTTGCCGCATCAGTATTCCAGTATTTAATAACTCGATACATGCGTATTTGTCATCCACATCCTTAATACGGCCTACGAATTCCTTTTCGTCCAGAATAAACTGATTGACATAAAACGGTGAATCTAGCAAAGCAGATAATGTATCCAGCTCTACTAGTTGTAGGGATTCACCGGTAATTTTATGTGGCTTTATCTCATCCAGCGATTCCCAAAAGCTGTTAGCAACATGAAAATAGCCGCTTGAAAGGCGTTCAATGTCGGTAATAAGTTGATCATTTTGATAGTCTTCAGCAGCAATACCACCTCCCTTGGCTTTCAATCGCATATTGATATCTTTGGTAATTAAGGTGACCTGATGATCAGTCTTCTCTTTTTGAAGCTTAATTACATCATGAATAATTTGATTATCATTTGCCTGGCTACTGGAAGCTCCGATTCGGGCAAATTCGTGGCCAGACAATTGAATGAATAAACGCCCCGATTCATAGGTGTCAGTTCCATTATTCAATAACACACCTTTAGTCATTTCTCCTGGGCCTGAATCGAATATTACACGGTCAATTGCCCTTACCGCCTGTCTTGCGTCGGCAGCAACGGGTGTTGCGCCAGATTTTAATTTATCCAATTCCTCCAAAACGATCATGGGTACCAGCACATCATGTTCTTCGAAATTAAATATCGATTCAGGATCATGTATGAGAACATTAGTATCCAAAACGTAGATTTTCTTAATATCACTCATTATGCTTTCCTTATCTGAATATCAGATGATAAATGAATAATCCGGTTGCCGACGTCAATGCAAAATATCGAAATTACACGACAAATTTGCTCCAAATTCAGCGGGTAAAACACCTATTTTAGAAATTTTAATCACATCATGAATGCTAATGTATTCATTAGATTCTGGTTTGAAAAATGGTTCCAATATGACACAGCGTAAGTCGCTAGGGGCAATGCCTGCAACTACTGCTAACTTAAATCCTTGATCCGTATTAATTGAAACCACTTCACCCAGTCGAATTTTTTTAATTTGGGTTTGGAAGGAAGGTGACATATCAATTTGTCGCAAATCGATATCTTCTGAAAAGCGTGCTGATGCAACAATATTAATAATTTCTATCACTGAAGGATCAGCTAGATTTAATTCAATAGTAATAGGGGAGTTTTTGTTTAAAGTATGACCAAATAAACTGCTAAACAGGATGATGTCTTGAGACGACCAGAGAAACTCTTCGTCAATTAAATCGAGGTTATAGACTTTTACACCTGTTTCCAGAAAGAATTCTGGCTGTCCATTAGTTTGCATAATAGGCAAAATAAGTGAAACTTCACTGAATCCGACACCAGATTTAATGATACGCCACTTCAAGTTTACTGGTGATGCATTCTTCATGACCACCTCCATTTCTAATCTTTAAATCAGGTACCCTCTTCTCTCGCATCCACCGTAGCTATAGGCACCTTCTTTATTACTTTATTGATAGTTTCGGCCATAATGCCGGCATCTGCAAATCGATTTACTGATTCTTTTTGCAATGCCTTGTTAACTATTCTAGTAACTGATTGCGGAATTGATGCATTGAATTCTTTTATACTTTTTTGTTTGGCATGGGTTATAGCATAGGCCAAGCCAGGTAAATTCTCACCTTTAAAAGGCAACTCTCCAGTGAGTAGCTGATACAAACTGACACCTAAACTAAAAATATCACTCTTACCGGTCAAACGTTCACCTCGAATTTGTTCTGGAGACATAAATGAAGGGCTGCCCATAACAACCCCCGTTTGAGTCTGCTTGCTATCCGCAATTCGGGCAATACCGAAATCACTTACTTTCACTGTTTTGGTTGCACGGTTATATAATATGTTGCTGGGTTTTATGTCCCTGTGCACAATTGCATTATCGTGGGCAAATTTTAGGGCATCAGCCACTTTAGAAATAATCTCAAGTAATTCAAAATAGCCAAGTAAATTCTCGGGTTTTGTATAGTGATTCATAGGCTCACCCTTCACAAAATCCATTGCAATAAACGCAATGTCCTTTTCTTCCCCTACATCGTAAACAGTTACAATATTGGGGTGGTTCAAGCGACCCGCTGCTTGAGCTTCCTGAAAAAATCTTTTCTTGACTGAATCAATTTCATGAGATTCCAAATCTGACAAACGAATCGTTTTAAGGGCAATATCTCGATCAATTTTAGGATCTTTCGCCAGATAAACCACACCCATTGAACCTCGTCCCAATTCCCTGATAATGTGATAACGTCCAAGCTGAGGTAACTCAAAGGTATCACTATCAAGCACCAGGGTTTCCTGCATGTTGGGTAAATCTGTTGTTTGCCTGGTGACTTTCTTTAAATGATCCAATCTGGGTTTAGAGTCTTTAAACCCCCCCTCTTTATTAAGCATGGAATAAACCTTTAGCGCTTTGTCAAATGACCGTTTTCGCTCAAAAGATAGCCCTAATTCGTAGACCTGTTCGTAATGTTGTTTGCTAAAACCATGCTGCTTCAATTTTCTTAACATCACATCAAATTGTTCGGTGTCTATGTAATGTTGGAATAGTTCAGATTGAATTGCATCAAAGCGACTGGAAGACAATCTGATATTTCTAATCATTCTCTGTCGTTGGTAAAAATAAGGAGCCAGAATAAACAACGAAAGAAACATTGGGGTGGCAGGAATCCATTGTCCCTTTTGAATTGCAAAGTATATCGCTATAGCTATAAACGCCAATGGAAGGACTATTGCAATTAGCCATAATTTTGAAGATGACGATCTTACGCTCATGTACCCTAATATGATCCAATACAACAGCGACATTGAAACTAAAGCCAACACCGCCCACCAAGGCTGATACAGGTACATTCCAGTGGTAATAGAGCGATAGATTCCTTCAGAATTTTCCGGGATATACACGCTACCCCATATAGATGCATTTAACTCTTTTTTACCCAGTTGCAATTTATCAACCGACGACCAAATAACCTGTTCTGTTTCAATCTGGTCAACAGGGATATTGCTAACCTCGACACCCTGAGAATTTATTGTCCAGATATTGGTTTCAAAAGGGTTTTTTTTCAGTAAATTTAGAACAGGTAACAGCCATTGGGATGTCAGGGGGTGTATTGCTGTTAATTGTAAAGGAGGTGAAGGCAAGTCAGTATTCGAATCACTCACCAATGCATTGGGTTGCATGTAGGATAAAACAATTTGGCTGGCTTTATGGTCCAGAAATGCGACAGGTAACCAACTCAGTGAAAAGACGCTGAATAGTAAAAATACAATAAAAAGCCAGGTTCCCGAAGACAGTAATTTTTTCATGAAACGCTGTATGAATTCCGCTTAAATAATAAAAGAATGTGATAACCTATACTGCATTGTAAATTGTGGCAACAAAATAGTGAGATTTTATTATGCCGATATTAGTTCAACTCTCTGACAATGTTATTAGTCAAAAATTCAAGCTATCAGAATTTAAATTGAATATTGGTCGCTCAACGGATAATGACATTCAGATTGATGATAGTGCTGTTAGTAGCCATCATGCCTGGATAGAACCAAATAGAGACGAAAATAATGTAGTTACAGGGTACAAACTGGTCGATCTAAATAGTACCAACGGTAGCTTTATTAATGAAAAAAAGGTCGCTGAAGAAGTATTACGACACAATGACCGTATTAGGATTGGCTGGGTAAATTTCAAATATATCGATGAAAATGCGGAAACGTTTGAAGAAACCACCAAGGTTCACAAGACCTGGATCCCCGGCGTTTTTTACACGAAGTAATGCTAATGTTAAAAATCGAGTAAACCTGTCTTCAAGCAGTCTATCATCGGGATCTAACACCAAAGAAACCCCGATGATATGACACCAGATGTCGCTTCATTAAAAATATTTTTAGCTTGCCTGTATCCTGCTGCTGCAACACAGACATGAAGCGGTAAAAGGTGCTCTTCACGAGGATGACAATACCGAGCATGGGGTGCCAGCTCCCAGTTTGTCAATCTGGACTTGCGTTCCAGCGCCGATAATTTTTGATTAGTTAGCGTGTCATTTAACCATCGATCAAATTCTTTGCTTTTTATTTTGTCTTGTTGGTTCGCCTCATTCATAAACACCTGCATATTGTGAAAAGAAAAACCTGAGCCAACAATCAGGATGCCCTGGTCGCTTAAACTTTGTAGCTGTTCTCCTAGTAACATATGGCGGCTAGAATCGAGATCCGACAGCAGAGATAACTGAAAGACAGGGATATTCGCCTCGGGAACCATCAGCTTTAGTGGCACAAATACACCATGATCCCAGCCTCTGTTTCGTTCTATACAGGCCTCTGGAAATACAGGTAATAATGACTCCAACAAACTGTTCGCTTGTTTTGAGGCTGATGGTGCAGAATATTGATAATGATAGGTTTCAGCAGGAAACCCGTAATAGTCATATAACAGTGAAGCTTCCGGGTTATCAATAATCGTAGGCTCTTTTGCTTCCCAGTGGGCACTAATAACCAATATCGCTAGTGGATTTGAGACAACATGATTGAGGTGTGTTAAAAACCTGGATATTGAATCTTGATTATAGAGAGGTAGTGGTCCACCGCCATGGGGGATGAACAAAATCGGTTGCCCTAATGGAGAATTCAAAATATTACCTCTACTGACGTTACCTATCATGCCATCAAGAGTTTACGGAAATACGTCCTATATATGACCCGTTGCCAGTTGCTTAAATCAGGGCGTGACCAAAATGCTGTTGCCATTAAATTCTACTGTTTTCCCCGCGGTAATTTTACAACGCTTTCTGGTTTCAATTTCGCCATCAACACTTACCATTTCTGCATCAATAACCTGTTTTGCCATAGCACCACTTTCACACAGTCCCTCGACTTTCAACAGGCTATATAAAGGAATAAAAGGTTGCCCATCGAGTGAAAATTCTACTTGATCCATAGTTGCTTTCCTTCTTTAACCTGAATACCAGGTTCTATTGTATTGTTACAGTAATGCCAAATAGCGGAAGACAATGAGTGAGCATCAATGGGGCGGTACCTGATGGGTAACAAGAAGCCGATCAATGGAGATAGCCACTGGGCAAACCGTTCAACTGGTCTCATCTCATCTCGTTGTCCTAGCAATAGCGAGGGCCGGAATATAACCACCTGTTGCCAATTCTGCAAGCCAATAGCGTCTTCCAGATTACCTTTAATTTGATTATAGAATAGTAACGATTTGGATGATGCCCCTTGAGACGAGACAATTAATAAGCGTTTTGCACCCTGCTCTAGTGCTTTTGCCAATAGACCTAACGGCAAGTCCAGGTCCATAGCTTTGAAAGCCTGTTTGCTTCCCGCTTTTTTAATGGTTGATCCCAAACAACATATCACCGTTTCCAAACCATCAGGAAACTGAAGGTCAGCCAGATTACTTTCAAGAAGTAATTGATGCTTTGGATCCAGATCGTCAATAGATCTACGGGCAGCACAATACAAGGGAACAGGTGATTGGCGGATAACCTCTTGACCAATAAGTCCCGTGCTTCCCAAAACCAAGACACTAGAAGTCAACGGTTTCATTCTCAGTAGCCAATGCTATACACACGGTACCTGGTCCCATATTAATGCCACCCGATAAATTCATAACCGTTGTCATTAATTCTACTTTTTCAGATTCAGCCAGTTTACGTAAGGCTTTAAAGCTCTCGATACTTTCTAATTCAGCCGGATTACCGGCAATGCTAACAATGATATAAGGTGTCTTTAAACCTTCATGCAATCGGGCGATACTATAGTTAAACAGTTTATCAATGGCGACATCTCGGCCTTTGACTTTGGCAACGGGCTCGGTTATATCACCGTAGCCTCTTAAAATAGGTGATATGTCTAAAGTTTTTCCGACAATCGCTGCAAGCAATCCAATACTTCTATCGCCTTTTTTACGGGCTCTGTTTCTTAGGTAATCTACATCTTTTGGTACTGCAAAAGCTCTGATAAACGGTTTGAATTCTTCAATTTTTTGACGAATCTGGTTACGTGTGACCCCATCTTTAATTAGCTTAACTGTATGGGCAGCAAGAATTCCCTGACCACTAAAAACGGTTCCACTATTGATAATTCGCATACCAAAGGAACCGGTACGCCCCGCTTCATTTCTATGTTCATGATAATCCCGCTGTATCAGACGTGCGGCTGACATGATATTTTCATGAGTAGGACTGCGTACTTTCGATATAGATTGCGCGATCGCAAAATCATGGTATTTCGCTATGTCATCTAAAAAGAAGTGATAAATTTGATCAGAGGTGGCAGGCAAAGTCGCAGCGTTCTGGTCTTTGTCGATAGTGCCATTCTCATAGAATTTTAATCTGGCGGCCTCACTTATATTGTCACGAAAAATTTTACCATTAAGGTTAATATTTAAAGGCAATAATTTCACCGGGTGTTTTGCTAAAAAATCTGTAGAAAGATCGCAAGCCGAATCGGGTATTACAACGATACTCATAAATTAAAGCTTTCCTATAATTATTTTTATTATGTTCTCAAAGCTTTTATGACTATCCATGTAACAAAAACCGAGGTAAATACTATTGTTAAACTAAATATAAGGTATATAAAACAATAAGCAATATTAATTCAATAAGTAAAATATAATGTTCTGACAAGCAGGAACAGC
>Ga0224506_10000654_pt1 | contig 27829 bp, 5 predicted proteins | sample SF_Jan12_sed_USG_2_FD_169108 | JGI IMG/M metagenome (GOLD analysis project Ga0224506, IMG submission 169108) | Sediment microbial communities from San Francisco Bay, California, United States - SF_Jan12_sed_USGS_8_1 | ecosystem: Environmental > Aquatic > Marine > Sediment | place: USA... | reverse complement strand
ACCTGGTGGTCCGCGGCCAGGACGAATACCTCAAAACCTTAGGCATCGACACCAACCTCATCCGCACCTACAACAGCCGGGGGAAATTCGTTGACGACAACGGCGACAACTGGCAACTGAGTGTCCACAAACGCCTTTTTGACTTTAACGGTACCCCCAACAGCAACGGTTCCAGCGTCGCCCGCCGCAACGGCGATGGCGCCGAGTCAATCTTTAACTATGACGGGACAAAATACGTTAGTACCGACGGCGATGGCGCTCACGATTTCATGACCTACAGCACGGGCCAATGGACCTGGAACGACGGTAGCAGCCAACTCACCGAAGTCTATAACAGCAACGGCCGTCTGGAACAAACCCGTGATGCCGACGGCAACACCCGCAGTTACAGCTACACCACCATTGGCAACCAAGAACTGCTTACCCAAATCCAAGACGCCAGCGGACAAACCATTCGCTTTGAGTACACCGACAACCCCCTATCCACCAGCACCCAGCGAAACCTGCAATCCATTCAAACCCAAAGTACCAAAGCCGTAGTCAGAGAAGGCGAAAGCTGGTCCGATCTGGCGCTGCGCCTCTATGGCAGCGCCACGGTAGCAAGCGCCCTGCAAACCCAACAAAGCAATGTCACCCTCAGAACCGGGCTGGAACTTACCGGTTTAGCCACAACCCTTAGCGACGGTGGCAGCACCTATGAACTGTGGATCAGCCGAGTCCAATACGGCTACGACCATCAGGATCGCCTGGTGCAAGTTATTGTTGACCTTACCCCCGAAGACAAAAACTTCACCCTGGTGGACCGAGATGGCGATACACTTTACGACAGCGTCAACGGGCACACCTACGTCACCACCTACACCTACGATGGCAATAGCCATCGTATCGCCAGCATTACCCAGGGTGACGGTACGAGCATCAGCTTCAACTATGTCGAAGGCGACCCCGGCGACTGGTGGTTACAGTCCTACACCGACGGTAACGGAAAAACCACCACCTTTGATTACAGTCTGGCACCCTTAACGACGAGCACTGCACCGCCCGCGCCACCCAGCGGCGCCGTGTTACTAAACAACGCCTTTGCCGACAGCACGCTCACCGGCTGGACCGTGGTGGACGAAGGCACCACCAGCGCGCCCTCCGGCTGGGTCGCCAACAACGGCGTCGTCACCCAAAACTCCAACATCTACAGCGGCACTTTAAGCGCCAGTGACCTCATCAAACCCGGCAGCTACCTGCGTTATAACAGCGGCAATGCCTGGACCGACTACACCGTCGAAGTGGATATTCGCTCCGGCGACAACGACGGCATGGGCATTATGTTTCGCGCCCAGGACAACAACAATTACTACCGCTTTGGCTGGAACGAATCCAATCCCTATCGCCGCATCGTCAAAAAACAAAACGGTGTCTTTACCCAAATCATCGGCGACACCGTTCCGTTTACACAAAATACCACCTATCACTTAAGCATCACCGTACAAGGCAATCGCATCCGCCTTAGCATCGACGGTACCGAAATCTTTAATGTCGTGGACAACACCCCCATTGCTGCCGGCAGTGTCGCGCTTTACACCTTTGCTAATACGCCCACCGTCTTCAGTGGACTGCGAGTCAGCGAAATACTCACCGCCAATGTGGCCCCGTATGTTAATCGCGCCATTGATCCCCAAAGCGCACTGGTTGATCAACCCTTTAACCTGACCTTGGCAGCAGACACCTTCGCAGACCCCAATGCCGGTGACAGCCTCACATACAGCGCTCAACTGGCTGACGGCAAACCACTGCCCACATGGCTCAGCTTTGATGCCAATACATTAACCTTCAGTGGTACGCCCACCGCTGCGGTCGCTCAAGACAACCGCATCCAGATTACGGCCACCGACAGCGGCGGACTCAGTGCCACGGCTGACTTACAACTCACCGTGCAGACCGGAGCAAGCGGCAGCCTCCTGCTCAGCGACCCCTTCGCCTCCGGCAGCTTTACCGGATGGAGTATCGTCGACGAAGGCACCACCAGCGATCCCTCCAATTGGACCATCAGCAATGGTGTGCTGGCGCAAAACTCCAACATCTACAGCGGACTGTCCACACTGCAAACACCAGGCAGCTATGTGCTCTATGACGGCGGAACCGCATGGACCGACTATGAGGTGGGAGTGGACCTCATGTCAGGCGACAACGACGCCATGGGTTTCATGTTTCGGGTCCAAGACAGCAACAACTATTACCGATTCTCCTGGGATCAATCACGCAACTACCGGCGCATAGTCAAAGTGGAAAACGGAACCTTTACCGTATTAGCCGAAGACAGTATCACCTACAATCAGAACCAAGCCTATCGCCTCAATGTTGCTGTTACCGGTGATCACATCGTACTGAGCATTGACGATACCGAAATCTTCAATGTTTTCGACGACACCCCCATCACCAGCGGTAGCATCGCACCGTTCACCTCCGGCAATACCCCCACCTGGTTCAGTAACATTCAGGTGCGCGACACTGCCGGTGCCCAAACCCGAGCCGGAGTCCCCCTGGTCGACGGCACGGCTTATGTCACCACCGTGACCGACGCCACCGGCGCCCAAGTGCGTTATCAAATGAACGACCAAAACCATCTCAGCTCACGGGAAACCCTCAGCCGTACCGGTCAGCTCATCGAAAACCAAGAATACTTCTACACCGCGGCGGGCGACTTGTACCAAACCCGCGATGGCAACAACACCGTTAACTATCGTTATGACGACAACGGTAACCTCTTGCAACGCCAAGATGCCGAAGGCAACACCGTTACGTACACCTATACACCCGAGAACCGTCTGCAAACCGAAACCCAATACGCCCAGGTAGATACCAATCTGCAGAACGACATCAATGAAGCCGGCCAAGCCCAAACCACCCGTTACATCTACGATGGCGAAGGGCATTTGCGTATTACCCTGAGTCCACAGGGCCGTGTCACCGAAAACGATTATAGCGCCACCGGTTTGTTAACGCGCACACGAGTGTTTACCCACGATAGCTACAATGTGAGCGGATTGACCCAAGATCAAGTGCCGACCTTGGCACAGTTAACTGCCTGGACCACAGACCCCGCAAGGGATTTAAGCAAAACCCAGTTAAGCGAATTTGATTACGACTTCCGTGGCAACTTAATCGCCAGCAGTACTTACGCGCAAGTGAATGTCTCCGGTAACGGTGAACCAGCTGGCAAAGCCACAACACATTTTATTTACGACCAAGCGGGTAACTTAATCCAAAGCATCGATCCGCGTGGCGTGGCCAGCGCAACATTGGCTGATCACCTTACCGAATTTCAATACGACGGTTTGTCACGTCTGCTTCAAACCACCGCAGCACGTGACGCACAGGAAATAACGAATAACGTCACGCCCAATATAACCACTGCAGCGTACGACGATGAGAACAATCGCGTACACAGTGTAGCTGCTAACGGGTTGATGACAACCAATTACTACGATACGGCGGGACAGCTAAGTAGAACCGATAGCACCCCGTTGTGGGAACAGGACTTTAGTGTGGATGCCTCCGGTTTGGTAGGTAGTGGTTTGAATAACCCTGCCCACATGGAAGTCAGGGACGGTCGATTGGTCACCAAGACTTTCGACAATCCCACCGGTCTGTGGCCCAACCTTAGAGGTGCTATACACCAGTTTTCTGATGGTATTGACTTTCGCATGGAAGTGACTACGGGGGCCACCAGCAGCGGTCGATATCTAATGGCCGGTATCGATAATAATCGATCAACAGCTGACAATCTATTTCGACGCCACTATGCGCGTTTTATCGGTAATGGTTTATATGTGCATTATCGTCGGGCCGATCTAAGCTATCAAATCGATTACTTGGGCGCTATCCAAGATAACACCACTTACATTGTCGAATTGGAAACGGACAACAGTGGTACCACTCTATATGTCTATGAAAAAGGAAAAAGTCGGGCCAGTGGTTGGGTCAATCACCAAACGCTTACCGACTACGGTACAGTAAACTCCCGGTTGTACACCTATGGAACACTAGGGTATCCCGTCAGCGAAATGTATGTGGACAACATGAGCGAGCATCAAACCCTGTCCAGCACCCAATACCTTTACGACGCCGAAGGCAAGTTACGCATCTCCCAAAACAGCACCGGTGAGCGCCAACACCTCATTTATGACGATGCAGATCGTCCTGTAGCTGTTATCGACGCCAACGGTACCATTGTAGAAACCGTTTATGATGCCGGCGGTAATGTGGTTAAAACCATCGATTATGCTACTGCGCTAACTCCGACTCAATTGGCATTGCTCAGCAATGCCGATGGTAGCCCTGCAGATATCACTCTGCAACAATTAGGCCTCAACCATACCACCAGTGGCGCCCAGGACCAGCTTTTAGACCGCGTCACTCGCAACATCTACGACAAAGCCAACCGCCTGGTCATGACTTTTCAGGCCGACGAATACGTCACAACTCCCGAAGGCCTCAAAGAACAAGGCTATGTCAGCCAACTCATCTACAACGGCCTGGGTCAGGTCAGCAAAACCATCGCTTACAACAACCCGATACAGATTCTCCATAGTACCGAAACCGTCGTACCCGCAGACATAGAGGTTCTACTGACTCGCGATATCGAACACGATCGCATCAACCGCAATTACTATGATAACAACGGCCAACTCATTGCTACATTGGATGGAGAAGGCTACCTTACCCAACTCCAATACAATGCCGCCGGACAACTGGTCCATACTCACGGCCACGCAGCCCAATACAGCGGTGATATCAACACCGATCCCGCAAACTTGGTCGCGTTAATCGCCTCCGTGGGAACCCATGCCGACGATCAACACCACTACACCCTTTATAACGCTCGAGGCCAAAAAGTGGGTGCTGTCGATGCCGAAGGCTACCTCACCGAATACGTTTACGATGCCGCCGGTAACCTCGAAACCGAATACCGTTACGCAGGATTGGCCAAACCCGTTACGCTAACGTCCACTCTGGCGAACGTACGTCCGGATGCCGTTCCCGTGTATGATGCCAACAACCGCATCATCAGCGATCGCATCACTAGCTATACCTACAATGCCCGCAATCAATTGGCAACCAGTACCAACCCCGAAGGCGTAACAACGCAGTTTACCTACGACAGCGTCGGTAATCTCATCGAAGAAACCCGCTCCGTTGGGGGCCTAGACCAAAACCTGGCCCGAACCCGCGTCTCCCAATACGATTTACAAGGCAGACTGATCCGAACATTGGCCGCGCAGGGTAAACAAGCCCTGGACGCCCTAGTGTCTCCCACCCAAGCCCAAATCGATGCGCTGTGGGCTGAATACGGCGAATCCTACGCCTACGACAGCGAAGGCCGTCGCACCAGTGTAACCGATCAATGGGGCAACACCAGCTACTTTTACTACAACGAAGATGGCCAATTACGCTACAGCGTTAACGCCGAAGGCGAAGTCAAAGAAACCATATACAATAACTACGGCGAGATCACCGAAACCATCGCTTACGTCAATCGGTTAAGTGCCGCTGCCCTAAATACCGTAACCGCTGCCTCCGGAGGCCTGCTCAACAGCCTCATACTGGCCAACATCCAACCGTTGGCCCACGAAGCCGACCAACACAACAAACAAAGCTACAACCTGCGCGGCCAGATCAAAAGCGCCCTGGACGGCAACACCTATCGCAGCGAATTCCAATACAACGCCTTTGGCGAAGTAGAAACGCAGAAACAACAACTCAAAGACCCCGGCAGTGCGTTGACCAACGCCAACAGCGTCCAATCCACCCACCGCTACGACCGCCGCGGCCTGCTCACCGACAGCTACCGCGACAGCGCACTAGGCGGACTCAATCTGCACAACAACACCCAATACGATGCCTTCGGTCGCGTCGACACCAGCACTGACGCCAAAGGCCAACTCACTAACGTGACCTACGACAAGCTGGGACGGGTCATCCAAATCACCGAACCGGGTAACATCACCCGCATCACATCCTATGATGCTTTTGGTCGTGTGTTGACCCAGCAAAATGCCCTGCAAAACATGACCCAATACAGCTACAACGACACCGAAAACAGCTTTAGCGTGGTTACCCCGGAAGGGATTGAAACCAAAACCACCCTCAATGCTCACGGTCAAACTTTTCAAATTAAACAAGACGTCGGTGGTGAAGACATCATCACCCAATACGACTACGACCTGAACGGTAACCTCACACAAGTCACCGAAGCCCAAGGCATGCCGGATCAAATCGTCAGTCAAACGAATCAATATGACAACGGCACCGAACACAACCGGCTATATGAAACCACCGATGCCAACAACAACGTCGTGCGCTACCAATACGACGGCGCCAATCGTCTGCAAACCCGTACGGTGGATCCCAATGGCTTGAATATTGTTACTCAATTTGAATACGATGGAATCGGTCGTACCGTGCGCGTAATCGAAGCTTTCGGCAGCGTTGATGCCCGCACCACCGAAACCGTATTTGACGCCAACGGCCAAGTCAAAGAAACCATCGTAGATCCCGATGGCCTGCGTCTCGTTACTCGCTTCACCTACGACGGCCAAGGCAATACCTTAACCGTAGTTACCGGCTTAAGCCAAAGCTATAACGCAGGTACGGGACTGTACACCGACATCAGCACCGATGCCAGCCTGACCCGATACGAATACGACAAACTGGGACGTCTTAAAAAACAAATCGTCGACCCGGCGGGAACCCCATACTCCAGTGCTGTTCCCTTAAGTATCACCACTGAATATCACTATGACGAAAACAGCAACGTCGTCGCCATTGTCGATGCTAACGGAAATATCACCCGCAACATTTACGATGAGCACGATCGACTCATCTACAAAGTCGATGCCGAAGGCGGCGTACAACACAGCGAGTATAACGCCGAAGGCCAACAAATCCACACCGTTCGTTACGCCAACCCCTTAAACAATATCGATAGTTTGGCACTGATCGTTAACACCACGGACATCAGTATTACCCCCAAACCCAGTCAAGACCAAGAGACCCACTACGTCTACGACACCGACCAGCGTTTGCGCTATAGCATTGACAGTTTAGGATACGTTACCGAAACCCAGTTCAACAATCTTGGGCAAGTGGAACGCGTGCTGGAATACGCCCAAGCCATAACTTTACCGGCGCAAATCACCGAAACCACCATTACTCAGCGACTCAGTACCACCGACCCGGAAAACCGAGAAACCCTCAACATCTACGACAAACTGGGTCGAGTCAAAGAAACCATTGTCGATCCCCAAGGCTTGCGCCTGATTACCCGTTACAGCTACGACGGCACGGGTAATGTGCAAAGCCGGGAGGAAGGCCTGAGCTCACAACGCAACGGCTCCGGATTCATCCCGGACGGCAATGGCGGCTACCTGGATGATCGCACCGATGTGGTCCGTACCGAATACACCTATGATGCCCTGGGTCGCAAAGAAACCCAAATCGTTGATCCCGATATGGGCGAGATAGGGGTCGAATACCTCAAAATCACCAATAGTTACTACTACGACCGCCGCGGTAACCAAATCACTGCGGTAGACGGCGAAGGCAACGCCACGCGTGCCATTTACGATGCCGACAACCGGCTTATCTACAGTGTCGATGCCGAAGGCGGTGTTACTCATAACGAATACGACAATGCGGGTAACCTTACCCGCGGTATCTCCTATGCAACGGCTATCAGCACCAGCGGCTTCCCCGCCGTGCAACAAGCACTGGTCGAAGCCGATTTGATCATTAATCCCAACGCAAACACGGATAAAGACACTCGATATTACTACGACAACAACCAACGCTTAATCTTTACCTTGAGCATGGAAAAAGCAGGCGCAGCAATACTGCAGGAAAACTTATACGATGCCCGCGGCAATGTGGAAGCGACGATCGAATACGGAGCGCGGGTAGAGTCTGCAGATTTTGCGGCTATGGATGTCACGGCAATCCGCAATGTGATAACGCAAATGAATTTAGCGAATGTGGAACACCGAATAACCACATACCAATACGATGCCAACAATCGCATGATTGCGGAAACCGATGCCTTAGGTACGGTGACGGAATATACCTATGATGCTTTTGGAAATGTGTTGGCAAGCAATGAACACGGTATTACTTCCCAGGAGCGTGTGAGTCGCCAATCGCCGAGAATTGTATATAACAATTCAGGTTCGGGTGCTATGGCGTGGGTGGAATACGTGAGTGGTGTCGCCAATGTGTATTCAAAAGTATACGACTCTGTTACCGGCTGGAGCGCAAGACAATTTATGTACTCGGGGCTGAATCGTTATGAGTTAGAAATCGACCAAGCAGGGAACGTATATATTTTAATCGCTGGATACAATGCCGTTTCAAAATTGGCTGATGATGCTTTGTTTCTTTACACTGCAGAGACGGGTGAATGGAGTAAAGATCCTGTTCAAGTCACAACTGGCGCAGCCCATTTGCCCGAAATTCAATCGTTTTCCAATGGTGACGTGTTGTTTACTTGGTGGCAGGGTTCATCATTGTATTCGCGTGTGTATCGATTGGCGTCGGGCTGGAGCGGAAACGCAGAGCTTCTATATAGTGGAGTTGGTCCGTCAGGATTTATGAGTGCCGGTTCTAAAGATGAATTCGTATTGGCATTCACTGAAGTTGTAGAAGTCTCTGATCCGTACGATCCCTACAATTTAACCCTGGAATATTCCTTAAAAACACTTAGATACACCACTTCGTCGGGTTGGCAGCACACCCCCGATCTTTTGGACACTAGTGACTATGTAGGTATTGTTTCGCTTGATGTAAGTGAAAATGGTAAGTCTGTAATGCTTTGGGTTTCGCCGTACAACACTAAATTAGGTCAGTCTACAAACGGTGTTTGGTCTATTGATTCATTAGGAGAAATAGTATCTTCCGCAATTAGTATTAATGCCAATGGAGATTCCGTGCTTGCGTGGGTTGATATTGTAGTAATCGGTGGGGAAGCAGAACGTCAACTAAAAGTACAAACGGTTCTTGCAAATGGTACAAGATTGAATCCTGTAATAGTCACGACTGGAAGAATACCGTTGGACTATATGAAGGCCCACATTAGGGACAATGGAGAGATCTTTTTGGCATGGAAGGAGGGATCGAAAATTTATAGCAGATGGTATGACCCGCAAACTTCCTCTTGGGGAAGTGAGAAAACAGAGTCAACTGTAGGTAATACAATATACGAAATTATCGAGGGAGGTGGTAATTTACACTTAAAATTCGGCTTTAGCAGTATCTACTATGGTGAATTGAATGGAATATATATGTCCACCACGCCGACATCTGCTTTAGCTAATTCTACTGATGTAGGGCTGAACAGACAGTCGCGCAATATTTATGATAAGGCCAATCGACTGGTTTATAACATTAATTCCTTAGGATATGTTAAAGCGTATAGATATGACGATAATGGAAATGTTTCAGCAACGGTAGAGTATGGGGCCAATTATCCTTATCCATTCGATCTGGACAACAACGCCAATGCGAAAGCTGATCTAGATGCATTCTTTCAAACAAACACTTCGAACAACGATCGCTATGCATTGAATGTTCAAGATAAAGCCGGGAGGCTCTCCTATAACATTGATGCTATGGGATACGTTACCCATAGCATTTACGATAACAACGGTCGACTCTTTAGGAATATTCGTCACAACGATGCACTAAATCCATCAACTTTAACAGCTCTGCAACAAGTGAGTGTGGTCACAGGAACGCAAGTAAAAGCCGCATTGCTTCAGCGGGTTTCTGTGAGCGCAGGAAAAGACCAAGTCACAGAATTCCGCTATGACAGTGCCGGTCGGCTGTATGAAAAGGTAAGTGCCTTGGGTTCGCCCGAACAGTACAGTGAATTATATGGATATGACGCCAATGGAAATATGGTCCAAAAAACCGATGGTAATGGAAGTGTTAGTCATAAGCGGTACGACGCACTAGGACGGGTATTGGTAGCTGTCAATGGCGAAGGTTATGCCGAAAGTTTTAAATATGATGCTCTTGGGGATGTGGTTGAGCACAGAAATCATGTCGAAAAAACGGGTGGACTTCTATCAATAAGGAATACTGCTCCATTCGTTAGTCCGTACGTAGGGGTATATTCGCAACCCTTTTGGGACGGTTCAGCGTGGGTAGGTTCTTTGCAGATTGCTCTGGACTGGGGGATACCGTTTGTTGGTGTGGCAGATTTTAGTATCACTTATGAAGGACGGGACGCATTTGGGAATACTCAAATCCGCTCACAACAGTTTTATGGCATAACAGTGTTGGATGGCGCCGCTGTTTTGCCGATTACAATAAATACCAGTAACCCATACTTTTTAGCAAATATAAACAGTATCCTTGATGTAAACGTAAATATAACCAATCTAAGTATTTACCCCGAAGGAGAATTTAAATATCGACCGGAAGGGGGGCAATCATCTTACCTATCTAAAAATGTTACTGTTTACAACAATGAATATGTACTGGAGGGCTATGACTTTGCTCCAGGGATTTATGAGTATAAGCTGACTCACCAGTACAAAATCTACTCAGGAAAGTTTCTGGTGGAAAACGGCACAATCACGTTTTTTCCGGTCGAGTTGACTGTGGATAACGATCCTGTGTCGGGGGATATCGTCGAAAAATTTACCTTTGATGCTCTAGGTCAGGTAGTTACTAGGCAGGATCCAGAGATTGTTAACTCCAACAACCAGGTGCTGCCCGGACCAATTACTAAATACAACTATGATGTATTTGGTAACCAAACAGACACAATCGAGGCATATGGTACTGCCGATTATAGAGTCACGCGCCGAGAGTTTGATATTCTGGGACAGGTAGTCGAAGAATCCTTTGCTTTTAACGAGCCGGAACAGTCCACCTCTCGATTTGAGTACGACGCATTTGGCAATCAAATTCGAGTCTATGATCCGCGGGTCCATGCACTCATAAATTCAAATTCCGAATGGGCTTTGCAGCAGCGCTACGAGTTGGGATTCACGGTTCCGAATTCCGGAACCTACGTTGTGGGTCCTAACGATACTTGGGAGACAGTGGCGCTTGTGATGTATGGAGATACGGGGGTTGCAGATGAGCTGAAAGCAAAGTTTAACACAACTCTAACTCCTGGGTCTCTTTTGAGTGGTTTTCAAACGGAAGTGGACAGCAATACAGGTGCGTCATTTTCGCTAAGACCAACGAGAGCAAAGTACGCGGGCGATTCCAGAAATGGTAATGTTTCTGAGTTAACGGAAACCGAAATAGAAAAACTTTCTTCAGAATACACTTTCGAACAGCGATTCGATTCATTAAACCGAAAGACAGCCGCCTATGAGCCCAATGGGGCTAATACGGTAACGGATTACAATGCGTTCGGGAATATCGTTAAAATCAAGGATCCCAATGGTGCCTTTTCTGTTGTGTATTACGACAATCTGGGTCGAGAAAGTTTACGTATTGACCCGAGGGGCTACGCGACGGAAACTACTTATGACGCACACAGTAATGTAGTTGAAACTATTGCTTATGCCAATACTGCTGTTGAAGTTGGTCGGACCTATTTCTATGCGAGCCCTAATATTAAACCTCAGATAGTAGACGCGGCTCCGTCGTACGGTGTGTACATCCTTCGCGACCCGATAAAAGACCAACACAACTACGCTGACTACGATATTAACAATAGAAAAGTATCCACAACTGATGCCGAAGGTTATTCGGAATATTACAAATACGATGCGGTGGGTAACCAAATAGAAAGGACCGACAAAAACGGAAATATATTCCAATATGAGTACGATGCAGTTGGTAACAAAATAGTAGATAAAGCTGTAGGTTTTAATTCCAGAAGTGTCCGGTCAGACGCAGAAGTACTGGAGCAATATGATGTATACAACTACCAGACAATATCCTTAGGTAATGGAAAAGTCATGGCATTGTACCAACTGGGAAGCGGTGCCGGTGGGGTTCGGACTCAGTTATACACGCCGGGCATTGGCTGGGAAAATGTTGGTGGATTTGGGAGTATCGCACAAAGGCCAACGATGGACGTTAATGTTTCGGTATTCAATAATGGTAATGTATTAGCGGTCTGGCGAGGTACTGGTTACAGCTACTCTAGAATCTACAAACTCGGCGAAGGTTGGCAAGACCTTCAATTCTTAACTGAATACGAAACGCGCGATGTAAGCTTGACCCAGTTTGGGGACGAATTTATTGCCGCACTAAGAACTAGTACGGGGCTAGAGCTGTATAAATGCGATCAAAATGGCATATGGACCGATTTTGGAACAATTGGCTACCAATTAGGGAATGGCGAAGCAGTTTCAGATGTGAAAGTATTAGCAGATTCATACGGTACAGCAATGGTGATATGGGGCATAACGAATAACAATGTCTCCGATATTACTTATAAATACAGTTACTTCAACTCTAGCCAGTGGACACGCCCAGCTACTTTGGCGAACACAAAAAATGAGTTTCCTTTCGGAAGCCAATTGGCTGCCAAAGTCGACCATTCAGGAAATTACTATCTGTTGGCTAAAGCGCTTAATGCGGATTTGGTTTCTTATGATTTAGTGCTGCACAAATTTGGGGCGCTTTCGAAAAGTTGGGAAAGTTTCACTCTCGTCGAGCAACAGTCTATATACAACTCAACTGACTCAGTCAAATTGGCCGTGGATTTCGACGGTAGGGTCGCTGTGCTCTGGCAAAACTATGACAGTGTAAACAGTATCTACGATAACACGATAAATGTTTACGATAGGAACATGGTGCTGGAAAGCAGTGAGCTTATGCTTTCCAGCAGTTTACACAGTGTCGAGATAGATCTGGCCAATAATGGAAACGAGGGGTTTGCTTTAGCATTTATAAAAGAAACCTCTCAAGGCCAAATGTTAGCCAACTACTACAATCTACCGGGTGAAGGCTGGCGCTATTTTCATGCTCCAATAGAAGTGGCGGCGTATGAGACTCATGAAGGTGCTAAGATTTCGGTGAATGATACTGGAAAAGTGTATGCGCTATGGAAAACTCGTGCCGGCCAGAATAGACGATTGTCTGTTGCTTCCACGGGGACTATTGACGATGCAAAATATAAGTATGATGCGGTCGGCAATTTGGTAGAGAAACAGGATGGGCTTATAACCTTTGGTGATTCAAGGTCGACGTTTTACAAGTATGACAAATCTGGGAACGTGGTGGGTGAAGTTTTGCCTGCGGTGGCAAGTTTCAACAAAACGGTAAGGAATACATATGCCGAATTTTCTTCCGTAATTGATCGTGGACTGAAGGCGACATTTAGCGCGACGAGGTCGAGTATATTTGGCGCAACTATTGCGTCAATTGATGCGACTATTACTTGGTCAAAGATGAAAAGGCTGGGTAATTCTAATATGAAAATTGATTGGTATCAAAATGGCACGTTGTTAGGTACAAAACAATTTGTAGCCAACACAGATAATAATCAGATAAGTTTTTCAACTGTTACTGGAGATGTGTTCAACTCAGTTACGCCGTTTTCCATAGTTTTGAGTAAAGAAATAATTAATGGTTCAACCTCTTCTTTCGAAGAAATTTCGAGATTGAATAGCTATTATAGTTGGTCCGGGAGTCAGCCCTATAGAGCAGTTCATAGTAAGCCTACTACAGAAAACCTTAGAATATCCAATGTTCCATACGGCACAGAACATATTCAATTTAGACATTGGGATAGTTCAGCACTTAATTTAGCTAAAGATTTACTATTTACGAAGAACGCCGATGGATCGTTTGTGGCGTCATTTGATGAGTATGAGGTTAACGAGTTTAATGTCTCTGAGCTGGAAGAAGGTATACATGGGTATGTTGCGGAATATTTTTCGTCGAGTTTGAGTTCGCTTGGAAGAGTGCAGGGTGAGTTTGAAGTAATCGGTGACGATCTTATTTTCCGAAATGTAGTTAACAAAGAGTCACTGTCAAACACATGGTTATTCCCAACTAAGACTCAGAATTACGACTTGCATAATAATCTTATTAGAGAAGTGGACGGAAACGGAAATACCTTTTATTCCTATTACGACAAGATGGGTAAAAAGGTGGCGTCTGTTGACGGAGAAGGATACGTAAGACGCTATAAATACGACCCAATAGGGAATATGGTTGAGTATAGGGTCTACGATACGCCTATAAGTTATACATCGGAAAGTGAGTTGTGGGATCTATTAAAAGATTCTAATGCTGATGTATGGGGTGTGGGAGAGTACCGGTCAACGGGATTCTACTACGATGCAAGCAATCGTTTGGTGAAGGTCAGTTCGCAATACGCTTGGCAGCATGAAATGGAAGGTGACTCCGGTCTTGATAAGGCTGTAGAGCAAAAAAGTTATGACAGAAATGGAAACCTGACTGTTGAAACAGACGCTAAGGGAGGCAAGGTATATCATTTCTACGATGAATCAGGGAATCGACGAGCAACGGTTAATCAAGAAAAATCGGTGATTTATTGGGACTATGATGGTTTCGGTAATGTGAGAGAGATGAAGCAATATGCAACTTCGATTAACTACATAAGTGAATACAGGCGATATCAAGAAATTAAAACAATCATGGAGCGTAGTTTCACTTCGCCAGAAGATAGGGTGTCAGAATACGCATACAACCGGCGGAATCAATTGCTTAGCGAAACCTATATTGATTTGGAAGTTGCCCAAGCAACCAGCCCAGGAAGTATTCATATTGATAATATCTCAGGTTGGTCGCCGGAAGAGAAGCTGGATCTATTGGGGCACAACGTATACACAGGGTCGGGTACAGGCTTTGAATACTACCAATCTACGACGTCCAAACCTGTCATCGCGACCAGTATAACCGGGGAAACGTACGGCGTTTGGACGGATCAATACAATATATACCTGGCAAAATACGATGTTACAACTAACACTTGGGCAGAGGCGGAAGTGGTTCATCACTCTAGTGTCACGTTAAAAGATGCGGAAATATATTTCGATTCTGAACAGAACCTATTGCTATTCTGGGAAGAATTTCATCCAACTGAAGGTAAGATTAAACAAAAAGTTAGAAATGTAGATGGTAGCTGGGGGCTAGATTCAGTAATAGGCATCAGCCCAATTGCGGTGGGTGGTATAAAAAACTATAAGTCTTATGACGTAGAGTTATCAGACAACGGGGATATGCACCTAGCTTGGGTTACATCCAGTAATCAGATAAGGTTAAGGTTTAAGGCTGCAGGTGAGGAGTCTTGGGGCACGCTTGTGGCTCTTCATGCTACAGGTGAAAAGATCAAATTTTTGGATCTAAAGTCTGACGGGAAGGGGAGCATTGTTGTTGTATATGCTATGGATTCAAATTTGGGAGGTGATCGAATCTTCTATATGAAAAATACTGCTACCGGATGGTCCGGGGGGGCAGTTCCTAATGTAGACCCTGCATATGCAACTATTATGTCTGTAGATATGAATAAAAGTGGACAATTGGTTTTAGTATGGAAAGAGAATGTCGGTGGGATAGATTATCTTAAGTTGAATCGCTTCGATTTCTCTACAAATCAATGGTTGCAATTAATAAACATCACAGAATCCCCGGATATTAACTACTTGCTCGCCGGTGGTCAGGTAAAAATAACGGAGAATGGTGAAATAATAGTAGTGTATGGTAAAAACTATACATGGGAAGGCGATCCCGTTACTAATTATTATGGATATGGGGTATTTGCAGCACGCGGACAGTTTAATGATGCAGCATTAGAATTATCAGAAGACTTGTTGAGAGGGGATGATGGGAATGGCTTCCACCGGGAAGTGCGCGACGTGCGTGATGTTGGCTTTAGCGAGAAAGAGTCTGGCGAAATTTTGATAACCTGGTTGCAAAACCAGGCGATAACTAGGAATACTCTTAATGTGGCGGCGAATTACGAGGTACGTAGTAAAATGTTTTCCGCCTATTACAACCCCAATGACACGGTAAATCTTTGGCGGATAGATGATGCTCCGTTTTCGGAGAGTGAAAATAATTCAGATGTAACTACGGAATATGCGTTAAGGAATAGTACTACATTGTTAGGAGATGGAACGTTTTTGACAATATCTGCCAATGGTACTTTGTCAGATAGATTTGAAATATACAGTTCTAGGTACGTAGGGGATGCATCAGGTAACGAATTTAGACTAGGACGGCAACTTCAAAACGTCGTTTCTGAGATTGCTTATGACGGTAACGGTAATGTGGTTTTACAAAAAGACGGAAAAGGGGCGGTAACCCGATACCGGTACGATGCCTTTAATAATGAGATGTTCCGATTGGATCCAATCTTTCGGGATTATACAGGAATGTTAAATCAAAAGATTGTTAAAAACCGTTATAACGGGTTGAATGAATTAGTATCAAGTACAGAGATGGATGCAAGGGCCGGAGAACAGCACGTAGTAGGGTATGAGTATGACCAGGGCGGCAACAAAATAAGGGAAATAGACGAAAATGGGAATGTGATCAATTACTACTACGACAGTATTGGTAATGTAGTTATGCGTTCTCTGAAAGTAACTGATGCGGATGGCTTCGAGAAAAACGTCAGTAGTAGATACGAATATGACAAAATTAATCGAAGAGTTGCAGTAGTTGACGACGAAGGTAATCGCGAGTATGTATTATATAACGCGTTCGGAGAAGTTGTTGAAAAAGGTACTGGTAGACAAGAAACGGTAAACGAGACCTACAGTCAAGTATATTACGAATACGATAGGCTAGGTAGGATTATCCGGACAAACAACGAAGGCGCTGATACAGTTTATTTTTATGATAAAAATAATAATCTTTCCGCGGAAATTAAATCTGGTTCTATTGACGTCTCTATCCTGTCGGGAGTTGGTAAAACATTAAGGTATTTACCTTTAGATAGTGTCTTGAGTCTTTCTGGAGCTTTGAATAAGCGCGAGTATATCTATAATTCTACCAATCTTCGAACAGGTGAATTTTCCCCATCGGTATTGACAGCAAACGTGGTGGATTATCAAGTTCAGGCAGACGATGTTCTTTTCAGCGAACCCATGTCAGGCTACTATATAAGTTTTGCAAAAATCTTAAGTAAAAATTACACTCAAAACGGCTTGCCTATTCCAGATTACACAGGGGTAAATTATTCTAGTGTTCCTATTGATGCGTTAGAAGCTATATATCTTCTAGGTGCCATTTATAAAACCCAAAAATATGTTGATACCTACGTATTCCCATCAGAAACTGAAGCTTTGGTGCTCCTGGAGCATCTTCCCGAAATCAAGGGTTTTGAGTTAATCGGGGCGGGTTTAAGCAGCCGGCGATCGGTAAGAACATATGTTTATAATGCTTTTGGAGAAAGAGAAGCCTCGATCGATGGCTATGGTAACGAAACTCAATATGTGCACGATAAAAAGGGTAATGTAATAAGCACCATTTATCCCGCGGTAGATAGCGTGTCTCTTGAAGGTCCATATCCTGCAGTTGATAGAGCAGTCTATCCTGAAAAATTTCACTATTATGACGAAGCCGGTGTGCTGGTTGGTGAAAGAAATGAGAGAGGGAATTCCGTATATTATCAATACGACAATGCTGGAAACCTGGTAGGGGAGTACCATGCCGATGGTGGCGAGAAGCAATACGGTTACGATGTGTTCGGGAATAAGCGTTACCAAGAGGATGAAATAAATGTTCGGACTTGGTATGAGTATGATAAGAAAAACCAATTGATCACAGTAACTCATCCTACGGTGTTTGGCATGTACTCGGGCGAGAAAGGAAAAAATCTGTATACCTACGATGAAGTAGGTAACAGAATCACAGAAACAAACTCTCAATATGCCTTGCAAAACGCTTATGCCAAAACATACTATGATAGCAAGGGGCGAGTAACAAAATCAGTAAGTTATGACGGGCGAACCAAAAGAAATATTTATGGTATTCAGTTGGGTACGGGTTATGAAATTACCCAGACCTCTGCTTTCGGTCCTATAGGAGTTGTTTGGGATAGTATGGAAATAAAAGACCATCTTGGCCGAATTCGTTACAGCCAGGACTTGGGCGGAAGAACATATAGATACCTATATAATGAAGCAGGGTTGCTAACCAAAGAATTGGCAAATACGCGCGATGATGGGGATTTGCAGGGTGAGGGTGAGCAATCTGATTTAAGGCCTCAGTATGTTGGTAGGCTTAAGCAGCCATTTTATATCCCTGAGATTTCCACAAACGGTTATTATGTTCCGGAAGTTATACCATTTCACAGAATAGAAGTAACAAAACAATATGAATACCTGAATAATGGCAAATTGAGATACGTTTCACAAGACGAAAACGTCAATGAAACCTATTATTATGACATTAACGGTAACAAAGTAATGGAGGAATTGAATTACTTTGGTGATAGCCGGCTTACTGTGACTAAGTATGATGCGCGCAATAGAAAGACATCATCCAGTATCGTGGGAACTTCGAGTGCATACGTTTCATTTGGTTACGACTTGGGAGGAAATGTAACTATGCATACCTCGGTGGTATTTGGTGATGGGGCAGTTAAGGAACGGAGGTCTGATTCATATCGATACGATAGTATGGATAGGATGTATAAGGGTAAAGAAGGAAAGTACGGAAATGACTGGGACAGAATATTGTACTATGCGAATGGGCAAATCAAATGGAGGTCTCCACCAAGAATAATTCATAAGGATGGCCCCAATGTCTGGGATCAATATATTAATGAAAGATATATTTATAATGAAGTGGGTGATATAGCTAATGTAATTAAAGATAATTGGTGGTCCGGTACACATTGGGTTGCTAGGGAGACATTTGAGCGTAGCTATGATGTAAACGGTAATTTAATACGGTTCTTCAGCGATGAGCGTTTTGTAGAAGCCACGCACGATTTTGCTTACGACTTAGATGGATATCAGGTCGCAGATATTTATTATAAACACTACGAGCCCAGCCAATACAAGGCAGATGAGAGAGGAACGGTCACGACAAAATATGACGACCTTGGGGGTGTGGTCTCTATAACGCAGCCCTATGTAAGCACAAATAACTACTACGAATATTGGGGGGCAGCTCAACTGAAAGAAAGCCGAAGATCCGCATCTTGGGCTACCGGTTTCTCTAAGAGTTGGTTCGATGTATTTGGGAATACCGAAAAAGTTAGAGACCAGCTCGCGGGTGTAGAGCGGCGGTTTATCAACAACGCGTTTGGTCGGATTGTTGAAAAGGACGAATATAAAGATGTCAGTGGAGTTTCGGTATTACAAGAAGCAGCTCATGTAGACTATTATTATGTAAATAATGACGGGATAGAGGATACCGGAGAAAAAATTAAACCCTACTTCTCAGTGAGTACATCTACCGCAAATAGCATAGGAGGGACTGGATCTTATGTTGTAAAAAGCGGAGATACGCTTCAAAGTATTGCATTTGCCATTTGGGGGGATGCAAGTTTATGGTATTTGCTGGCAGACGCAAACAACTTGGAGTTAGAAGGAGAGTTAAGTGTAAATCAAGTCCTCATAATCCCTAGTCTAGTGACTACACCTCACTTTTCAGCTGACACAGTAGTACCATACAATCCATTGGAAATTATTGGTAGCCAGTTAGCAACACTACCTGATCCACCAAAACCGGAACGCCCCAGTTTATGGAAAATTGCTGTTGCAATAATAATCGCAGCAATCGTAGTTGTTGTCGTGACCCAATTGATGGGGCCGACCGCGTCTTTTTCGGCTTATAATTTTGTCGTGGGTCTCATTGCCGGAATGGCTGGAGCCGCAGCCAAACAAATAGCGGAAAAGGAAATGGGGCTTCGCGAACATTATGATTACAGTTCTATCGTGAAATCGGGAGTGGTTAATGCGGTTACTTATGGGGCATCTAAAGGGTTAGGTGAGGGAGTAGATAATTTCATTTGGCGGCAAGCGATTGACTATGCAACGAACAAGTTGGTGTATGGAGACGAATATCATTTTTCGTGGGCAAATTTTGCTGCTAGTGCCGTCACTTATGCAATCGGAGCAACAGAAACCGATCTAAAAAATAATCCCAACCTTGCCTCGCAAAAATTTGCCATGGATTTGTCTACTTCAATGATGGGTGGGTATGTTGGAGAAATAGTTCGAGGGTTTCATCATGACGACTATCAATATCAGTGGGCAAGCGTAACAGCATCAGCATTGGGGAATGCTATTGGCGGAGCCCTGGCTGGTAAGATTGGAGCCAGTCAGCAAAAAGAGCTCCAACAAAGAAACAGTGAGTTGATCAAGAAATTAGTTGAAACCAATACAGCTTGGGATTACAACGAGTTTGGAGAAGTAACACCTTCCAATTATTCGTTGTATGATGATGACATGGGCTCGGTAGATGGGTTTTTCTATAACGATGTCATGGATGATCCGGCGGAGTTGGCGGCGTACAATGCTAGATTGGATGATCCGGCCCGTTATATCGGTAGAGATGGATTTAGGGTTGGGCCGACGGTCGAAAGAGCGCGTCGGATGAACTATTACTCAGAGACACCACCGCAGTTGATAACTGTTAAAAAAGGTCAAACTCTAAGCGGAATTGCAGGAACGAGTAATCCGACTGAATTAGAAAAAATTCGATTGTACAATAACTTAGAGAGTACGCATCGAATAAATACTGGTCAGCAGATCTATCTACCTAGCGATGAAACAATGGCCTATCTTCCAGTGGATAAGGAGGTTATGAAGGCTGATGCGGTTAGGGCAGAGGCGAATAAGGTAAACACAGCTAACCGTGACAACAAAGTTCACGACATATTAATGGGGCTTGTAACAGCTAGTGGGATGGTTCTGAATGCCATTCAATTAGTAAAAGGTTTGGCAATCGATACAAACCGAGACGGCAGATTTAATATATTTGACGCATTTTTTCAAACCGCAGAACGGGGTTCGTTAAATCTACAGCAGGCTGGAGTCAACGCTACAAGAGACTTAGAAAGTTTGGGTGACGCAATATGGGGATCTATAAGAAATATAAATACATCAATAAAAATGGTTGAAAATCAAACTAAGTACAGCTTTTCAAGAGGTAGGTATGGGAGTAATGAGCTAAACGAAAAATATTTTGATTTTTCGGCTAGAGTAGAAAAATCAATCCAGAGCGGAAACGAAAAAGCATTTAGTCAGGAAATGGCGTTTGTTTTCGAAACTTTGTATAGTGGCGCTTTGGTGAGTAAAGTTTTGCCTAGTGGCAGTGGGGTTGGTGTTCCAAACAAAATAGGGATTCCTCATACTCGTTCAACAAATCCGTTAAGTCCGGTGCGTGAATTTGATGCCGCTGGTAATGAAATTACGTATCGAACGATGTCACCTGGGCAGGCTAAGCAGTTTGAGCTTACCGGTCGGTTGCCACCGACCACTGAAACCTCCACGGCTGCTTCGCTTGAATACGCTTCCGGTAAATATACGCAAAATGGGGGTATTACATTTAGGCTCACTACTAAACCGGGAACTTCAGCGCAGCTTCAAGAAATTGGCATTGCGGCACCAGGCGATGCGCGCGTGGTGTTCCCTGATATGTCTACCCGAAACGGCCCATGGATGCAAACCAATGCACGTTTTAAGGTGGAAGGAGGTCAAATGACCACTCAGTTGGGGCAAGGCCGTGCTCTCGATATTTTTAATGAAAATCTCATAGATTTCGTGAGACTACCTAAGGGGTCCCAGTGATGTTTTTGCAATTGGATAAGGTTAGCGTTCCCATGAGGTTGGTCTATTCGCTGCCGCAGGCGTTAAAGGATAATCCGAAGGATGTTGCCCTAGCACAAGCACTTACCCTTGACACTACTAGGCCGCTATTGGGCCTAAAGGGAATGTACGGTCTTTATGGGTCACCGCAATGGTGGGCCAGTATTGAGCAACGCAAAATGCCTTTGCTGTTCATTTCAGGCGTCATCCAACGTGCATACGTAACAGGGATGGACAACTGCGATGAAAACAACACTATTGATTTGCTGTTGGATGATGGTTCGATACGGATGGAGGGAATTTATGTCAACAACAAGGCCGACATAAAATTGTTTCGGGTAGGTTGTCGAGTTGAGTTGGTTTGCGTGCTGGATGAACTCAAAAGACAGCCCGCGCTAGACGGCAGCGTCAACTATTTAGAAATACCCTTGGAAGTGGCAGTCTCCCTTGATGTAGCTACTCCTGATTAACTCACATGTAAATTGAGAGGTCGTTCGGAGGGTAGCCTGGCCTTGGCCTCATCGAGCCTGCCTTCTTGAACGAGCGAGCGGATGTCGTGAGCCAATGGCGTTACCTCGGTAATCCGTCGAATCCATTGGTTCACGTAGAGCCTCACCGCCTCCTTGCTTAACCCGATCTGAATCGCCCGATGCGGCAACGGCTGCAACAGCAAATCCCGTTCCGGGTCCCACTGGATACGCACCGGCGACTGTTCTTTTATTTTTTGCCATTCCTCTTTAGTCGCATAGATGTCTGGATCAAAATGACTAAGACAGCTATGCGTTAATGCCCACTCGAAACCTTCCCGGGTAATGTCGATTGCCAGAATCCGTTTTTGTCCTGCATCTTTTTTACCCCATCCAGCGCGGTACATCATCCAAAGAAAGGAGGGTTTAATCCACGTCATACGCTCCATTTTGAAGGGCGGAGAAACAAAAGAGCCATGCTTTAATGCACTATCGGCAATTGCATCTGAATAAGCTTGATAAACCCGAATGGTTTTATCGTCGTAAACGGCACGAATCTGCCGATGCGGAATACTCATTAACTATCCCGCCTTCTGTTGCGCAATCAGCGCATCCAGCATCTCCGAAATAAACTTCTGTTTACTCCTTGGCATCGTGCTGATCTGCTCAACTTGTTGTTGCAGTTTGGAGGTAGGTCCGCGCTTTTTGCTGGAAGCGGAAGCCGGTTCGTCAAGTAACTCTTCGATGGAAGTATTAAGTGCCAGGCACAGTGGCTTGAGTAGAGCGACAGCGATCCTCAGCGTACCACCCTCATAGTGGGCCATGGTTTGTTGCGCAATCCCCAAACTCTCCGCGAGTTGAACCTGCGTTAATCCTCGTTCCTTGCGCAAATGCGCGATGCGCTGCCCCAAGGCTTTATAAAACGACTTGTCAGATGGTGTCATCTTGGCATCCCAATCGAATATCAGGGCCATAGTGTACCTCCGGATTTGAAAAGAAGAGTTGACAATACCCTATAACAGAGTACTCTGCAACAGGGTTATTTTTACTCGAAAGGGGTTGACAAGGTTTTGGAGGATTGGGAAATGGCCAGAATATCTGATGACGATTTAACCAGAATCAAGCAGGACATCTCACTGTTACGCTTAGTGCAAGCCAAGGGCTTCAAACCCAAAGTCCACGGCAAAGACTACGTCATGTGTTGTCCGTTCCATGCCGACGATACCGCTTCGTTGATCATCAGCCCGGATAAAAATCTCTGGCACTGCATGGGGGCCTGCCAAACCGGCGGCAGTGTCATTGACTGGGTCATGAAAACCGAAGGCGTCTCGTTTAGGCATGCCGTTGAATTATTACGCAACGACTTACCCCATTTAGTCGCTCACACCCAGGCCGAAGAACCCAAAGTCGTCAAATGCAACTCCACGCCCAAGTTATCCCCCTTAACCGCCAACCCCAGTAATCAAGCGGCCTTGCGCCATGTCATCGACTACTACCACGACACCTTAAAACAAAGCCCGGAGGCCCTGGACTACCTGGAACAACGCGGCCTGAAACACAACGAACTGATAGACCGCTTTAAACTGGGATACGCCAATCGCACCTTGGCTTATCGCTTGCCACAACGAAACCGCCAGGCCGGGGCTGAGATCCGAGGCCAGCTACAAGACATCGGACTCTTGCGCGACACCGGCCATGAACACTTTAACGGCTGTCTGGTGATCCCCGTGATGGATGATAATGGCGTGATCACCGAAGTCTACGGCAGGAAACTGTTAGGCAACCGCCTGCGCAAAGGCACGGCGCAACACCTGTATTTACCGGGCCCGCATCAAGGCGTGTGGAATATCGAAGCGGTCAAAGCCAGCCGTGAAATCATCTTATGCGAAAGCCTCATCGACGCCATGACCTTCTGGTGCGCCGGTTTTAGAAACGTCACCACCAGTTACGGTACATCGGGCTTTACCGATGAACACTTAAACCTGTTTATACAAAGTGGTGTGGAAAAAGTCCTTATCGCTTACGACCGTGACGAAGCCGGAAACAAGGCTGCCGACAAGTTATCCAAGACACTCAATGAACACGGCATGGATACCTACCGCGTGCTGTTCCCCAAAGGCATGGATGCCAACGAATACGCCCGGCAAGTGCAGCCCGCACCGAAAAGCTTAAGTCTGGCGATTAGAAAAGCCGAATGGATGGGCAAAGGGCAGGGGCGTTCAAGTGTCGCGAGCGCAGAATCAATCACATCGCAGAACCTTGCGGATACCGTTCAAAAAAACAAACGGGAAGAAGAAGCCACTAAAAGTAGAAACGAACCGGAAGAGTTTATCCTTTTAGCCGCTGAAGATGTCGCTCATGATATGGTAACCACCGATGTCCCCGCCGACATCAGCGAGCACGAAGTGGTCATGACCCTGGACAACCGCCACTACCGCATAAGAGGCTTAACCAAAAACCTCAGTTATGAACAGTTAAAGATAAACTTGCTGATTAAAGAAGGGGGCGCGTACCACGTCGACACCTTCGACATCTACAGCGCCAAGCACCGTGCCGGATACATCAAACAAGCCGCGCAGGAACTGGCCATCAGCGAAGACATCATCAAGTGCGATCTGGGTAAAGTGCTGCTCAAACTCGAAGAGCTGCAAGACCAGCAAATCAAAGGCACCCTGGCGAAAAAAGAAAAACAACCGGCCATGAGCGATACCCAGGTAAAAGAAGCCCTGGCTTTACTTAAAGAACCGGCGCTATTAGATCGCATCCTACAGGACTTCAACCGCTGCGGCGTGGTGGGCGAAGAGACCAACAAGCTCGTGGGCTACCTGGCCGCCTGCTCCAGAAAGTTAGACAACCCTCTGGCGGTCATGGTGCAAAGCTCCAGCGCCGCCGGGAAGTCATCGCTGATGGAAGCCGTCCTATCCTTTATACCGGAAGAGGAGCGCATCCAGTACAGCGCCATGACCGGCCAAGCCCTGTTTTACATGGGTGAGCAGGACCTCAAGCACAAGATCCTGGCCATCGCCGAAGAAGAAGGCGCACAGAACACCGCCTATGCCTTAAAGCTGCTGCAAAGCGAAGGGGAGGTCAGTATCGCCAGCACCGGTAAAAACAGCGTCACTGGCAACCTGGAAACCCAGGAATACCGGGTTGAAGGCCCGGTCATGCTGTTTAGCACCACCACCGCCATCGACATCGACGAAGAACTGATGAACCGTTGCTTAGTGTTATCCGTTGATGAATCCAGAGAACAAACCCAAGCCATCCACGCCCAACAACGCAAGCGCCGTACCCTGGAAGGCCTAAAAGCGGCTAAAGAAAAAAAGAAGTTGATCCAGTTACACCAGAACGCCCAGCGCTTACTGCGGCCGCTGGCCGTCATGAACCCCTACGCCGATCAACTCACCTTCCTGGATGATAAAACCAGAACCCGGCGCGACCATGAAAAATACCTTGGCCTCATCGACACCGTGGCCCTGTTGCATCAATATCAGCGTGACGTTAAACGCGAGACCTGGGAAGGGGAGGTCTTGGAATACATCGAAGTCACTCTGAACGATATCGCCACAGCCAATCAATTAGCCCATGAAGTCCTGGGTAGGACGCTGGACGAGCTACCGCCACAAACGCGACGATTACTGCAACTGATCAAAGACATGGTGCTCACGCAATGCGAGCAGCAACAGCTTAGGCAATGTGATGTTCGCTTTAATCGCCGACAAGTACGTGATGCCACTGGCTGGAGTGATGGGCAATTAAAAATCCACTGCAAACGTTTGGAAGACATGGAATACCTGCTGGTGCATCACGGCGGGCGAGGCCGCACGATGGAATACGAACTGCTGTATGACGGTGACACCCAGAGCGACAAAGCCCATGTGATGGGGCTGATCGATATCAAAAAATTAACCTATGATGCGCAAAAGTTAGGGTCAGCAAAACAAAAGTCGGTCCCAAGTCAGGGCCAGGCTAGGGCCAGGTCAGTACCAAGTCAGGATGACAAACAACGCGTAAACACTACAGATATAGAGTCAAACGGATTTAATCCTGAATTACTGAGAAAACACACGTCCAGTAAAAATAACACCGCATCGCATCACAATAATGCAACTCCTGCTTTTACTGCTCCTGCTCATCCTGAGCCCGCAGTATTAGAACATCCCTGTTCGTCAGCCGCCCAAGCCGTCGAGGCGATCTCATGAGCAAACCTCACCTGGCACAGCAGTTTCCGCACATCACCAACATGGCCGATCCCCAAGGCATGTACCAGATGGTGCAAAACTACCTGCACTACATGGACATCAAAAACTACTCCCAAGCCACCAAGCAAAGCCGCGAATTTTACCTGTACACGTTTTTAGAGTGGTCCGGACAACGGGGCCTGATCCGGCCCAGCGAAGTGACCAAACCCATCCTGGAGCGCTTCCAGCGCTACCTGTTCCACTATCGAAAGAAAGACGGCGATCCGCTGACCTTCCGCAGTCAATACAATCGGCTGGTGGCGATCCGCGCCTGGTTTAAATGGCTAGCGAAAGAAAACCACATCCTTTACAACCCGGCCAGTGAAATCGAACTGCCGAAGCTGGAAAAGCGTTTACCCAAAGCGGTCTTAAGCGAATCCGAAGCCGAGCGCGTGCTGAACCTGGTAGACATCAGCGAACCGATGGGCCTTAGAGATCGCGCCATCCTGGAAGTGCTCTACAGCACCGGCATACGACGGCTGGAACTGATCAACCTGCTGGTGCAGGACGTGGACCAGGAACGCGGCACGCTGTTCGTGCGACAGGGCAAAGGCAAGACGGACCGCATGATCCCCATCGGTGAACGGGCGTTACTGTGGATCGATAAATACCTCGATGAAACAAGACCGGAACTGGCGTGCGGTCGCGATGAAGGCAAACTGTTTTTAAGTCGTTATGGTGAAGCAATCAGTCCCAATGGATTAACGGCTTTAGTGCGAAACTATATTGATAAAGCCAACATCGGCAAGCGCGGCTCGTGTCATCTGTTTAGACACACCATGGCAACGCTGATGTTAGAGAACGGTGCCGACATCCGCTTTATCCAGGCCATGCTGGGACATGTGAAGCTCGACACGACACAGATTTACACGCAGGTGAGCATCAAGAAGTTAAAGGAAGTGCACACGCTGACGCATCCGGCGAAAGCGAAGCGCACCAAGACCGTGGACTGGAATGAAGAACCCCAGGCGACAGTGGAAGACCTTATGGCGACCCTGGACAGCGAGGACGCAGAGGAGGCCCTGGACATGAAGGTGGCAGCGGACCGGGCGGAGTAGCCGGACACAGTCTCCGTCGGACCGCCCGTCACGGCGCTTGCAATGTCTTCCGGTCTACAAGAAGCCTCCAGCCAGGCAAGCGCCGCGCCGGGCTAGCACGGTGGTAACGACTAACCTCGGTGGCTTCGTTTAAGGACGGTGGTATGGGGTCGGTGTAACACATGCTATCGCAAGTGTTACGGGACTCTTTACATGCCTTTGGGCATCACGCAAAAAACGCGTCATGCACACAGACAACCCCCATCCCCCTAAAAGGGGGCTTTAGCGGCCAAGTAACATAACGCGGGATTATGCGCAGTTAAAAA
>Ga0224506_10000653_pt1 | contig 27855 bp, 24 predicted proteins | sample SF_Jan12_sed_USG_2_FD_169108 | JGI IMG/M metagenome (GOLD analysis project Ga0224506, IMG submission 169108) | Sediment microbial communities from San Francisco Bay, California, United States - SF_Jan12_sed_USGS_8_1 | ecosystem: Environmental > Aquatic > Marine > Sediment | place: USA... | reverse complement strand
GAGAAAGCAAAAACAAGAATAATTCCCCAGAAAAGGGGGAAGAAAATAGTTGGAAATTGTTGGTTCTGACTCAGAGCGTGTAAAGAGATTTAAATTTAAGCTTACGGATATATATTATGAAGGAACTAGTGTTTAACAGTTGAGCAGCAAAGGAGTCGCTATGTTATCAACCATAAATGACGCGGCATTAACGAAGGTTGCGGAAGCTTTAGGCGAAGAAGAAGCCGTTAAACTAATAGAGATTCTTAAAAATTCAGAAGAAACAACAGACGATGTAATAGCAAACGACGCAGGAATAAGGCTGAACACAGTCCGCAAGATCCTCTACAAACTTTATGACCACTCGCTTGTAAGCTTAAGAAGAACACGAGACCCGAAAACAGGATGGTTCATATTCCACTGGAAACTTCAGCCAGACCAGTTGGATGGCTTCATACTAAGCCAAAAGCGTCGTGTACTTGAAAAACTTAACATCCGACTGGAGTACGAGAAAAACCACGATTTCTTTTACTGCTACACACCTGGGTGCAGGCGAATACCATTTGAAGACGCCGTGGAACTTGTCTTCAGATGTCCAACATGCGGCAAGCCGTTAATGCATTACGACAACGACAAAATGGTTCAAGCATTAACGAAGAAAGTCGAACAGTTAAGGAAGGAACTGGGTGAGTGAAGAGCTTCCATCGAGGGAACAAGCGCTACGATTTCTCTGCAAGAGTGGGTGCTCGAAAAACGTGATAAAACATTGTGAAGCCGTAGCTGAACTCGCCGTAGAAATCGCACAAGCCTGCAGAGAAAGAAGAATAAACGTTAACGTGGAGCTTGTGGAGATAGGAGCCCTTCTACACGACATAGGACGCTCAAAAACCCACAGCGTCCACCACGCAATCGTAGGAGCAAAAATCGCAAAGTCGCTGGGCTTACCGGAGCAAGTCATTTCGATGATTAAGAGACATGTTGGCGGCGGGATAACAGCAGAAGAAGCAAAAAACCTAGGGTGGCCGAAAGACGTTTACACTCCACAAACGCTTGAGGAGAAGACTGTTTCTTACGCTGACAAGTTGATTGAAGGCTCGAGAAGGGTGCCTATAGAAAGAACAATAAAGAAGTTCTCTGAAGAAAAAGAATTACCGCCATCAGCTATTGATGGGATGTGGGGATTACACGAGGAAATGTTGGCTTTAATCGGCGACTGCAAATGCCTATCGTAACGCTATCCACAAAAGTCTACAGTGATCTTCAACTCAAACTAATTGACAAACTTTTAGAATCCATGCTTAAGGGCCTGAAAGTTGACACAGAAATCAGCGGAGTTACCCCTCGCCGATGGGTTCGAATAGAGGTTTCCGATGAAGATGAAAAGGTGGCATTACGCTACATAGCCGACGAAATAGGAATATGCCCAACACTTTTGAAAAACGTGGAAAAATTCTCTACATTAAGGGGATACGTATCATCCATCGACAAAAAAGAACTTCACATAGACGTAGGCGTTTTTTCACCCAACGCTATTGACGCAACAGTGTCTCTACAACATCTACAAGCCCAACTCGCCGATGGAAGAAAAATAGCCCTCAAAAAGTTAGCCGAGCTATTCGGTTTCTGCCAGAACCTACCATTAACAGTTAAAGTCCACAGCGTTGACAAAGAAAACAGCCGCGTTGAAGCCGTGCTATCAGAAAAACAGGTTACCCTATACAGAAGCTGGACAAAATCCTTGCTAGACAGACTAATAATTCTAGGTGCATCTTCCAATGAAGTAATGCTAGCCTTAAAACAAGCAAGGTGCAACCGAGACGTAGTAGGCGTCGAACCCTTAGGATTATTTGAACACGCAATCGTATGCAAGCTTGGAACAGACGCTAAGGGGTTAATTCCAAAAATTGGTAAAAAACTGTGGAACGCGAACTTCAGCATCTTTAATCCAAGAAAAATTCCAAGATTTCTTGGAGAATGGTCGGTATTATAGCACTCTTTTGTCAAAGTCTTCCAAAAGCTTGCGAAATCTATTGCCTCTAAATAATGTCTATATGCAGAAAACTACAGAGAGCTCTTTTCGACAACTTGCACGGAAACTCTAGAACTGACCACTTCTGTTGTTGGACAAAAGGAAATTTCACATGTTTACAAATCACCGTGGTGGGCCGGGAGAGACTTGAACTCTCGACCTCAGCCTCGTAAGGGCTGCTTAAGGTTCGCTTATTGCGAATGTCCTAACCAAGCTAGACGACCGGCCCTCTTCTGATTTAGATATATTGCACCCACTACTTAACAACTACATAAAGAAAACCTTTAGCGCGCGCGTACGCGCAAAATCACTGGTGGTGCAAATAGCTTCACCAATTCTTTCAAACTTCTCCTTTTTGATGAATCGTATGTAAGCGCATTCCAGCGTTTTCTCAAATGATCAAATGTTCTCCTAAATTCTTTTATAGCATTTTCGGATATAGAACCCTTAAAACCTATCCCCACAACTGTGTGTGGAAAAGCACTTTCTCCAATGAAGTCAACAAACGACAAGGAAAACGGTTTAATGAGACTTTTAAATGCTTCAGGCGTAAACCGCCAGTAGTCATGTGGATGAGCATGTATAGGAAATTTCATAACAGAACTGATTATAAGAATTCCATGCGGCTTTAGAATTCTATGAACCTCTTTAATGGCTTTTCTTGGAAATTCAACATGCTCGAGTGTATCCATCACGAGAACCGTCCCAATGGAGTCTGAAGGAAGATCTATGTGGTGGAGATTTAGAATAATATCTACACCTGGTCCTTCTCTCATATCAGCCCCAACATACTTCTTACCTGGAAAGAATGGTCGAAGGTCTGCAAGGTCTTCTTGCCCCAGCACCTGAAAAGAGCCGAACTCATAGATGGGCTCAGAAATGGGCAGAGTTTGAGCACATATTTCTACAAATTGCCGAATTAATTCCCGCATGTCGCTTTACCTTCCTTTTTTTGTGACTTCGATCGGCAGTCTTACAGACTTACCTATCGGGTTCTAAGGATGAATTCGATTTGGACTTCGCCTATATTTCTTAATTATGAATTCAAAATATGGATTGAAGATCAATGCGCACGCCCGCGTTTAAAAATACTTAGAATTTAGATGAAGTTTGTTTTATTAAAGTTTGATTGCTTGGAAATAGATATAAAGCTGTTATTTCTTATACTGCGCGGTCGAAAATTTTAAAACGAGGAAAACACAGCGACATATGAAGAGGATGAAGTTTGTTCCCAAAAGTCCCAGATAGACACAAACCCGGAAAACCGCTAATCCCAAATGGTCTGGGTGTTTTCTACGTTTTAGTTTCATCAATCTACCTTTTGTTGCTACATGGCTTTCAAAGTTTGAACTCTAGCGCAGGCCAGAGTTTTCCCGCCCTAGATCTGGCTGTTTGCATATTATTTGGCGGGTTTATGGGTTTACTGGACGATTGGATGGATTTAAGGTGGCGTTACAAGGCGTTTCTTCCCATCTTCGCTGCCTTGCCTTTAGGCGTTTTAAGGCAGGGAACACCAATAATGGCAACATATTTCTGGGGAAAAATAAATTTCAGTGAAATCATGTTTTGGGTTATACCCGGCGAAATGATCTTCTATCTCGGTGTAATCCCTTTGATCGCCACAGTTACGACCAACGCTGTCAATCAGCTCGGAGGCTTGAACGGGCTTGAAACCATATGTCCTTCAGTTGTTTTGATCGCCCTGATGCTTGTTTCAAGTCCAGATTACAGAGTTCTGCTTTATGTTCCGCTAGCTGTCTATCTTATTCTAGCCTTCTTCAACTTTCAAGGAAAAATCTTTGTCGGAAACACTGGTTCCTTTGCCATTGGAATCACAATTGCATCCTACGCAATCATCGCCAACATTGAACAAGCCTTGTTGATCTCCATTCTACCCTACATTTTCAATTCTTCCCTCATTTTGATAAATGTCCTATTCCTCAAGCGAGGGGCAGGGCTCAAAATGGAAAGGAACATACTAAAGGCGGATCATAGAAGAAGCCTCGTCACCTTGATTGCCCACTATTACCAAACAACTGAACGGAAACTTGTTTTGATTATCTCGTCAATCTTTGTTTTCACAGCAGCTGTGGCGGTGCTGGTGGCAACTTTTTAAATGAGTTATGTTGCCAAAACAGACAGCCGTTATAGATCGTCTGTTAATCAGCAAAACTTGTCATTTTTCCATCTCCCAAAAAAGCTAAATAAACGTTCTTAAGGATTGGAAAGGGAATTACATTGAAAGTTTGGTTTGATGCTTGCACGGGAAAACACATTCGTTATGGAGCCGCGATAGCCAAGCGCTTAAGGCAGAAAGGATGCCAAGTTATTTTAACCACAAGGGAACACCCAGACACAATTAACCTTGCACAAGTGCTGGGCGAAAAATTCCAAGTGGTTGGAAAATACGATCCCACATCGCTTGCTACAAGGTTTAGAGCAAGTATAGAGAGAGAGCTTCGATTTTATGAAATGTTTAAAGACGATAAGCCACATGTTGCCGTGTCACATGGATCAGTCGAACTGTGTCGAACCGCATTCGGGCTCGGCGTGCAAATCATTTGCACCGGAGATACGACATACGTAAAAGCTAACCGACTGATTGTTCCCCTAGCTGACACAATGATAATCTCAAAAGCGATTCCAAAGAGGGTTTATCGAAGGTATGGGGCGCAAAATATAGTTCAATTCGATGGTGTGGATGAGGTTGCTTGGGTTTGCCCCCTTAAACGAGAAGAAAGCGAAAGGTATGAACATCCGTTAATCGTAGTGCGGCAGAGTGAGTTTAAAGCTACATACATGAAAGGAACAGATGCGACAGTAGACATAGCAAGAAAGCTAACCTCACTCGGAAATGTGCTTTTTCTTCCAAGATACAAAAAAGAAGAGATAGAGGGGTTAACCGTTCCAGAGGGATTCGTAGATTCTCTCTCGCTAGTTAGAGAAGCGGACTTGGTTATAAGCGTAGGAGGAACGATAGCAAGAGAAGCTGCACTCCAAGGAACGCCAAGCATAGTCGTTCCAATACTAGGATGGGGATATGTTAATGACTATGTATCCGGGAAAGGGTTTCCATTATTTAAGGTTAGGCAATCGGATGTTTTGAAGTATGCGAAGAAGCATCTAGGAAGACGCATGGATGTAAGAGAAATGCTTGCAGACCTGGAAAACCCTCTTGATGTAATCGAAGCGATCATTGAGAGAAAACCTGCTACTAGAAAAAACTAATAACCCTTAGAAAAATATGAAATACAGCGTTAGCGTAACTGAGACGCAGAAAAAGTTCGGGAAGGTGTGGAGGATACTACAGGATGATAAGTGAAAATGACAGTTTTGGTGAGAGAGTAAAGGTAGGACAGAACAGCATTGTTAAAGAGAATGTGACAATAGGCGACGATGTTATCATATTTCCCAACGTGTACATAGGTGAAAATACGAAGATAGGTAACGAGAGCATAATACAGTACGGTGCCTTCATAGAACATGACTGCAAAATAGGAAAAAAGTGCAGGATAGGTACTAACGCGGTGTTAAGGAGGGAAACCAACATCGGCGACTACTCTATATTTGGATCATTAAGTGCCAGTGAAGGAAAAAACTGGATTGGTAACCATGTCCTTATACACAGCCAATGTCACCTGACCACAGGGATAATCATTGAGGACTGGGTGTTTATTGCTCCTCTGTTTGTCGGCGCTAACGATCCAGAAATGCTACATGGAAGAAGACGCGTGAAGAAATTTGTGCCTCAAGGGCCCCATATCAAATTTGGAAGCGGAATAGCTGTGAACGTTACCCTTCTTCCTGGAGTAGTGATAGGCAGAGAGTGCATAATAGGAGCAGCTAGCCTTGTGACTAAAGATGTGCCTGATTTTTCTATCGCCTATGGAGCACCTGCTAGGGCTGCAAAAAATGTGGATGAAAAGTGGAGACTACCAGAAGAGTTGTATCAAGAATTCAGAAGGAGAGTTAGTGAGGAGGACTTGGTGAAGTTTTTAGATAGAGTTCTCAGTGATTATGAATGATTTATATGATTGTTCTGGTTTGAAGAGATTAATTGAGAGGATTGTCATTGGCTAAGCCTATTGTTCTGGTTGTTGGGTTAGGGGAAGTAGGGCGTTCTTTATTTGAGTTGTTGAGGGAAAGCGAAAAGTTTGAGGTTTATGGTTGGGATGTTTATGAGAAGAAGATGCAAGATGTTCGGCAAGGTGACTTGCCCGAAGAGGTGGATGTCCTACATATTTGTTATCGTTGTCGCGACCAAGAGACTTTTGTTAAGACAACAGTAGATTACGCGAGAAAGTTTAGGCCCGAGTTGACGATTATTAATAGCACTGTTCCGCCCGGAACTACAGATAAGATACATACAATTTCAGGGAGTCACATGGTGCATTCTCCTGTTCGCGGAATGCATAAGAGCAGGGAGAGCATGAAAAGATATTTGTTGTCTCTGATCAAGTACATTGGTGGGGTAGATAAGGAATCGGTGCGGTTGGCATGTAAACATTTTGAGAATTTGGGGTTGAATACCAAGGTTTTGAAGAGTCCAGTGGAAACTGAATTGGCTAAGCTTTTTGAGACTACTTATAGGGCTTGGATGATTGCATGCTTCCAAGAAATGCACCGCCTCTCAAGGCATTTCGGAGCAGATTTTGACAATGTAGTGGATTTACTGGAGGATGATCACCGTATAAGGTTTGATAGGCCGATTCATTTTCCAGCTGTAATTGGTGGACATTGCCTGATTCCAAATATTGAGCTTCTTCTGAAGAGTTATGATTCTGAGTTTTTGCGATTGGTTTTAAAGTCTAACGAGAAAAGAAAAGAAGAGATTAAGGATGAAGACGTCGGAAGGGAAGTTGAAAAGGTAAGGAAGAGAGTGAACGTCCTTGAGAGGGAGTTATCTAATAAGTATAAACACGTCTAGTCCTATATGCCAGGCAAGAGTGAAATTGATCCTAGATTAGAGTCGCGCGCGCTTCTTAAAAAAGAATGATCTCAAATGGTCATGACTGCATTTTTCGTATGGGCATAGGATTGAAAAGACGTTTTGCCTTATGCTGTTGCTAAATAATGGCTGCGATATGTTTATATAATTATGATATAAGCAAATTATATAAATATATAAACGGGGAATTGTTTGGTTCAAAGAAACATAGATATCGATGCTGAGGTTTGGTCCGCGCTCAAGATTAAAGCAACTGAAATGAATAAGAATGTAAGGGAACTAGCAGGAGAAATTTTAGCTGAATTTATTAGAACAAATAGAATTAGTACACCAAGAAAACCAAAGGCAATAATTATAGCGGCTGGACCTGGTAAGCGTTTAATGCCTTTGACCAAAGCTAAGCCCAAATGTATGCTAGATATAAATGGCAAAACGCTCCTACAAAGGCAAATAGAAGTTTTTAAAGAGTGTGGTATAGAAGATATCGTAATTATTAGAGGACATAAAAAAAACGCGATAAATTATCCGGGCTTGAAGTGCTTTTATAACATTGACTATCATACGAATAATATTCTCGAATCCATGTTCTGTGCAGAAAGTGAGATGGATGGTGAATTCGTAGTAACTTATTCTGATATTTGGTTTGATAAGTCTGTTTTAGAAAAATTGTTGAATAGTAAGAAAGATATTTCTTTAATTGTCGATCGGGATTGGCAGTCCGGTTATGAAGAGCGTTATCAACACCCCGTAGAAGAAGCAGAAAAGGTAGTGGTCAAAGAAGGAAAGGTAGTAAAAATTGGTAAGGGATTGAATAAAAATGAGGCACATGGAGAATTTATTGGCTTGGCCAAATTTACGGAATCCGGCGCTGAAATCTTGAAATCGATTTACCGAATAGCAAAGAATTTGTATTCTGATAAGCCATTCCATGAAGCCTCTGTATTTAAAAAAGCGTACCTCACGGATATGATTCAGGAACTGATAGATAGAGGGTTTGATGTTCATAATGTTGATGTTGAGGATCATTGGATGGAAATTGATACTCATGAGGATTATCAAAAAGCCCTAAAAACCATTAAATGATTTTTTAGTTTTTCAAAAAACTCTAGAAGGCGCAAGTATATTAAACAAAGGCTTGAACCATGACGCGCGCTACACACCCCGCCTATACAAAAGAACCAGTACGCCTTCCATAACAAGAGAAGTATTGAAAAGGTTGTGTGTCAGATTTGAAGGTTAAAAATAAGCAGTTGGCAAGGCAATGGATTTCGTACGCAACCTTCTATCTATGTAGAGTAAACTTTGCTATCGCCGCTCCAGTATTGATGCTTCTGTTAGGCTTTTCAGAATTAGACATTGGGATGATTTCTTCCGGTCTGCTGGCAGCTTACGCTATCGGTCAATTCATTAATGGGCAAATAAACGAGAAGTATGCCAAGAAGCTTATGAGCGTGGGTATGTTTGGCTCGGCGGCAATGACTTTTGTGATGGGTTTCACCTTTGATCCAATGATAATGGCAGTATTATGGATTTTCAATGGTTACTTCCAAAGCACTGGATGGAACGCTTCGACGAAAATCGTTGCCAACTGGTTCGGTCCTAACGAGAGGGGGAAAGCATGTGGTATTCTTGGGACAAGTTACCAAATCGGCAACGTGTTCTCATGGTTGCTGGCAGGCTATGCAGTAGCTCTCGGTTGGCAATGGGGCTTCATAATACCGGCAATGTTATTCGCTATTAGCGGAATACATTGGACATTGGTTGGTAAACAAGCGCCGGAAGAATACATATACGAAACAATAGAAGGCTATTCTGAAACTGAAGACACTCACTTGGGTTTCAAATGGACGCTAAAAAGGACTTTGTTAGACTGGAGGGTGTGGGCTGGAGCTTTTGCGTTGTTCTTCTTGAATATAATCCGCTATGGTTTCTTAACATGGGCTCCTACAATGCTGTTCGAGTTAGATCCAAACATTACAAGTGTCGCATTGAAAGCCATTGTGTTCCCGTTGGCTGGTTCAGTCGGCGGCTTAACAATAGGACTGATAGAGCAGAAAATCAAAAATGTTACTAGAGTTGGCGTTGTATTCTTGCTATGTCTAACGGGTCTGATGCTATTATATCCAACTTTGACTACTGGAGCACTCGCATTGGCGTGTCTAGCGGGAATAGGCTTCTTTACTTATGCTCCACACGTACTGGTAGTTACAAGGCTTCCAATGTTGCTTGGCACAAGAAAAGGTACTGCTTCTGTAACTGGATTCATTGACATGATGGGCTACGTGGGTGCAACCGTTACCGGAATCGCTACCGCAATATTTACGGGTGTAGGTGGATGGAATATGGCGTTCGCGTTCTGGGCTGTCGGTGCGTTTGCTTCCGCAATAGCTTTAGCCTTGCTTTGGAATCTTAAGAAGAAAAAGGAGACCTACATGTAGTGAAACGCCCTCTAACACGCGCGCTATAACCTCAGTCTTTCATAAGATATACGTAGTTTGTGATGCCACCGATTGATACCCTGAATATCCAACCAAACCCACAGAAGAAGAAATACGCAGATAGAACAGTTAAAGGTATCCCGTAGATCACACAAATTGATTTGATGGGGGAGAGTAACTCAAAGGTTAGTATGCAGATGAGAATCATATGAATATAACTGAAATGGAAAAGATACCTGATTTTTACGTATATACTTCTATAAATTGTTCCGATAAGAGACCGCTTTTTCCTTAAAGGGTTAACATACTTAGCATATCGCTTTCCTTTTTCGATACCTTCTTTCCTTGCTATTACCCTTGAAAACATGAAGCATTCCCCGATGCTGAGAAACAATGCAAACGTAAAACCAAAATACACGAAGGCTATACTCCCTAGCATTTTATATAATCCGATTCCGAAAAAAGCAAAAAAGCAGCAATCGAGAGAATGGTGAACATTCTCCAAATAAAGCCCTCCGATGGTTTTCAAATTTGTCACCCTCGCTATCTCTCCGTCAACACGGTCGAGAAGCAGCCAGAAAAGATAAAAAACGCAGCCAATCAACATCAGATAATAGTCACCAAACACAAACAGAAGACTGCCTACGATAACAAACAAGATTGAAAGAGCAGTTACCTGATTCGGAGTTATGTTGTGTTCCACGAAGAACTTTGTGAAGTATGGTGAGATTCTCCTTAGAAGATGACCTATAAAGGGATAGTCTTTGATTTCTTGCCGCATTTTTTCTGGGGGCTGTGCAATTTTTCGGATATCCCCTATTGTTACCAAATTATTCGCCTACTGCCCTATATGATTCCGCGGTAAACTCCAAATATGTCTTATGTTTTTAGTTCACTCCTTTTTTAAGCAATACGGTCTATAGAAACTTTCCTTCCTCGAATTGATTAGAATTTTTGTCTGGTTCAGAAGCGAACTGTTTTGACCTAGAATTTGCACACTTACACATCTCGTGGATAATTATTTTTAGTTGAAACTATCACAATTCACATTCAACAATCACTAAGGTTTTTTGGATTTTCTCATATTTCTCAGTAGCACACGTGTGAGCTAGAGGATAGATCAATTTTATACATAACAACTGTACAGAAAGTCCCTATGGAAAAGTGAAGACTGCTATACCCATTAAATAAGAGAACTGTAAAAAAATAAGACACAAGTAACGGGGTTTGGGAAAAAAGACCTAATTTTGGGCCTGACTTAAGGACTTTGCTCGCCGCCCTCAGAGAAGAAAAAATAATTGAATGGGATACAGATATCGATTCGGGGAGTATGTAAAGCAGTACAAGTAAAACTACCTTAACGCTAAAAACTCATGCAAAAACAATTTAGAAAACAAACGACTAAGAGGAGAGCTGATTTGCGCTCTTCAGCCTAGCATAGAGGTAACCTGCAAAAACTTCGGGCATAAAACGAACTAGTGAAAATAATAACACCTTCCAAAGTGGTTTTTTCACTTTATATCTGTCTATACCGACATTCCAAAGTTTGCTACCAACAAAAAGGTCTTGGATTTAAATTTCGCTTAGTACAAATTTGTGAGCATACCCCTTCTTTTCGAAGCTCAATTTCAATTGTGTGTCAAAATTAGACGAATCCTTTGTGGTCAAAACGCAAGATGAATATTGTTGTTTATTAATGGCAACCACTCCACAAAAACGGGTAAGATCAAGAGCATCACCAAATGAATATAGGCTTTTATTCACAAAATGATTCCGAGCTGAAATGTGCGGATGCGGCGAAACAGCAAAACTGACCATTCCGTGAAAAGCATCTTTAATATTTCTGTTAATCTTCTCATAGTCATGCAGAATATCAGCTTGAGATAGGAAAACAATTTTCAACTTAGCCTATCTAATCCGAAGATCATACAAAAAACTCAAATGCATCTTCCACCTAGATTTTTCGCGCGCACGATAGCGCTCAATTTCTGCCGAACGATTTTATGAGATATTGTTTTTCCTTTTAGTGTGCATGTAAGGAAATACTTTATTAACTTTAGTTAACCTCACGTGCAGATAGCCGGCAAAGACCATTGGACGTAGATATAAGAGGCTGTGCAGAAATACTTTCCATAAAGGGTCATGTTTAACCTGCCAACGAGCAACACCTTTTCTGAAGTGGTTTTTAGGGTCTTCTCTCGGTCTAAGATGAGTGTTGTTTGTTTTGATGAATTTCGTTTTGTATTTTTTAGACATTAGCACGTGGAGATGCGTGTCTTCAGCGGAATATATTTTTTTGATTGATTTTTCATCCATAGTTTTTTTCCACGCCTTTTTGGAAAATGCGTATGTTCCAGTGAATCCTATTTCCGGTATAACTGTAGCGATGAGTCTGGACATAAATCCTTGAAATGTGAAGGGGTATTCTTTGCGGCCGAAACTTATTAATCCTATCCCATTTTTTCCTACCAGCCTAAGATATTCCCTGATCTTGTTATCAAGCATGATGTCGGCGTCCGTGTTTAATATTATGTCGTTTCTTGTCATTTTAAATCCGTAGGTTCTAAGAAAAGCCAGTCTGAACTTCCATTCTGAACTTGGTTCGGTTACTTCAACAAGTTTAGTTTTAGACTCATAATTGGCGCGTTTCGCGATTTTGTAGGAAAGCGTAAGGCTTCCATCCGTGCATCTATCGAAAATTAGAATAACCTCATCTGGACCTAATTTGAAAACAGACGGTAAAGTAAATGGAAGAAATTTTTCTTCGTTATGTATAGGCATTACAACGCTGAACTTTACCATTCTCGCTTTCACTTTTCAAGCAATCATAGATTTTACGGTTTGTTCCTTACTAACTTTTCTCCTTTTTTCTCCCTCAAACATCGATAGTTTATGACCGGAAAAATAATACATTTAGCAAAAGGACAGTAAGATCAACATGTTATTTATTCTGTGCAATAATAATATCTGGTCTTGCTTTGCAAATTCAATTAAGGTTAACAATGCCATTAAAACGTATCGAAAGGGAACGAGAGATTTAACTTTGAATAATATGTTACACTTCGAACATTCGACATCTGGTTTTAGATTTGCTTCTAACTCGATGGCAATTTCATCCATTAGCTTAGAACGTGTTACCTAAGTTATGCAGAGGATTTCTTAAGATCATCTCTTTTACAAATATAAGTGTAGATGAAGCTTCTGCAACTTGCGCATCAAAATGCCAGTAGTCTCTTTAAGAAACTAGTGTTTCGATGACGGATAAAACTTAGTAGACCCCCTGAATTCATAGCGAAATACTCTATTCACCGAATTCTTTAACTAATATTAGGCGTGACGAACTTTCTTTTTCACTTCTTTTTTAATCAAGTTGCATGTTTTCCTCAGCGCGAGTAGCTATTAAGACAGACTTGACGATAACAAGCGCTTCTTTTGTGTAAAACCTCACCGCGATTTCTTTCTACCATCGAAGATGCCTCTCAAAATACTAAAGCGGATCAAAGGATAAATATACACTGTTTGAGGGCATCCTTCTTTAATAGCTATATGTAAGCCTCGAACAGGACTAAAAAATAATCTGATGATCATTTTTTTCAGATCAGCTGGCTTATTAAGCAGTGTCATACTTAGTGCGTCATGGCACGTCCCGTACCAGTAACGGTGAGCAAGCTCGTCTTTCAATGTTCTCCTCAGATGGATTGATTTGACCGCGTAATCAACCTTCCATTCATATCCACTTACATATATTTGGTAGGCCAACACGGTATCAACACCTGTTGATATCGATAGTTTCGGGAATCCGCCTAAGCTTCGAATTACCGCTGTTTTGTAGATGGTATTATCCAGAGTTTTGCCACGTAAAAATCCGTCAAAATCAAATTTTTTAGCTTCTTGTGCTCTACGGTACCTTCCGAAAGCAAACTCCTCAATTTTAGCAAGGGCTCGAAGCCCAACCGACGTTCTAATCCCGGAAGCTATTGCAACGCCTTTATGTGACATTTGCCTAGGAGTCTTCTGCCACCATTCATGGGCTAGGAGTATGTCTTGCTCGAAACTTATGAAATATTCTGTGGTCACATGTTTTAAAGCTGTGTTCGCTCCATCACTTATTCCGCTTCCCTCATTAAAGATAACATGCCAGCCAAAAAATTTTGCTATTTCCCTAGTATGATCCACGCTATGGTCGTCAACAATTATGCGGTTGTTAACGAATTCGTGGGGTATCACTTCGTTGATTCTCTTTAAGACTAGTGGCAAACTTTTAGCGCCATTTTTAGTCCACATCACCAAATCAACTTTTCTAATCATCGTTCCCACCGTTCTAGATCTTGGCTTGTTGAAATTATTATACTTTTGTTTCACCATAATAGACGCACATTATTTCCCACATGTTCTTCGCATAACCCAACTGCGTGAGCGATTCCTTTTGGTTTACCATATTGCTCCTTTGACGGCTAAGATGGTCGATGAAAACCTCGGCAACCTACATGAGAAATTGGACAATAAGAAGGACAAATACTTGATTTCTTTTCCAAAGAATAGAAAATTGCCAACTCCTAGAACTGCATAACCTCTCTTTTTGAGTTCCTTTGCTGACCAGCCGCAAACATGTCTCTGGAATGTATTACCATCGTAAGCTCTTTGAGGGAAAAACTTAGTTGGAGCAGTAACAATCACGCTCTCCGAGATTCGTTCAAGCTCACTCAGCACACTAGTTCCACAATCTTTGTCAAGGTGCTCTATAACCTCGACACAGGTAGAAACTTCAAATTCTTTGTCTTGGAACGGTAGACGATTTCTCAAATCATGCTTTATCAACTGATCGTAAAACCCCATCTTCTCACAGAAAGCAAGATAGTCGTCGAAAATATCGACTCCAACAACAATCCTTGGGGAACGATATATCCGCACCAAAGCCCCAATTATCCCTCGCCCACAGCCAACATCAAGCAAGGAATTTGTTTCAACTGGAATTTGATGGAGAAGCTCTCTCAAAAATGAGTGCGTCCAGATCACCTCAGATTTCATACAAGCAAAGCCTATCTTCTCAACCGCAAAGGCTTCTTTTGCGAGTTCCATTTTTGGAATTCAACTCCGATAAACGAACCAGTGGTCTTGTCTACAACTTCATTTAAACTATATGAATTCAGAATACAGATTCTGGATACATCTTGATGCACGCTTTCTGCTTCTCGACTTCGCATATGCAATGACCTTCGGGTTTCTCTATGTAATCTCTAGAACAACAATGTCGCCCTCAGAAAGATATTTGCATTCTTGTAAATTTCAATGGCTTCATCAATCATCAAAGTAAGGCAGGTGACGAAAATGATCGGACCCAGTACAAGGCTCATCTGGATGATTCTCGGGGGCATTATGAAACCGAAAAATACACGTAGATTTGCAAATAAGGTCTTAGGCATAATCCTACGAAGTGGTCCATATGGAATTGTTGTTGGTGATTCCCCCAAGCACCGTGAAAAGCTTGGAAAAACAATGGAATTTTAACAATTGTGGCTAAGAAAAACTTAATCTTAGAAGTCTGTTTGAATCATGTTTCAACTAAGTATGCCAGATTCCGTAATTCTTCGGTGTTAGTCTCTTTTCAATTTCTCTTTTGTACAGAAGTCTCTCAAACATGTATTTATCTTCTCTTCGCTTAATTTTCAAAAATTGTCTACGATACTCCTCATAACAACGAAAACCGAAGAAAAAATCCACCACTCCTTTCAACGCGCCTAATGTGGTCTTAAATTGCTTAAATCGCACGAACAGCTTAAGGACATTATGTAGCACCCCGACTAAGAAAATACGGACAAAATTCTCTGGCAAAAACAACTTGTAATACGCTAACAAAGAATTCCGAGAGGCCAAACTTACCGTCTGAAAAGAAGGAAAATCAGCTCCTCCGCCATGGTGGTAAATTCGACTATCCCTGACATATCCAATACGACCACCCTACAAGATTGCGCGAAGCGACAACTCCTTGTCTTCACCGAAACAGAAGTAAAACTGATCAAAAAGATATCGCGCACGCTCTAAATCGCAGGGTAGAACTATATCGGCGTCAACTATACTAGCGTATTTCCCACCAGCTTTCAAGTACCCTGTTTGTAAAGCCTCAGCATAACTGTTTTTCCATTTTTTTCCATTTCTTCTCAATGACGTTGGTTACACCTAACTTCCTGGCCATCTCCACAGTATTATCAGTGCATCTGTCCGCAACAAAAACTATTTCACTATCAATTTTGCTTACGGCATTCAGAATGCTACTCAAACATTTTCGGACATACTTTTCCTCATTATGAGCGCACACGATAACAGAGGCTTCCGTACTACCCTTCTGAGACATTTTCATGCTTTACCTGCTCGATCAACATCTGTTTTAATCCCTTCTTTAAGGAAAGTCTCGGCTTATACTCTAATAGTCTTTCCGCTTTACTTAAATCAGCACAACTACGGCTTATATCACCAGCTCTAGGTGTGGAACATCTCGGCTTAATACCTTGCACTCCAAAAAGCGTGATAAGAATATCAGCAAGCTTTTTTATCGACGTTTCCTTTCCTGAACCAACATTAATTACGTTCCCCACACACTCCTCGCTGTTGAGAGCACATAAAGCTCCAGCAACAACATCATCCACGTGCACAAAATCCCGCGTTTGCGTTCCGTCACCGAAGATCACTGGAGGCTTCCCTCGTTTCAATTGTTCGATAAACTGAGAGATAACACCAGAATAGGGACCCATACTCTGCCTGGGTCCATAAACATTAAAAAACCTCAAACAAACGGTCTCAAGCCCATAGACCTCACAAAAAACCTTGCAGTAGTGCTCGGCGGCAAGCTTCGAAACGCCATAGGGGGACGTAGGCTTGGTAGGATGATCCTCACTAATGGGCACATGTGCAGGTTCGCCATAAACCGCGCAAGAAGAAGCATAAACAAACCTTTTAACATCTGCCCTTACGCTTTCTCTTAAAACATTCAAAGTCCCACCAACATTAACCTCATTAACTAAAAGAGGATTCTTCACGGATAAATCAACGCTAACAGTCGCAGCGAGATGAAAAACAGCATTCACACCTTCTAAAGCACTTTTCACATCAGCCTCATTTCGAACGTCACCCTCAACCAGACAAAAATTAGGCTCGCCAAGATGCGAACTTAGATTCTCGCGCTTACCACCAGAGAAATCATCCAAAACGACCACACCAAACCCTTCATTCATCAATCTATCCACCAAGTGGCTACCAATAAAACCTGCTCCGCCGGTAACCAAGACCTTATCAACCAACTATCATCAACCCTTGAACGGTACATTCACCCATAACATAAAATCTAATCAAATTAAAATATATGCATCCTAAACTATATCGACAATGCCCTCGTAAAAGGTGAAGCTTTGGCTAAAAACGAAATTAGGCTCCAATATTCAGGCTTCATTATTTTTGCAGCTAAAATGCTCAGCATAGCCACGGGCCTAGCCTTTCAGCTCATGATAGCCCGCGCAACCACAAAACCGGAATACGATTTATGGTTCAACATAAACGACATACTAGCATACTTCACCTTGCTTGCTACAGCCTTCCCATTCTGGACCATGCGATTCGTGGCAAGAGGAAAAGAAGGGGCTGCCAAGACAGGCATCCTCGCAAACCTAACAATTTCAGCAATAGCCACAATTATCTACCTTCCCCTCGTTCCATTAATAACGTCATCACTAGACATCAGCCAAGAATACCTCCTCCTATACTTCATAGTCTCAACACAGATAATAGAACTCTACTTCATCAATGCGTTAGAGGCGTGCCTGCGAGCGAGAGTCCCACAAACCCTAGGCTATGGACTACTTGTTGCAGAAGTTTGCAAAGTCATTGTAGGCTACATACTCATCATCGAATTCAGGCAACCTCTTCTAGGAGCCCTGCTCAGCCTCATAATAGCTTTCACCATTCAGATAGCGTATTACTCCAAGCTACTCATTCAAGAACTAAAACAGCGAATCAGATGGGAATACGCAAAAGAGTGGCTCAAAGGTTCTACGGCAAACATCTACAACATCGTCGGCAACCGAATAGCAGCTTTCATATTTATCATGCTGTTCGCTTATGGAGGAGAAGGAGCTAGAGGCAGCTATGGCGCCGCGACACAGATCGCAAGTATAATCACATACTCTTCTTTCCTAGCTTTCGCATTATATCCAAAGCTTCTAGCCGAAAAAAACAGCGAAGATATAACAACCTCACTGAAAATGGTTTTGATGTTCGCCATACCTATGACTGCAGGAGCAATAACCCTGTCTGATTCCTACATCATAATTATGAAGAGTATATACAAGGATGCTTGGCCTGTACTGATCGTGTTGGCAATAAATGCCTTCGTAGCAACGCTGTCGGGCCTCTTCAGTTCTGTGCTTTATGGAGTCGAAAGGGTTGATGAAAAGGCGAAAATATCGTTTAGGGAGCTAGTTAAAAGCCGACTGTTTATCGTGTTTTCTCTGCCATACTTTCATTCCGCAATAACTCTGCCTACAGCATTCTACATCTTAGCCAATCATGTTCAGAATCCCTTGCAAGCAGCACTTTACGTGAGTATTATTAATTCATCAGTCAGTTTTGCGATGTTTCTTATATTATACGCTATTGTACGCAAAATGGTCACGATAAACATTCCATGGAGGAATATTACGAAATATTTTTTTGCTTCAGCCATTATGGCAATCTTTCTATCTTTAATCCAGCATCCGACAAGAATATACTTAACTTTAATTGTGACAGCAATAGGTGGAATTATTTATCTCACATTGTTAATGGCAATTGACAAAGAGGCAAGGGCACTAGTTAACTCAATGTGGCAAGAAGTTAAATTTAAAATTAGAGGATAAATCTAAGAATCGTTATTTCACAACAAAAGATCACACAAAATCTTCTTTAACTCGTCGTTGTCCTTCAAATTCCGAAAAATAGCCTTGCCAGTTCCGTAAAGGCGAAAAGAGATATTTCGGAAAGTTAGTTCAAAAATTATTCGAGAAATCGATTTCTTTATCGTCGCTTTTTCTAGAATTTTTGTGATCGCCTCGTCTTTCTTATCATACTTAAACATTACAACAAAGTCTCTTTCTTCACCGCACGTCTCTTCAATCCTAGCCACGTAATCTTCAACGATGCTCATTAAAACCGTTCAGTCTCCTTTAAGACATCAACGAATCGGTGAATTTCTTCGCGGGTGTTATAGACGTAGAAGCTCACCCTGGCTGAGGATTTCAGCTTAAACTTTTCATGCAGTGGTTGGGCGCAGTGAAAGCCGCTTCTAATCATGATTCCATAACCGTCAAGGAATAAGGCAACATCATGCGAGCCCAAACCGTCAACGCCGAAGGGAATAATTCCACATTTAACGGATGCATCTTTCGGTCCGTGAATCCTTACTTTTTTGCATTCTTGCACGAGGTGCATGACATACCCTGTCAAGGTTTCCTCGTGAGCTTTGACGTTCTCCATGCCTACGTCCTTCAGGTATTTTACAGCAGCCATTAGGCCTACACCGCCGCAGGTGTTGGGTGTTCCGGCTTCAAACTTCCAAGGCAAATCGTTCCAAGAAATTGAGCAACGCCTAGTTATCGTGTCAAAGGTGACCTCTCTTATCATTTCGCCTCCGCCGTGAAACGGCTCCATTTCCTCCAGAACCCTGCGCTTACCATATAAGACGCCTATGCCTGTTGGCCCCAACATTTTATGTCCTGAAAAGGCGAGAAAATCTATGTCCAAATCTTTAACATCCACCGGTAGATGAGGAACGGATTGAGCACCATCCACAAGCACCAAGGAGCCACATTCATGCGCCATCTTCACAACTCTTTTCACGTCGTTTATAACTCCAGTAACATTCGACACGTGGGGCAGACAAACAATCTTGGTTTTATCAGAGATCGCATTTTCAAAAGCCTCATAGTTTAAAGTGCCGTCATCCTTCACTTCCGCATATTTAACTTGGAACCCGTTTATCTTTGAGAGATTTTCCCACGGAACTATGTTGCTGTGATGCTCCATCAACGTAACTAAAACCTCATCTTCCCTCTTCAAATTCCGAAGACCCCAAGCGTAAGCAACAAGATTTATCGCCTCAGTCGTGCCTCTCACAAAAATTATCTCTTCCATGCCGTTCGCGTTAATGAATTTTGCAACCTCTTCATGTGCGTTTTCATAAAGTTCAGATGCCTCTTGGGAAAGCGTGTGGACAGCCCTGTGAACATTCGCATTGTGTTTTTCATAAAATTCTTTAATGGCTTCAATCACTTGTCTCGGTTTTTGGGACGTGGCTGCACTGTCAAAGTAGATTAACGGATGATTGTTTATTTTCCGTTTTAAGATAGGAAAGTCTTCCCTAATCTTGTAAGGGTCCAACATTATTTTTCTTCCTCAACTTTCATTCGTCTTGAAAGTATTTCCGCTAACTCTTCCTCCTCTAGGGCTTGCTTTTCCTCGAAAGTTTGTTCCTTCGACAGCCAAGTGGGAGAAACCCCCTTGTTTTTGCAGTATGCCCTTATGGCTCTTCTTAACGCCCCAACAGCCAGGATGCCGCAGTGAAACTTCACGCTTGGAAGCCCACCAACAGCCTCTACAACACTTTTCCAAGAGATTTTCCATGCATCCTCAAGCTTCATTCCCTTGATCATTTCTGTGACTACGCTTGAGGTTGCTATGTTTGCCGCACAGCCATAACTTTCGAAGGATGCCTTCTCGATAACATCTTCGTCACTGATTTTTAAGTAGAAGATTATCATGTCTCCGCATGAGGGGTTCCCCGCCACAGCAGTGACTGTAGCGTCCTCCATCTTTCCAAGATTTTTCGGATTCCTAAAAAGCTCCAGTATCTTCGGGTTGTATGGAAGGGGCGCTCTAGACATACTTACTTCACCTCCATAGAACCAACGATTCCTCTTATTCTTTTAACAGCTCTTGGGATAACCTCTAAAACGTAGTCTATATCCTCTTCCGTATGGCATCTTGTAACTTTCATTAGGATGCTGCCGTGGGCCTCGACAAATTTTCTGCCTATGGCAACGAGAACGTGGCTTGGCTGAAGAAGACGTCTGGTGCACGCACTGCCGCTTGAAACATAGACACCATTCAGGCTTAGTTCGATTGTCAATGCTTCACCTTCGCATCTTAGAAAGCTTATGTTCACGTTATCAGAAGCCCTTTTGTTGCCTTCAGGTCCATTAAGCTTAACATCTGATGTTTTGCCGATTATCCCATCAATCAGCTTGTCTCTAAGCCTTCGCATATGAGTCACATTTTCTTCGAAATCTTGGAAAGCCAGCTCAGACGCTTTTGCAAAACCAACAATTAAAGGCGTGTTTTCAACTCCTGGCCAAAGCTTCTGCGTCCCTATCTGACCTTCCAAAATTCTCTCCACGCTTACACCTTCCTTAACGTATAATGCACCTATTCCTCGCGGCCCCAAAATTTTGTAGCTGCTTATGGTTGCCAAATCCACATTCAAATCTTGTACATTAAAAGGAATTTTTCCATAAGCATCCGAAGCCTCAACATGGAATATTGTTTCAGAGTTTCTGTCCTTAACTATTTCCAATGCTTCCTTAACTGATTGTATCGTTCCAATCTCATGATTTACAGCCGATAGACTTACGAGAATTGTTTCTTTATCCACAGCCTCCTTTAATTTTTCAAGGTTGATGAAGCCTTCACCGTCAACAGGGATTTTCAGGACAGTAAACCCATTTTTGTTGAGCAAATCAGCGACGTGTAAGACGTTCAAAGGCTCGATTCCGGAAATCACAATCTTCTTACCCTTGTCTTTCATTGAGAGAGCTGTTCCCATGAGCACTAGGTTGTTAGCCTCTGTTTCTCCCGGAGTGAAATTAACTTCTTCAAGGGTTTTACAGCCCAGAAACGCCGCTATTTTTTGTGAGGACTCCATTATTGTTTCGAAGGCTTCCCATCCGGGTTTGTGTGTTAGTGTTGGGTTGCCGTATGCGCGTTGATTGAAGTATGGCAGCATCGCGTCAACAACTTCTTTTGGAACCATGCTTGAATTTTCAATGTCCAGGTAAACCTCGCGTTTTAAACCCTTGTGTGCTTTAAGCAGCTCCTTTACGTTCTCAAACATTCTGGTTCAAGTCCTTCCATCATAGCCTTAAGTACCCACATCTTATAGAAAAACATAACTCAAAGGAATCTGCGTGATGCACACAACCCTTTAAATTAATGGTGTAGTAATTGCTGTTGTAAGAGAAAGATGGGCGTATTTCAGTGAAAATAACAGACTTGTCAGCGCCAGAATCCGTCAAAGAGATAATAGTTAGATCCGGAATTGTTGACCTTTATCCGCCACAAGAGGAAGCAATAAAGGCTGGGGCTCTTGAAGGGAGAAATCTTGTTTTGGCAAGTCCGACAGCGTCTGGAAAAACCTTGGTTGCCGAGTTCTGCGCGCTTAAGCACATACTGGAAAAAAGTGGGAAGACAATTTATTTGACGCCTTTAAGGGCTCTAGCGAGCGAAAAATTTCAGGAATTTAAGAAGTATACACCGATAAGGAAGCCTAACGGGACCCGTGTAAGGGTAGGCATTAGTACAGGCGACTATGACAGCAACGATCCTTGGCTGGAAAGATACGACATAATTGTGAGTACTAATGAGAAGGCGGATTCGCTTCTGAGACATAGGGCAAAATGGATGAATGAGATTTCCCTTATAGTTGCTGACGAAGTGCATTTGCTAAATGATTCTGAGCGGGGACCAACCTTGGAGGTTGTTTTGGCGAGGCTCATGCAGATTAATCCAGATATGCAGATTCTGGCCTTAAGCGCAACCATAAACAACGTGGAAGAAATCGCGGAGTGGCTTAAAGGTGAGTATGTTACAACAGAGTGGCGACCGGTCCTTTTGAAGGAAGGTGTACTTCTGCAAAAGGAAATCCAGTATAGGGATGGAGACGCCAGAAAAATAGAGAGAAAGACCAAAAATTCAGCCATAAACCTAGCTTTAAGCACCGTGAAATCTGGCGGGCAAGCACTAATTTTCGCTATGACAAGGAGAAACTCTGTCACACTCGCGAAAAAAGCCGCAAAAGAAGTTGAAGAAGTTTTATCGAAGCCCGTCAAACGTGCACTAAAGCGTGATGCTGAAAAGATTTTGGCAACCGGAGAAAAAACAAGGATAAGTGAGCTGCTTGCAGAACTTGTTAGGTGCGGCACAGCTTTTCATCACGCCGGTCTAGGCGGCGGACACCGTAGATTGATAGAAGATTCTTTTCGACAAGGGAAAATCAAGGTTGTAACAGCCACGCCCACGTTGGCTTTCGGCGTAAACCTGCCAGCCAGAACCGTCGTCATTCAAGACTATAGGCGGTATGAACCGGGATACGGTTACTATCCAATAAGCGTTTTAGAGTACAAACAAATGGCGGGCAGAGCCGGAAGACCAAAATACGACAAGGTTGGAGAAGCAATACTCCTAGCCAAAACTGCCGATGAAGCAGACTATCTGATGGAAAGCTACATTCTCGCGCGTCCAGAGAGAATATGGTCGAGGCTTGCGGTCGAAAGAATTCTGAGGTCCCATGTGCTGGCGACGATTGCAGCGGATTTTGCCCACACAGAGCGTGGAATCTATGACTTTTTTGGCAGAACCTTTTACGCGTACCAGTATGACATCGGGGCGATCAAGAGCGTAATGGCCAAGATCCTGAAGTACCTATACGACGAGGAGATGATTGACGTCAGCGGCGAGAACATCAATGCCACAAGATTTGGAAAGCGAGTAAGCGAACTCTACATAGACCCGGTTTCGGGCGTACTAATCCGCAACGCGTTAAGACGAAAACCCACATACCTGACAGGGTTAAGCCTCCTCCACATGATCGCCCACACGCCAGACATGGCTCCAAAACTGAGACCCTACACGCGAGAACTGGACGAGATAGCGGTTTTCATGGAAGACCGCAAGGAAGAGTTTCTTGTGGATGTTCCAGACGAGTGGGAAGACAGAATAGCCTACGAGGAATCTCTTGGAGAGGTAAAAACAGCAATGGTCTTGAAGACCTGGATTGAAGAAAGAAGCGAGGACGAAATCATTGAAAGATATCGTGTGCAGCCGGGCGACCTTTACAGAACGATTCAAAACGCGAAATGGCTGCTTTACGCCACCCATGAACTAGCCTTGCTTTTCGGGAACAAACAGGTTCTGCCACAAACTCTTGAACTCATGGAGAGAATAGAGAAAGGAGTCAAGAAAGAACTGTTGCCAATTGTCAAACTGGAAGGAGTTGGTAGGATCCGTGGACGAATACTCTACAATGCAGGATTCAAAACGATAGAAGACATAAAACACTCAGCCATCGGAGACTTGGTGAAACTGCCGCTGATAGGACCAAGACTGGCAAAGAAGATAAAAGAACAAGTCGGCGGCTTCGTTAAAAAAGAGGAATGGAAGAAGCTTAAAAAGGAAGACGATTGGGAACAAAAAGCCCTAACAGAATACTAAGTTAGTCCCTTAGCCTCGCGTTCTTCTCTTGTTTTTTTAACTACAAGCTCAACTTGCTCCAAAGCAGTGCCTAAATAATTTCTCGGATTCAGAGCCTCATCAATTTCTTTTTCGCTTAGTTTTTCACGTACAACCTTGTCTGCGATGAGGATTTCCCTGAAATGCCTTTTTTCCATTTTACTTTTTATTGCTAGTTTTCTGAGAAGTTCATGGGCCTCCTGGCGATTCACACCCTTCCTTGTCAACGCAATCATGACGGCTTCAGACATGGCACGCCCTTGGGTTAATTCAGTGTTTTTCAGCATGCGTTGCTCATCAACATGCAGGTTAGCTACTACGTTGTTCATCAAGAAAAGCATGTGGTCAACTAGGATGCATGTTTCAGGAATTATGAATCGCTCCGCCGAAGACTGGGTCATGTCCCGTTCATGCCAAGTTATGACATTCTCTAGAGCCGGGATAACAAGACTTCTAACAATTCTAGCCAAGCCGCAGATCGTTTCGCATGTTTCTGGATCTCGCTTGTGAGGCATTGTTGAGCTGCCAACCCGCTTTTCCGCTTCGAAGGCCTCGAAGAGTTCTCCAATCTCTGGTCTTTGCAGCTGACGGATTTCAGTGGCGAAATTATCAAGCGTAGAGGCAATCATAGCCAGCAAACACACGAGCTCGGCGTGGCGGTCTCTCTGCACAATCTGAGTGGAAATTTCGGCATGTTTCATTCCCAGCCGTTGCATAACCAGCTCCTGGATTTTCATGGCGTGCGGTCCTAAGCCGGCTTGGACCCCCACCGCTCCACTCATTTTTCCGACTAAAACGCGGTCTTTGCATTGCCTGAGCCTTTGGATATGCCTTGAGATTTCACGCATCCAGACCGCAAACTTAAAGCCTAACGTTATCGGTAAGGCGTGTTGTCCATGGGTTCTACCCATCATCAACGTGTTTTTGTATTGTAAGGCTTTTTCCATCAGAATCTTTTCAAGATTGCTTAGCCGTCTCTCAGTCAATCCTAAAGCTTCTTTGAACTGAAGGGCTATTGCCGTATCTACAATATCATAGCTTGTTGCTCCAAGATGAACGTATGCCCCGCTTGGCCCGCATGCTTCAGCCAAAGCTCTAACAAAAGAGGCAACATCATGTATTATTTCACGTTCGATCTCCTTTACGCGACTTAATTTAACATACTTTGTCGAGGCCATGGCTGCTATCTTTTCAGCATCTTCTCGCGGTATGTTGCCAACCTCGGCGTGTGCCCAAGCCAAAGCTGCTTCCACATCCAACATTTTCTGGATACGTGTCTCTTCTTCGAAGATTTTTCGCATCTCAGGAGTTCCGTAACGGCCCGTATCTATAGGGAGAATAGGCAAATTATCATCCCCGCAAAACTAGATAAGGCGATTAAAGATTAATGCTTTACCGAAACAAACATGTAAATGGCTCAGGCTGAAGGTTCTTTTGGCATGGGAGCAGTAATCGCTGTTGTAAACAAAAAAGGGAGCGCAACAGAAACAGCGGTTGCCATGTTAAAAATGCTAGAGCACAGTGGCGTTGAAGCCTTCGGAATTGCATCGCCGACAATCGTGAAAATAGGAAAATCCGTCGAAGCGTTACGAGATGAAGACATAAACTCACCCATAGTAATCGGTCATGTCTTCTCAAAAATTGTCATGTCGGACAAGCCGCAACCGACAAAATTGGAAAACGCGACGCTAGTTTTTGAGGGAAGAATCTATCCACCTAACACGGAATTTTCCGATGCGGAATTTACCGCCGAAAAACTGAAACAGAGTCGACAAGAAAACGCTGAAGGCCTTATCAAGAATTTTGAAGGAAGCTTCGCCTTTGCGGTAGCCGAATCTGACAGGCTTATCGCTGGCAGAGACTCTTTGGGAGCATACCCGCTTTATTATGGTGAAAATACAGATTTAGCGGCTTCAGCATCCGAACGCAAGGCATTATGGAAAATTGGAATAAAAGAGGCGAACTCCTTTCCGCCGGGGCACATAGCCGTCGTTGACAAACATGGTTTCAAGTTTAGGCTCATGAAAACGCTCGTTCACACAAGAACTAGGCAAACAACCATGCAAGCCGCAGCCAAAAAACTACGAAGACTTTTACAGCAATCAGTCAAGGAAAGAGTTTCAGGTCTTAAAGAGGTCGCGGTGGCTTTCTCTGGTGGTTTAGACAGCGGCATAATCGCGTTTTTAGCCAGAAACTTCGGAATAGATGTGCATCTGTTCTTTGTAAGCCTAGAAAACCAGCCCGAAGCTAAATACGCAAGAGAAGCGGCGGAAGCGCTGAAACTACCACTTCACATTCATTTTTACAGTGAAAAAGCCGTGGAAGAGGCTCTCCCAAAAGTTTTGTGGCTTATCGAGGAGTCAAATCCCGTCAAAACAAGCATAGGCATTCCAGTCTTTTGGACCGCGGAAAAAGCCTCAGAGATGAGATTTAGAGTCATGCTAGCTGGACAGGGCGCTGATGAACTCTTCGGAGGCTACAAGCGATACCTAAACGATTACTCACAGTACGGCGAAGAACTTGTGCAGAAAAAAATCTTCAACGACACTGCAAGGATTTGTGAAACCAACCTAGAAAGGGACAGCAAGATCTGCAACTTTCACAACCTAGAACTCCGCCTGCCATTTGCAACATATCAACTAGCAAAATTCGCGGTAAGCCTGCCCTTACAACTGAAGATAGCGTCGCCGAACGACATGCTGAGAAAAATCGTGTTGAGAAAAGTGGCTGAGGACATGGGACTCCCACATTTTATAGCGAACAAGCCGAAAAGAGCAATACAATATGCGACAGGCGTGAACAAAGTCATCAAGAGACTAGCCAAACAAAAAGGATTAGCCACCAAAGAATATTTACAGAAAAAATTCCGAACAACTTTTAAAAGAAGGATATAACATGAGCAGAACAGCCGTGGTTTTTTCACCCGTATACTATCGGCACAATCCTGGCAGGGGCCACCCTGAATCGGCAAGGCGCCTCCGCATAATCGTCAACGAATTGAAAAAAAGCAGACTTCGAGGCGTCGAAAACTGGCAGTTTGTTAAACCAGAAAAGGCTCGTTTAGAGGACGTTGAACTCGTCCACGGGGTAGAATACATCGAACTTGTAGAGAATGTGTGCAGATCAGGGGGAGACCTTCTAGATACAGAAGGAGATACCGTGGCTTCGCCGAAAAGTCTTGAAGTTGCCCTTCATGCTGTAGGTGGAACATTAAGAGCTGTTGACCTCGTAATGAAGGAAAAATTTCAAAACGCCTTCGCTTTGGTTCGACCTCCAGGGCATCATGCTGGGAAATACCGTGCACGCGGCTTCTGTATCTTCAACAACGTCGCCATAGCCGCCGAGCACTTGCTCAAAAAATTCAAGTTGAACAGAGTTTTAATACTGGATATAGACGCTCACCATGGAAACGGCACACAAGAAACTTTCTACGAAACCAGCAAAGTCTTATACATGAGCTTACACCAAGACCCGAGAGACTTTCCAGGAACAGGTTTCACAGATGAGATTGGAGAGGGGGAAGGATTAGGTTACAACGTTAATATTCCTCTACCGTTCAGAACAAACGATCAAATCTATTTGAAGGCAATAAACGGAGTTGTAAAGCCTGTAATACGCCAGTACGAGCCACAGTTTATACTGGTATCCGCTGGTTTAGACGGTCATTACACGGACCCTGTGGCGAGTCTTTCCTTGTCTACACTCTGTTACCAGGAAGTTTATGAAACGATAGTTAATCTGGCTTCAGAGATATGCGAGGGAAAACTTGTATCGACACTTGAAGGAGGTTACAGTCTACGTTTTGTTGGAAAAATAGCTGCAGCAGCCGTTGCAAAGATGAGCGGTGCATTTTACAGCGTAGATGACAAGGTCCCTGTAATCCAAGAACGCATTAAGGAGCAGGGTGAAAAGGTCATAAAGGAAGTGAAACGGGT
>Ga0224506_10000652_pt1 | contig 27861 bp, 23 predicted proteins | sample SF_Jan12_sed_USG_2_FD_169108 | JGI IMG/M metagenome (GOLD analysis project Ga0224506, IMG submission 169108) | Sediment microbial communities from San Francisco Bay, California, United States - SF_Jan12_sed_USGS_8_1 | ecosystem: Environmental > Aquatic > Marine > Sediment | place: USA... | reverse complement strand
TCTAATGTCGAGCCCTGACCCCTTCTTTCCCGCCTCGTTCATCTTAACCAGAAGCCTCTGGAGCAGGACAGGGCCGATGACCTGGTTGATGGCGATAAAAGCCAGGACAAGAGCTTTGAATTCACGCCCCCATTCCGGAAAGGTCCCCTCGATGATCACAGCCATTCCCAGGGCAACGCCTGCCTGAGAGATGAATCCTGCCCAGCTCTTCTTCTGAACTCCCTTTTCCTCCTTGGCTGCCTTGGCTCCCACGTAAGTCCCGGAAAACTTTAAAACACCCCTTAACAGGACAAAAACCAGGGCCAGCAACCAGCTTTGCTCCAGAGCATTCAGGTCCAGCGAGGCACCTGATATGGCAAAGAACACGACATAGATCGGGAGAGAGACCTTCTCGATAGCTACAATCAGGCTTTCTCCCCGGGAAGAAAAATTCTCCACCAAAAACCCAGCCACAAGGCATATCAGGAGAGGATGATACCCGAGGCTACGGGAAATCTGGTAAGTGAAAAAGGCTATACCCAGAATGAAAATCGCTGTTTCTGTCTTGATATACTTGAGGTAGAGAATGATCGCGCCGCCGACTCCTGCTCCAAGGAGCACAGAAATTCCGACCTCCTCCAGGATGCTCACTATAAAGCCGGCGTCAAAAGATTGACCGGGAAAATTCAAGAATCTGGCAAAAGACAGGTTAAAAGCGAAAAGACAGATCACTATGAAATCTTTAACCACTGCCGTGCTTAAAATAAGATCCGTATATTTGCCCTTGGCCCTGGATTCGGTGATCACGGCTATGGTTGTGGAAGGAGAAGTGGCTGTGGCCAATGTCCCCAGAAGGAGGGAAAGAGCCATTCCCTGGGCTAAGGTCCTGTTAGCGAAGAAGGGGAAAAGAGACCTCCCGACAAGACCAAAGAGCATGAACCCGGCGACAATGATCACAGTCTGGAAGAGGAGAATAAGGAGGATGGCTTTTCTATCTCTCTTGAGTTGAGAAATCCTCATCTCACCGCCGGCTGTCAAAGCGATCAGACTCAAAGCCAGCCCGTCAAGGAGCTGAAGGCTTTGAACATCTTTGATGCTCAGGAACTTCAGGACATAAGGGCCACAGAAAATTCCAGCCAGGATGAAGCCTGTGATCTGAGGAAGTTTGAGGCGGTTGATTCTTTTCCCGATTAAAAACGCAAATATCAGGGTGAACCCGATGGCTACACTCGGCGAAAAGCCAGGATTGATGAAAGGAGCCAGGAAAGAGCTTCTGACGAGAAACATCAAGAGGAAGATGACGATCAACACAACGATGTTCATTTTTTCGTATCCAGCTTGACAAGGACTCCTTTTAATGGCCAAGGGCTCAAAATTTCACTCAGGATCGTGACGATCAAAGCCACTGATACGAACACGTCTGTCAAAGGGAGCTGATAAATCAACTTCAAGCTGACGATAAAAGCAACCGCGATGCCTCCAGAAGACTGAAAGCAGAATCCAAAAACAGACGGCAGAGGATAAGAAAAGCGGAGAATCCGGCCCAAGGGAGACAGGGGCAGGGTGTAACCTGCGACCCGCAGCAGGAGTAAGAGGGCCACCAGAAACACAACCCTGGTATCAAGGTTAAATTCCCAGAGAGCCCCGACCAGGATCAAGAAAATGATGGTAAAGGGCTTTTCCGTGGAGAGAAGGAGCGGATAGATCTTCTCCTGCACGCGGGTGAGATTGGAAAATGTCAAACCCAAAACCATGCAGATGAAAAGCGAAGGAAGGTTGAAATAGGCGGCGACACCCGAAGTAAAGAAGACCAGCCCCAGGAGATAGACCAACAGATCCTGCTCGGGAACTTTTTTGAGGGTTAAAAAATGGAACATATATCCCATAAGAAGAGGAAAAAGAACCAAAGCCAGAACAAAGATCAATCCCTTGACAATGACCTGGCTCTCCAAAGAAGGAAAATGCCAGAAAGAAGCGATTATAGCCAGTCCGCATACTCCCCAGAATCCACTCACGCTGACCAGGAATCGCGCTAAATGATAGTAATCTCCTTTCTGGGGAATCAAGGGAGACGCGAAATTGAGGAGGGAGGGAGAATTGAGGCTGATGAAAAGTCCAAGGGCCACGGCCATGCCATAAAGAAGAAAAGAAGGCTGGGATGGAAAGAGATACGCTAGCACAACAGCCAGAACCGCTCCAACGAGAACGACGATTATAAGGTATTGAAGGAAAGAGAGCCCGATGTACTTTCGGGGAAATTTACGGATGTATTTGAGCTCAAGCTGGAAGCCAAAAAGGAAACCGATCCAACCCAGACCCAGGCTGACAAGAGGGCTCAAATCCTGCAATACCCCTGAGCTGAGAATGCCCAGGCCTCTTTCTCCGAGAAGAAGGCCCAGAAAAATATAGACAAGGCCGGAGAAGAAAAAATAGCTAAGAGGAAGGAACGCTTTTTTCCGCTTGAAAAAGATGCGCGACCCGAGAAAAGCGATGAGGACAATAAGCCCGAAAACGAGAATGGCTTTCATAAAACTACAATTCAGGTTTCAGCCCTTCGACTCTGTCCACGGGGATGGTGAACACGATTCCCGTTCCCGGCTCGTTCAAATCTCCCAAGATCTTCTTTAAAAGACCAATGGCTGGCTCTTCTTTCTCGTCCTTGATAGTCGAAAGAACCATCTTATTATGAGGTTTCGCCCCGGCGAACATGAATCTTAAGCCGAGGAAAATGGGCACTTCTTCGGAAAGGATATGCCCCATTCCCACGCTATCTATGACCGTTGCTCCGGTGATTCCTATCTCAATAAAGCCTTCCAGAACTTCTTCAAGCTTCTCGACTTTATTCAAGATGAGAATCAAAAGTTTCATTAAACTTTTTCTTCTTCTTCCTTTAAAATGGTCCATATATCTCGAGAAGTTTCGGCCTTCCTGACTTTTTTTACAAAATCGGTTTCCTTTACCATTCGGCAGATATGGGCAAGCAGTTTTAGCTGAAAGCCTGGATTATCTTTCTTTCCTAATAGAAGAAGAATAATATGGGTCGGCATTTGATCCGCAGCCTCAAAATCAATCCCTTTCTTGATCAAGGCTAAAGCGACGATGGGAGCTTCGATCTTCTCGATGAGAGCATGGGGCACGGCAATCCCGTTTTCCAAACCCGTGCTTCCCAGGCTTTCTCTTTTAAGAAGCTCATCGAGGATATTTTTCTCCTTGGATATCAATCCTTTCTTTTTCATGGCTAAAACAAACTGCCCCAGGATTTGTTTCTTATCCCCGGGCTCAAAATCGAGGAAGATGTGATTCTCTTTTAAGTACTCATGAATTTTCATATTAGGCCTCTTTTTCTCTGCCCCCTATGATTCCACATATTTTTCATTCAGGCAACTGTTCATTTTTTCCACTGCGGAACAAGCCTCAAGGTTCCTGCAGAGTTGGCCCGGATATCATCCGGAGAAAAAAGCATCGGATGGTATTGGCCTTCCAGCCAGAGAGGAATCTGGTCATCGTAAAACCGGCTCAGAAAACACCCGCTCTGGCCTGATGTGAGGACGCAAATCGAATTTTTGAAGTCGGACAGGTCGATGATCTGCCTGTAAGAGGATCCGGAAGAAGTCCCAAACGCCGGGAAAGATGCCCTGATCGTGAAGGCGTGCCCGTCCATAGGATAAGGACCTCGATTTAAAAAACGGAAAAGGGGCGGCTCGCCCAAAGCATGACGGAAGCGGATAGAATGAAATGTCATCCAGTCCCAGTCATCCGGAGGTCCATATTTTTTCTCCAGCGAACTGTACGCCTTATCGAGGCTGACTTTCACGATATCCTCTCTGTCTTCTACCTGTGGAGTCTCCGTGTTGTCATACCAGGAAGAGTGAGAATCGGAAAGAAGCCTGAGAATCCCGGCTTTTTTTCTTCTGAAAGAAGGATCAAAATCCCCGAAATCCTCACCCATCTCATCCTTGAACACTTCCGCATGGAAAATATTCATGAACACTTCGAAGAGAGCCGGTTCTTTCCCAGAGGACATCCTTAAATCCCAGTCCTTGAGCAGGCGAAGAGCTTCTCCGGCATTGCCGTCTGTTTCCTCCACATCTTTGAAAACAGGAAGGAAGGCTTCTCCCTTTTTTGTGTAGACATCATTCTGTATTATTTTGAATGACTCGATGCTGTGCTTCTCCTTCTGCAAGAGCAGTTCTCTCACTCTGTCCGCCCGGAAGGGGATGTCCCAATCAAAACTGACATAATAGGGAAAACCGTCCGGAACGATCTTGTTGTTGGCGGTGACGATAAATCCTTCATCCGGATTGAAAAGTCTCGGCTTCTTGTCTTCATCAAGGAATCCCTGCCACTGGCCTTCCTCTTCCCAGCCCGGAAAAGGAAAAACAGCCGCCTGAGCTGCTCGAATGGGTATCTTCCCGCTCAAGTAGTAGCCGATATTCCCGTCTTTGTCCGCATAGACAAAATTCTGGGAAGGGACATCGAAGAGGGCTAACGCTTCTGAAAACTCCTGCCAATCCCTGGCTCTGTTGAGAAGGTAGAACGCTTCCATGGTCCTGCCTCCCTCATAAATGGTCCAGCTCAAGGAGAGAGGCGTTTGGCTTTCGATTACGATTGGAGTGATTATCGGACCGCGTTTTGTCCAGCGTATCTCTATCTCTTCAGGCTTTCTCCTTCCTTTGATTTTGATCTCCTGTTTCTTTTTAAAAAGCGGCTTCCACTCTCCCCTATCCAAGTACATACTCCCGGAATCGTCGATTTTTTCTACATAAAGATCCTGGACATCTGCCGCAGAATTCGTTATTCCCCAGGCAATGGATGGGTTATGTCCGATGATGATGAACGGAACTCCCGGAAGCGAAACACCGACAGCATTCAACCCCGGACAGTTGACATGCATCTCGTACCAGATCGGGGGAAGAGTTATCTGGAGATGAGGGTCGTTCGCCAGCAGAGGCTTTCCGGATTCACTCCGGCTCCCTGAGACAACCCAACTGTTGCTCCCCTGGAAAGGAGGAACCGGGAGCATGCCCGTTCCGGAGATCACCACTGATTCTGAAGGCGGAGGCGGAATGCCCTCTTCCAGGATTTGAAGAGCTTTCTCCGCACCCAGGCTTTCTACCAGTTTTCCCCTCACGGCTTCACTCTTGTAATCCGGACAGAGCATCAGAGCCATGATCTCTTTGACCACAAGAGAATCCAGAGGAGTCCATGGCTCGGGTCGGAAGCGCAGAATTAGGAACTCTATCGGCCAGTTGAGCTTCCGGGAATCCATCCAGGCGTTGACACCATCGCTGTAGGATGCTATCAGCTCTCTCATCTTGGGCGATAGATTTTCGAAATCATTCAGAGCAGCTTCTTCAAACCCCATGTTCCTCATAAATTTATCCCGCTCAAGGGCCACTTGTCCGAATATCTCAGAGAGGCGGCCAAATCCAGCTCTCCTGGTCAGTTCCATCTGCCACATTCTCTCCTGCGCTTGCATGTAACCGCTGGCAAAGTAGAGGTCTTTTTCGCTCTGCGCGAAAATATGGGGAACGCCCCAGTTGTCTATGACCACGCTCACCTCTTCATCCAGGCCCGACAAGCTGATCTTCCCTTTGATTTTAGGGTTTGACCGGGAGATATGGATAAGGATGAACAGCAAAAAGCCCACCAGGATAGAAAGGATTGAAATCAGGGAAATAATGAAGATTTTTTTCATCAAAAGTGGTTAGAATACTGAGACATCGGCTCAGAGTCCAGGATTTCATCCGCCTTCTTCAACAACTCATCAGAGAAATGAATCCCCTGTCTTTCCGCAGCGTGCGGATTGAGATGGATACGAACCTTACTCATGGACTGGATAGGAATATCAGCGGGTTTCTCGCCGTTTTTGATACGAATGGCTATCTCTCCGGCTTTATATCCCATCTCGAAGAAATCCCAACCTAAGGCCGCGCAGGCACCAAGACGCGTGGAGAGAAGAAACCCTCCAAAGAGAGGGATGACGTTTTCTCCGGCAACGTTTCCCACATCCTGGAAGGATTCATTTATGGTGTTATCTGAAATCTGGTAGATAGCGTCGATTTTCTTATTGATCAATAATTGGGCGGAATGAAGCACCTGGCTGTTGTTGGCGATGGGAACATCCACGACTTCCAATCCGATTCTCTTCGCCTCTTCTCTGGTGAGTTCCAGGTAGAATTCCGAGTTGATCTCTGAGGGTGTCCACAGGGTTCCTATTCTCCTCGCTTTGGGCAGGACTTCTTTGATAAACTCCAGGCTCTCTCTGATGGGGCCTCTGGATGCGACGCCAGTGACACTGCTCATATGGTCCTCAGCGGATTTCCCAGCCCCGGCGAGGTAAGGATTGGCTACAGATGAGAATATGATCGGGATCTCATGGGTTGCGATAAGGGCTGCCTGAAGGCAGGGAGTCGAGAGAGCTATTATCATATCCACCCTCATGTCCACAAACTCCTGGGCGATCCTCTGGACCTCAGGAGTGCTCCCGTTCCCGTTCCTGATCTCAAGCCGGATATTGACGCCGTCCTGCAAACCGTTGTCCCATAAAGTCCGGACAACTCCTTTCCGGACATCGTTGAGATGAGGCGCATCATTAAACTGGAATATTCCAATGGTGTAGAGGTTCTCATGGTCTTTCCTGCAGCAGAAGAAAAAGGATAAAGGCAGCAGAAGCAGAGCGATTATTTTTCTCATTTCTGTCTTCTTCTTTTTAGCTGAGGTTGCTCATCCCAAAGTATATCCTTCAATGTCCTTTTTCGCAAGCTTTCCGAATGATACCAAAGCATCCTGTTTTCCGTTATAGGTACAATATTATGGTTCAGGTTGGATGGTGAAGAAACCGTATGGAAGGCTGAGCGGGCATGGTTCCTCGACCAAAGGAAGAGGAGAGTGAAGCCTGTAATCGAGCCGCTTTTGTCTCGCTGGGGCAAAAGCGGCGTGTTTCTGAACCACCCAACCTGAGCCATCCTCAATCAAGGAATGATACTTCCGAATCATGGTTGGACCTTGAATGCGTGGAGGGCAGTCCTCATTTTTGGTATAATTACTGAAAATTATCGTGGTTTAACCTTGTTGGACGATGGCACGTTATTATATAGGCACGGCTGGCTGGAGCTATAAAGACTGGGAAGGCATCGTCTATCCCGAGAAAAAACCTCAAGGATTTCATCCTCTTTTCCTGTTAGCGCGCTACATAAACATCGTCGAGATCAACAGCACGTTTTACAGGCCTCCTGCCATCCGGATGTCTCTCTCCTGGATCAAAAAAGTCGCCGACTTCCCGGACTTTATCTTCTCGGTCAAGCTCCATCAGGTCTTCACTCACGAGAGAAAAGACTTCTCCCAAAAGGATGTGGATGAGTTTAAATTCGGGATCGAGCCGCTCAGGGTAAAAAACAGACTGGCATCCATTCTGATCCAATTTCCCTGGTCCTACATCAACACCGGGGCACACACAGACTATCTGGTCAACCTGTTCAAACTGTTCGAAGATTTTCCTCTGGCACTGGAAGTGAGACATTCCTCCTGGGATACGCCGGACTTTTACAGTCTTCTTTCAGAGTACAAAGTGTGTTTCTGCAATATTGACCAGCCGGTATTTCGAAATTCCATCCGTCCCAGTTCCATCACTACCAATCCCGATTTTTCATACGTGAGGCTGCACGGACGAAATTATGAGAATTGGTTTAAAAAAGATGCCGGCCGGGATGAGCGGTATAATTACCTCTACGCTAAAGAAGAGCTGAAGGACTGGATCAAGAGAATAAAAGAGCTGGGGAATAAAAGTCAGAAAATCTTTGTCATAACCAACAACCACTACAGGGGACAAGCATTGGCCAATGCTCTTCAGATAAAAAACATGATCACCAACGAAAAACTTGAGATACCCTTCCCCCTGATCAAACAATATCCGGTGTTGAAAGAAATAGTCGAGAAATTAAAGAGCGGCCAGCTCGACCTGTTCGAAGGAGAGGAAGAAGAAGCCTGAAAATGTCGAATGTTAAGATTCGACCCCTTTTTATTCGAGAATTTCTCGAAGCGCAAGCTCAATCTGCGGGTAACGGAAGTTGAACCCAGCCTCGAGAAGACGCCTGGACGCAACTCTCTGGCTCGCCAGGAGCATATCCTCTGCCATTTCTCCCAGGAATAATCGAAGCATAAAACCCGGGGCCGGAAGCCAGGACGGCCGTCTCAAAATCTTCCCCAGCAGACGGGCAAAATCCTTCTGGATGAGCGACTGCGGTGCGGTCAGGTTAAAAATCCCCTTTAAGTCCTCTCTTTTGAGAAGGAAAAGGATGGCATCCAGCTCATCTGCGAGATGAATCCAGGAGAACCATTGTCTGCCGCTTCCCAGGGGACCGCCAGCAAAAAGACGGAAGGGCTTCAGGAGACGGAGAAAAGCTCCTCCCTCTCGGTCAAGAACGACTCCGGACCGGATGACGACGCGGCGCACATCCAGAGATTCGACCTCTTGAGTGGAGAGCTCCCATTCCTTTACGACACCGGCAAGGAATCCCTCACCGGGAGACGAGTTTTCATCGATAAGTTCATCGGCACGCGAGCCGTAGCAGCCTATGGCCGAAGCCTGAATCACGACCTCAGGTTTTTTCTCGACTGACTTTACCGCCTCCACGACCGCCCGGCCGGCATCAAGTCTGCTCTGGAGGATTGACTGTTTCTTCCGGAGAGTCCAGCGTCCGGAACCGATATTTTCTCCAGCTAAATTGACGATTCCCAGAGCACCATCCACAAAGTTCCGCCAGCCTTCCGCTGTCCTGCTATCCCATCTGGCTGCGGTTGCTTTGTTCCCAAATAACATTTTCCCCCTTTCAAGGCTCCGGGTGAGGGCAACGACTTCATACCCTTCTTCCGCCAGACGGAAGCAGAGGGCTTTTCCGATAAAACCCGTTGCACCGGTGACTATGACTCGTTCCATTCGCGGCTCACTCTAGATTGAAGTATGCCGGTCTTACAGTTCCAAACTCTATCATCTTAAGAAAAAACTCTCAGCCTGTTTTCCCTCCATAATGATTGAAAAAGGCAAATTTCTCAAGCGGCAGCCTCTGCGGTCTCTCTTTCTCCCATCCGACCTGCTCCCCGGAAAGAACCGGGCTGATCTCTGCAGAATGCTTGCCCACGATAATCAGGGTAATAACTTGGTATTCCTCTGGAATACCCAGGACCTCTCTTGTCTTTTTGGGGCTGTAGCCGGCGATTGGATGGGCCACCAGCCCCAGCTCAGTCGCTCTGAGAATGAGAAGACCGGATGCCAGCCCGCAGTCGAACTGATGATACTCCCGGTCCTTTATCATGCAGTCATCCTCTTTCTTGCTGAAAACCGCGATGATCATCGAAGCCGCCTGCGCCCACTGGTTTCCCTGCGACAATGCTTCCCGCATCTTCATGAGAACTTCCGGGTCATAAACAAAGACGAACCGCGTCGGCTGGTTGTTAAAGCAAGAGGGAGCCAGTATCGCGCTCCCTGCCAGATCCTTGACCAAATCTTCAGTGATCTCCACTGGGTCCAAAGAGCGGTAGGCCCGCCTTTCTTTTATGGCTTGACTCACGTCCATTGGATCACCTCACTTAAAGAAATTTCAAACCTCGATATATGGCAAAACTCATCTTGCAAGATGCCCATAAAATTCCACGGCTGATAGGACACAGTGAACTTATCACAGTCAAAACGATAAGGTCAACGTCATCAGCCATAAAGAAAAATAAACCAACGGAAATTGCCAATTTGTGTCTCCAGAGCCCACCTTCTGCCTTCTTGAGGCCAACTTGACATCCCCGGATATCATGTTTTAACATCCATGACGATGGGATGAGCCAAGATCGGTGCCTGAATGCTCATTCAACCTTTGCTGCGGAAAAGCAAAATTTCATCAATCAGGTCTAGCCAGAATTTAATTCGGCAACAAAGAAGCGGACAGGGCCTATTCGCTATCACCGCGAATCTTCAGGCTTGTTCCTGGTTTTTTTGGATAAGAAAGATTTTATAACGGAGGTGAGGATGAAAAGAAATTGCTTCATGGTTGGATTTTTTATCATTTTTTTACTCTTTCTCCACAGAACTCTGCCTTCCCAAGAAACATCAGTTTCTATCACTCCGGACAAGAGTATCTACTACTTAGATTCAGACGATTCACCTGAGTTTTCCATCGGAGCAGATCCTGGAGTCGTTATCGTAATCGAAGTGGCCACAGAAAAAAAGATCCTCATCGATCAGGAAAGTCAGAAAGATGAAAATTTCTACTCCAGCTATTACGGTAACAATGCGATTGGAGGAGAAGAAGTCAAGGCCGACGATAAGGGCGAAGCAACCTACTATCTCCCCCAGGAGGCCTGGGAGGCATTGACCGGGAAAAAGGACTATGTGACTCTCTATTATCGGGCATATGTTATCGTCCCGTCCGATGATGAAGACATCGAGGATGAGATAAAATGGGGAACACTCAGCGTTAAGAATTGGGAGGATGCCCCCTCCATCTCCGTGTTCAAATCACAAGAAGTGGCTAAAGCCTACGAGCACCTCAAAAAAGCTCAAAAAATGTATCTTGAAGAAAATTATGAAGATGCGGCCAAAGAATTCAAGGCCGCTTACGATTCATACAATCATCCGGACTTCATCTACAATTATGCGGCGTGCTACTTGAAAATCGCCATTCGTTATTTCGATTTCTATGTTGACTTGGGCCATATAGACGATAGAGTCTCTGCCAAAGAGCTTGAAGAAGCCAAAAAGTTGGTGGATATGCTGCGGAAGGCTATGACAAGCGCGGGAAGAAAATAATTTCTTCTCCTTCCCTACTTTTTGGACCTTATCAGGTTCACCAATCGGGCTCCTCGCTCTTTCTCCCGAAATGAAAGAGGTGTCTTGTCCTGTTTGTATAAGCCCACATTCTCTTCAAAAGTCGGCTTCCCCGGGTTTTTATAAAATATTCCCAGAGGAAGCCTTTCCTTCTCGATCGCCTTTTGAAAAGCATTCAGCCTGTTTAAAGGATCATGGGAATCATCCAGATAGTAGGTATGCTCCTTGAACCAGCCGTGGGTATTCACTTTGTTGAAAGACACACAGGGATGGAAGACATCGACCAGGGCAAAGCCTTTATGAGAAATCGCTTCTTCGATTATCACCTTGGACTGCTCGATATCCCCTGCATAAGCCCTGGCGACAAAAGACGCATCCAGGGCGATGGCCAGAGCGATGGGATTTAAAGGCTCGAGGAAAACGCCTTTGACCTGAACCGGGGTTCTGAACCCCAGCTGGCTGGTGGGAGAGGCCTGGCCCTTGGTCAACCCGTAGACCATGTTGTTATGGACGATGTTGGTGATATCGGGATTCCTGCGAATCGCATGGATGAAATGATTTCCTCCCTCTCCGTACATATCGCCATCGCCGCTTTCCGCGATCACAGTGAGACCGGGATTGACCGCTTTGATAGCTGTCGCCGGAGGGATGGCTCTCCCGTGGAGTCCGTTAAAAAAATTGGTCCTGAAATAGTGGGGTATCTTAGCGGCCTGTCCTATCCCCGAAACCAGCACGAGCTCATGCGGCTTGATATCGAGCTCAGCCAGGGCAAGCTTCACTATTTTGAGAATGCTGTAATTCCCGCAGCCAGGGCACCAGGCTATATCAATATCACCCATGTCATAAATATGAGTATCCATCTTTTCCCCCTATCCGATGATATCTTTGAGCCTGGCCCTGACTTCTTCCACGGAAAAAGCCAGTCCGTTGTACTTCAATATCCTCGCCTCGATGTCCACTCCGGCATAGAGCTTAATCAGCCGGGCAAACTGAGATGTGGCGTTGTTCTCGATGATTATGGTCCGCTCTGCCTTTTCCAGGTAATCCCTGGTCTTCTCGTGAAGAGGGTAAACCTGTTTGAAATGGAGGAAGGCGGTATCCTCTCTTCCCAGCTTCTCCAGCGCTTCACGGATCACTCCATAGGTGGAGCCCCATCCCACGACCAGAATCTTGTAATCGTTGCTTCCGAAAAGTTCCGGAGGAACAATGTCTTTTTGGATCGAGTCCAGCTTCTTCAACCGCTTCTCCACCATCCTCTTCCTCAAATCAAGGTCCTCGGTGATGTGGGCCTCCAGGTCGTGCTCGTCGCTGTCCACGCCGACAAGTCCCTCACCTAAGCCGGGGATCCCGCGCGGCGATATTCCATCTTCGGTCAACTCGTACCTTCTGTATCCTTTTTTGGTCCTGACGATGAATTTTTCCATTTTTGCACTGGAGGCATCCAGCAGAGGCAGGTTCGCGTAAGAATCCATGAAATACTGGTCGGTGAGGATAAACACGGGAATCTGGTATTTATCCGCAAGATTGAAAGCCTTTTGAGTGAGGAAGAAGGCATCCTCCAGCCTTCCCGGAGAAAAGATGACACGGGGAAACTCTCCGTGTCCTGAATAGAGGGCGAGCTCCAGGTCGGCCTGTTCGGTCCGGGTGGGCAATCCTGTAGCCGGGCCGGGCCTCTGGGCAAGATGGATGACAACCGGGATCTCGGTCATTCCAGCCAGGCTGACTCCTTCGGTCATCAGAGCGAACCCTCCTCCGGAAGTGGTGACCATAGCTCGTGCTCCGGCGTAGGAGGCGCCCAGGGCCATGTTTACAGCGCTGATCTCATCTTCGGCTTGTTCAACGATAAGGTCAAATTCATCCATCTGCTGGGAGAGGAAGACCATAACGCCTGTGGAAGGAGACATGGGATAGGAAGAAAGGAAGTTGCACCCTCCAGCCAGAGCACCCAGACCAACGGCCTCAGCGCCGCTGAGAAGAATTTGCTCTGAGACATCTTGTTTTTTCCATGACTCAAGCCTGGACTTTTGTGAATCCAGAAGTTTTCTGCCGATCTCCCAGCCGCGTTTAATGGCTTCAATATTCTTCTGGACGACCTCCCCGCTTTTTTCTGCAAAAAACTTTCTGATAAAATTCCCAAGAAGGCTCTGTTCAACCTGGAACATTCCTGTGACCACTCCCGCCGCTACGATATTCACGAATATCTTTCCGCCGAGCTCAGAAGCGATTTGGGCAAACGGAACAGGAACGTATCTATTCCCTGATGTCTGAAAATCATCAGGAATGATTTCCTCATCGCCCAGGATCAGAGTCTGAGGGGAAATCCTTTTCTGCACATGATTCAAGGCCCCTTTGTGAAAAGGGATCAAAATGTCCATCCTGTCCACAAAAGCAGAGATTCTTTGAGAAGATACGCGGATTTCCGTGGAGTTGCTCCCTCCCCTGACTCGGGACATGTATTCCTTGGTCGCGAAGACGTTGAACCCGGAAAGCTTCAAGAGCCTGACCAGGATCCTTTCAACCGTTTGTATTCCCTGTCCCGCCTGTCCACAGAGGACCACGGAAACATCACTATTGTCAGGAGCGAATTTATTGCTCATCCTGTTCTCCCCAATTTTTCAGTTGCTAAGGGCAATATGAAAAAAACAAAATCCTATTATTCCATTCTGGAAGCGTGAATTCAAGAAATATTATATATTAATTATATCATTTAAGTAGTATATTTACCCCAGCTTAAAGAGCGCTGGTTTGCCGTGACAGCTTCCAATTTTTATTTGTATAATTTAGCAAACCCTAAAAATGATCTTGCCGGGTTATTGAAACTTTTATTGCTCCATAAGCGTATAATAAATTGAATCCTAAATAGATTTTGAGTATAGGAGTATATTTGCACGCAAAGTGACTTACTCCAAGGGAAAACGAAAAAAGGAGAGTTCATGAAAAAAGCAGCATCTTTTCTGTCCTTATTGGCACTTTTTCTTGGTTTTTTCAGCGGAATCTCGTTGTGTCAGCAGGTCGACCTGAGCGGCACCTGGGTCGGTGAAACAGAGGTCCCTGACGCCTTTGAACCGGACAAAGTCACCCTGGTCCTCGAAAAAATCAACGGTGAATATAAGGGAACTGTGACTGACTCGATGGGAATGGCCCAGGAAGCGGAGCTTGAGAATCTCGAAATCAAGGGCAACGAGCTGAAAGCCAACTTTATTATCTTTGACGGGTACGAGTACACAAGGATTTATTTCGTGCTGACCGTCGAAGGGGATAAAATGAAAGGCAGCTGGGAATCTGAGAGCGGCGATTCAGCTCCCATAGAGCTGCAAAGACAAAAATAAGTCCGCTCTACATCTATCCCTTCTATTTTATTTCTATTCCTCCCAGGATGGCTGTGGCTTTGATGTGGAGAGTGGGCTTTTTTTCTGCAGCGGGTGTTGGTCTGTGTTTATCCTCGACCCCGCCGAGAAAAGCGCTGCTGTCAACGACAACCTCCCAGTCGTTTGGAACCCGGATGTCGATTCCACCCAGAATAGCCGTCACCTCAACAACGGCCTGATTTCCCGCCAATCCTGCCTCTGTGAAATCCAGCTCGACGCCCGCCATCAGAGCAGAAACCTTCCCGCCCCTAAATTCCTTCGATTTAATCCGGCGATTCAGCCCTGAGAAGACCGCAAAGACATCCAGGTCTTTTTCTTTTATCTCCGGGATTTTTTCCTGTGTGAACTTAATCCGGGGCCTGAAAATGATCCACAGTCCAGCAGCTATGACCAGCAAAGGCCATAAATACAGCCAGGCCCTGCCCCGGATTACATCCAGGTTATCGAGCAGGAAAAACACTCCCACCAGAATAAACAGGAGCCCAAAGCCCCACCGCCGAAACTCATGGCCGATCAAATGCCATAAGCCGATAAAAATGAGGATCAGAGGCCAATACGTGGAAAAAATATCCCAGAAATCCAGCTTGCCCAGGTTCCCGAGCAAAAACAAAACTCCGATCAAGATAATCAGCAGCCCTCCAAATATCCGGCCCTGGTAATCCCTGATTCCGCTCATACCGTCCCTCCTTGATTTATTATTGATTCAATAATGTTTTACCATTCTCATTGTGAGCCCGAAGGCGATGATTTGATATTATACGAAACTCCTGAAAAAAATTCTAATTGCTTCTCAATCCCCGCATTCAGGTAAGACATACTCCTTCTAGGGATAAAAGCTTACATCAAACAGAAAGATTTAAATTATAAACCGGGAGCGCTGTCAACCTTAACAGTACTCTTCCAGATAATGTGGATGAAATAGGCAGGAGTGGCGTTAAAGAGTGAAGCTGTCTCCGTGTATTTCACCTGCAAAACTACTTATGCAAAATTGGGGAGGATTACCTTTGCTGTTCAGCTCAGTAGGGCCGGAGAAAGGAACAGTCGAAGACCTTCGGCCTTCCGCTTCCATCCTGTCGGACTTCTCCTCTCAGGTAGCAGGCCGGTGGAGAGCCGAAGGTGAGGCATCTGGTCTCGCCCACGCCCTCCAGAAGACCGGTCTCGTCCTCGAAGAGAAAGAAATACTTCTTCCCCTGCCTCACCGCTTTCTGACGGGCATCCACCACCCGAACCACAAGCTCCACTTCCTGGCCCACGCAGCCCTTCAAATCCTTTATCCGCAGAGGCGGCCTTTTCCCCTCGAAGAGGGACAGAGAATCTCCGTCAGGGGCAAAACCCAGAGAGTCGATGAGCATCCTCTTCTTCTGCTTGGAGTCGATGTCCGAGACATCTTCCACGTCCTCCAGGCCTCTGAAATAGCGGAGAATCTGCCGTGCTCTTCTGGGCTCGAGAGAGTCGAAGACTCCTGATTTGATGAGAGAGAGGAGTTCAGCCTTCGTCAGATGGACCCGGGAGAGGAAGTCCTCCACGGAAAGATACTCTCCGTCCCTTCTCCCCTCGATGATCTTCTCCGCTGTCTTCAGAGCCAGCCCCTTGATGGAGGTCAAGCCGACGCGGATGTTCCTCCTTTCCACCGTGAACTCGTAGTCACTCCGGTTGACATCCGGCTCCAGGATCTGGATTCCTTTTCTTTTGGCCTCCTCGATGTATTCCGCCAGCCCGTAATAGCCGCCCCCGGCGTTGAGGACAGAGGCGAGATAGGGAACCGTATGGTGGGCCTTCAAGTAGACAGCCTGGTAAGCCATGCTGGCGTAGGAAGCGCTGTGGGCTTTGTTGAAGGAGTAGGAAGAAAACTCCTCCATAACCTTCCACAGCTTCTTGACCTCGGCCGGCGTGTAGCCCCTCTCTCCTGCTTCTCTGAAAAAGCGGCTCTTGAGCTGGGCGTTCACCGCCTTCGCCTTGAGAGCGCGGCGAAGAATGTCTCCCTCTTCAGGAGGCATGCCAGCCACCCGGTCGGCGATCTGCATCACCTGCTCCTCGTAGAGGAGAAGGCCTCCTGTCTCGGGAAGTATTCGACCCAGGAAACCATCCCGCGAAACCGGCCGTCCTTCCCGGCTGCGGAGGAGAGCCTCTTTCATGCCGCTTTCAGTCGGACCGGGCCGGATAAGAGCCAGAGCCTGGGTGAGTTCGTAGATGTTTTCGGGCTTCATGCGGCGGAGGAGGTTCATCATGGCCGGACTTTCCACCTGGAAGCAGCCTATGGTCTGGCCTCCCTTCAACAGGCTGTAGGTCTTCCTGTCCTGAGAGGGGATGCCCCTGATGTTCAGCATCCTCCTGGTCTCGGAGATGGCCGCCAGTCCTCTCACCGAGAGCAGGTCGAGCTTGATCAGTTTCAGGTCTTCGACAGCATCCCGGTCGTAGTGAGCCATGACATAGCCTTTTGCCGATTCCTCGAGAGGAAGGTAGCGGTCCGCGGGCGAAGGAGTCAGCAGCACTCCTCCCACGTGGAGAGAGTTCTCGCAGTAGACATGACTCAGCTCAGAGGCGGCCTTCCATATCTCCGCGTAACCGGCAAGGGGCCTGTCCTTCTTCAGGAAATCAGGCTCGGCGAAAAAGGGGGCTTTCTTGCTCAGGGAGCGGGCTTCTTCGGGGGGAAGGCCAAAAGCCCGGGCCGTTTCATAAAGGGCGGAGCGGGCGCGGAAATCCTTCAGGCTGCAGACAAAGGCGGCTCCTGTGCATCCCTGATCGTATTTCTTCAGGACATAGGAGAGAACCTGGTCTCTCTTCCGGGAGTCAAAATCCAGGTCTATATCCGGGGGGTCATCCCGGCCTTTGTTCAGGAACCTCTCGAAGTAGAGGTCATACTCGATGGGGTCGACGCGGGAAATCCCCAGAAGGTAGGCCAGGTAAGAAGAAGCGCCCGAACCCTTCAGGTTATGGAGGATGCCGTTGCGGCCGGCGAACTGGACCACGTCATAGACGATCAGAAAATAAGGAGCAAATCCTGAGCTCTCGATGGCCTCCAGCTCCTGCTGGGCCCGCTGCCTCCCGCGCCAGCTCAGGTTCTTCAACCTCCTCAGCCTGTCCATCACCACCTCCCTCAAGCTCGTGGAAAAAAGGTTCCCGGGAAGAGGGGGCACGATGTCCTCGAAGGAGAAGCGGCATTTCTCCGCCACCTCGAAGGTCCTCTTGAAGACATCTTCCGCACCGGGACCGAACTTCTGGAGGGCCAGCGCTTCCTGGTGCGGCCCGAAAAGCTCCATCCTGGGCTTCAGCCTGTCCCTCTCCGGAGGGAAGGGAATCTTCTTCTGGATGGAATGGAGGAGAATCAATCTCTCGGGCTTTTCCACGAACTTCAAGGGGTTGGCCCATACCAAGGGAAAATCACGGCTCTGGGCCAGGGTGAGAGCTTTTTTGAAGTTGAAAAAATCGACGCCGAGGTAAAAATCCTCCTTTGAGCCAGAGGAAAAGGCCTCCGGAAGCTCCCCGCCTCCTGCTTGAGGGATGAAGATCGTCACCAGCCCTTCTGTGGTGCTTATCCTCTTGCGGTTGAAGGTCTCCATCAGGTTCCAGTACCCTTCTCTGCTCTTGACGAGAAAAAGGAACCTCTTTCCCTCCACCTCCATCTCGCAGCCGAAGAGCGGGGTGAAGCCATTCTCCAGGGCCGCTCTCTTCCATTCCCCCCAGCCGTAGAGGTTCCCGATATCAGTCAGGGCGGCGGAAGGCAGTTTTGTCCGGCAGACCCAGGAGGGAAGCTCTTTGAGAGTGGCGCTTCCTTTTCCTTTGCTGTAAACCGAATGAACCCTGAGTGGTATGTGCATCTTCCAGCTCGATTCCAAATTCTTATCTAAGGGACGTTCCCTGCGGGGACACCTCTTTTTATAGAGAAGAGGGACAGTCCCTCTTTTATTTAAGTAAGGACTGAAAGGGACAGTCCCCATAAAAGAGGTGTCCCCTTAGGGAACGGCTCCATGTTATTGCTTTATTTCGTCAGGGAGGCTGTCTTCAGGACAAACCCCCGCTTCCGCTCAAAGCTGTAGATCTCCTCGAGCATCTTCTCCCGAACCGTGAGCACTGAGCCGAACCCGTACTTCTCCCTTACCTCATCCACGGCGTGCCCCAGCCTCTCCGGCCGCTCGGAGTAAGGCTCAAAAAGAGAAAGGGGCCTGCCTCTCACCAGGTCAGACGCTTTCACCCCGACCAGGCGGAGGGACAAGCGGGAGGAGGAGAAGAACTGGAGAAAGAGCTCCTGAGCGATCTTGTAGATCCTCCCCATCTCCTGCACAGGTGAGATGAGAAGGCGTCTTCGGGCCTCGGTCTTGAAGTCAGAGTACCTGACCTTGACCTCGATGATATGGGCAAAAAGGCGTCCCCGCCTCAAGGGAAGGGTCAGCCGGTCGCAGAGATAGGCCAGGTGAGCCAGGAGCAGACGCCTGTCCCAGATATCCTCCAGAAAAGTCGTCTCCCTGGAGACGGACTTTGGAATAGAGGCGGTCATCAGGGGACGGGTGTCAATCCCTCTGGACTGAAGATACATCTCATCCCCGTTCAAACCGAAGAGCGAGCGCAAACTGACCCGCGGCAGCCCCCACAGGTCGCCGATTTTCTGGATGTTGAGCATCCTGAGGATGACCTGAGCCTTCGGTCCTATTCCGGGTAAAGACTCGATCCCCAGGTCTTTCAAGAATTCTTCCTCTCTGTTCGGCTCGATCTCGGCCAGTCCGCCTGGCTTGGCCCTGTTTGTGGCCAGCTTGGCCAGAATCTTGTTGGGGCCCACTCCTACTGAGACAGTGAGCCCCAACTCTTTTTCCACCCTCTGCTTGATCTCCCGAACCGTGGAGGAAAAGGAGGGATAAAGGGGACGGCAACGGGTTAAATCAAGGTAGGCTTCATCCAGAGAAGCCTTCTCCACATCGGGAGTGTAGTGGGAGATAAGGCGGAAAAACTTATCTGAAAAGGCACTGTAGATCTGGAAGTTTCCCCTGATAAAGATGCCGTGAGGGCAGAGCTGGTAGGCTTTCCGCAGGGGCATGCCGGAATGGACGCCGTATTTTCGGGCCTCGTAAGAAGCGGTCGAGGCGACTCCCCTCTCATGGGGAAGGCCGCCGACGATGACCGGCTTCCCCTTGAGAGAGGGGTTGAGAAGCACCTCGACAGCCGAAAAAAAAGCGTCGATGTCGATATGGACGATACATCTCCTGTTCATTGTTTTCACCTTCTTTCCTTTGACCTGTTAAAGAGTCAAGAATGAAGCCGCTTCAGCGAGTCCTCCCCTGTCTCTAAGAGCTAGGGTCGGGAGTCAACTGACGCGCTGACAAGCAGCCTGGCAGACCAACGGACTCACGGGATCAGAGAGTCACGGCATTCAATACTTCCTCAGTACCCCGATCACTCTTCCCAGGACTTTCAGTTCCTTGACCTTGATCGGCTCAAACTCCGGGTTTTCGGGGACAAGCAAGACCTCCCCGTCCTTCATCTTCAGCCTCTTCAGGGTGGTTGAACCGTCATCCAGAAGGGTCACCACCATCTCTCCGGAGTTCGCTGAGTTCGTCCTCTCCACGAGCACCCAGTCTCCGTCATCGATGAAGGCATCCACCATGCTCTTTCCGTCAACACGGATGCAGAAGATGTTTCCCTTTCTCCGGCCCACCATCCACTCCGGAATGTCCACCGCCTCTCCGGAAACATCGAAGACCTCTTTGGGCAGACCCGCCGGAACAAGACCCACCAGAGGCACCCGGGCCTGAGTCTCCAGAGGAGCCGGGAAGCCGGCAAGCCGCACTTCTCCCTGGACCCTTTCCAGGTAGCCTTTTTTCTCCAGGCTCAGGATGTGCTTGAACACAGCCGAGGGGTTGGCGATATCCAGCGCCTCTCCCAGCTGCCTGACCGTGGGAGAATAGCCGTTGTCGAGGATGAACTTTCTGATGGCGTCCAACACTTTTTTCTGTCTTTCTGTGAGGTTTTTTCGGAGTTTGTTCACCATTTTGTTCACCATATATATTAATAATCCCGATCCCGGAGTTTGTCAAGAGAAAATTTAAAAAAAATTAAAAAAGGAGAGGCAGGGCTTGGAGCCAGGCTGCCTATGTCTTTAATATTTGGGAACTTTTTACTGCCGTAAATGTATAATAGTGCAGAAGGGAAAAACACCAGAGCCCATGGATGACAGGTTCCTTGCCGAACAATCCGCCAAAGGCAACAAGAACGCCTTCAGACTCCTGATTCTTCGCTACCAGCGAATGGTTTTTTCTTTTCTGGGAAAATTTTTGTTTCAAGCACAGGTCGTGGAAGACCTTGCTCAAGAAACATTCCTGAAGGCGTATAAAAATATTGTTGATTTTAATGCAGAAAAGGGCGCTTCCTTCTCTACTTGGCTCGTTACAATTGCCCGCAATCTTGCAATCAACGAAAAAGCGAAGAAGAAACGGAGGAGGGAGTATCCCGCCAGTCTCATGGATAGGAATCAAGGTTTTAATGAAGAAAATCCCCAGATCATACTGGAAAAGCACAGCCTGAATTTCCGAGTCCAAAATGCGATAAACAGGCTTCCGGAAAAATTTCATACCGCGGTGGTTCTTTCTTATTTTGATGAACTTTCGCTCGAAGAGATCGCGCAGATCGAAGAATGTCCTGTAGGAACCGTCAAATCCCGTGTATTCCGGGGAAAACAGATTTTGAGACAAATTCTTGAAAAGGAGAATGTGTTATGAAGAATCCGCAGCGTCCCTGTCACCTTATCCAGGAAGATATTGCCTGGGGCAGGGAATTGAGCCAAGAGGACAAAAAACATGTTCTTTCCTGCAGCTCCTGTTCTGACATTGCGGCTCAGATGGAGGAGTTGGATTCTCTTGTCCGTAAAGTGATTGAGCTGGAGATACCCTCCGGCTTCGCAGACAGGGTAATGACCAAGATAGGAGAAGAAGAAAGCAAGGGCGAAAGCTTTTCTTCTCAATGGTTTCCTCTTCTTAAAAGAATATTTTATTCAAGAGCTGTTCAATGGATGCTTGTGGGAATTGGAACGGTTTTTGGCCTGTATAAAATATTCAGTTTATTTTCCGGTTTGATGCTTCATGCATTTGTATAGCCCGGATTGTTCGGATATGAAGGGAGTTCAGTCTGTCTGTTTAAGCCATGAATAAAAAGCCGTTTTTTTCAGAAGAAGAGATGAAAGATAAAAAAAACAAGTCCCAGGAAAGAAAACCTCTTTTTGCCCTGGCTCTTTCCTTGTTTTTGACTGGTTTGGGTCAGGTATACAACGGGAAGCCAAGGAAAGGGATTCTTTTATTCTCAATCTCGATTGTCTTCACGTTCGTCCTTTTCCAATTGAGTGTTGTTGGCCCCGATAACATGCTGATCTTTTTTCTTCTGTTGTCCCTGATAGCAAGTCTGGGCATATATATCTGGGCAGCGGTGGATGCCTGGAAGCAGGCCAAAAGAATAGGGAAGAATTATACGTTAAAATTCTATAATAAACTTTATGTGTACCTCCTCCTTGTCATTGTATTGAATCTTTTCTATTCTGGACGAATTATTAGCCTGCAAAAAATGTACTTTTTTGCTCTTCCCTATCGGATGTCGACTGGGAGCATGATACCCAATATCCTTCCAGGAGATTTTGTTATGGCGGATGGGAGGATAGATCATTCGGCGAAAAACCATGGTCTGCAAAGAGGTGAGTTAGTGGTCTTTAAATTTCCTAAAAACAGGAAAATACATTTTGTCAAAAGAGTCATCGGTATACCCGGAGATAAAATCGAATTAAAAGGATTGGAGCTTTATGTGAACGGAGAAAAAAGAACAGGTAAAGAGGTGACGTATTCAGAGGGGACGCGAGATGGTAATATCAACAAGGGAACAGTCGCTTTCTCTGAAGAAAGTGATTCGGGGACCTATGTTGTCTTTTATATCGAGGGGACAGCAAGAGAGGATCTGAACGTTACTGTACCGGAAGGCTACTGTTTTGTCCTCGGCGACAACCGTGATAACAGTGCGGATTCACGCCATTGGGGGATGGTTCCGCTTAATGATGTTGTTGCCAGAGCCAAGCAGGTCTATTTTTCCGTTAATCCTAAGGGTGGAATCCGGTGGGGGCGCATTGGAAAACTTCTTTAGAATATAGGGTAATGAAATCCAGGTTACCAAACCAGGAAAAAGTTTTTCCGTTAAGGGAGGTGATTCGATGAATAAGCGCAGGTTCTGGATAATCCTCCTGAGTATCATAGGTCTTTTAGCTTTGATAGCCGGAGCTGTGGATCCGCTGGAGGGGGGATTCATCATTCTGCCGGGAAGCGGATTGATTGCTTTTAGCGCTTTTCTCGGCAAGAGCCGTCACCGTAGATTTATCTACTGGGCTTTCGGGCTGACAGGTTTTGGCGTGGCTGTGATGATCGTATGGAGTCTTTTTGGAGGAGTCGGTGGTGACACCGGGCCGTCAAGCTGGTGGCTACTCACCGCTCTGCCTTACCCTGCGGGCTGGATCATGAGTCTTCTTGGCGCCGTGCGTATGCTGATCGAGTCCTTCCGCAAGCATTCGTAATAGGCGCAAAACAGCTATTGTTGGTGAATACCATGAATCCACCAAAGCGGGAAGAATCTCTGCTTTTTTGCCTATGTGCTTTCCTGTTTGAATCTGCACTTTTTTTGTTGGGGGCGCATCATGGAAGTTGAACGAAGTCAAGGGGGGTGGCGCTTTGGGAGCCTGTGAAGGGAGGTGATTGATGGTTATCCTGGTTTGCTTGGTTGCGTCGATTATGCTCGCCCCTCTGGCATGGAGGAAGGGGTGGAGAAAGGTTGCTATAATTCCAGTTCTTTGTCTCTTTATCATAGCGGTTGTTGATATGGCACTTGGCTCTGCATTGAGCGATATTTCGGGATTCGGTCATATCGTCGGGATTGTCTTTATAGTCTGGCTCGTCTACATGGTATTTAAAATGCCAAAAACTGCAACGCAAAAAAAATGAGCCGAAAATCTCTCCAGGCCTGACTTCCCAGGGTGAAAAAGACGCTGACCCAGGCCTACCTGAAGCAGAGGATGCGAAGAAAAGGCTGCCAGGGCTGAAGGGACAATAACCACCAAATCTAGTCAATTTGACTCTTCCCTCATTAATTGATATTCTTTTGCCAGAGAAGCAGAGGGAGCAATGGGGATAGAATGTCCTAAGTGTCAAACCGAAAATACCTCTGATTCTCAATTCTGTAAAAGCTGCGCCACACCCCTTCATTCCCACGAGGTTTCTGTCACCGAGACCCTTGAGAAACCCACCGAGAAACTCACCAGAGGAACTACCTTTGCTGAGAGATACGATATCATCGAAGAATTGGGTAAAGGAGGCATGGGCAGAGTCTATAGAGTGGAAGATAAGAAGATAAAGGAAGAGGTTGCTCTCAAACTTATCAAACCCGAGATTGCTTCCGATCAGGCGATGATTGAGCGATTCCGGAATGAATTGAAGCTCGCTCGCAAGATTACACATAAGAATGTATGCCGCATGCATGACTTCCATGAGGAGGGAGGAATCCCTTTTATCACCATGGAGTATATCGAAGGTGAGGATTTAAAAAGTTTTATGCGCAGCAAAGGTACGTTAATAGAAGAGGCAATTTCAATAGCCAAGCAGGTGAGTGAAGGGCTGGCTGAGGCTCACGAGTTAGGAGTCATACACCGGGATTTAAAACCTCAGAACATCATGATAGACAAGAAAGGACGGGTAAGAATCATGGATTTTGGGATAGCCCGTTCTATCGAGGCTCCAGGACTGACTTCATCAGGAATGATTATTGGCACTCCGGATTACATCTCTCCTGAGCAGGCAGAGGGAGAAGAAGCAGATCAGCGGTCGGATATCTATTCCTTGGGATCGATTCTCTATGAGATGGTCACAGGGAGTGTTCCGTTTAAAGGGGACACAGCTCTGAGCGTAGCTTTAAAACATAAGACAAAGATTCCTCCAGACCCGAGGAAGCTCAATCCTGAGGTTCCAAAGGAGCTTAGCCGTTTGATCCTGGTATGCATGGAGAAGGATAGAGAGAGAAGGTATCAGACTGCGGAGGATCTTCTTGCTGATCTGAGGAATATAGAGGAGGGCTTTCCCTTAGGAACAAAGATTCGACCCAGGCGAAGGTCTTTCGCTAAAGCAATAATCAATAAAAAGCTCCTTATTCCAGCTATGGTTCTTGCTCTTGCTGTTATTGCAGTGCTAATCTGGCAGCTTCTTTCTCAAAAAGATGTCGTTCCTTTAGCTCCCTCAGGTAGACCCTCTCTAGCCATCCTGTACTTCAAAAATAACACTGGAGATGAGAACTTGGATTTTTGGAGAGATGCTCTTTCTGATTTGATGATAGACGACCTTTCCCAGTCGAAATACATATATGTTTTAGCTAAGGACAGGCTTTTCAATATCATGCAGAAGTTGAATCTTCTCGAGGCGAAGAATTATTCTTCTAAAGAGATAAAGCAGGTCGCGGCTCGGGGAGTCGTCAATCATGTATTGCAGGGAAATTACGCCAAAGCAGGCGATCTTTTTCGAGTCAATATCACGCTTCAGGATGCAGGCAGTGGTGAGCTTGTCGCTTCTGAATGGGCGGAAGGTACGGAAGAAAAGATCTTTTCCATGGTGGACGAGTTAACAATGAAGATCAAGGAGAGTTTTAATCTTTCCGAAGAGGAGATAGCAGGTGACATCGATATGGAAGTGGGAAAGATCACCACTACCTTTCCTCAAGCTTATAGATATTTTAGCGAGGCGGAAAAGCGTTACTACTCAGGAGATTATCGTGAAGCAATCCGCATAGGGGAAAAAGCGATAGATATTGATCCCGAGTTTGCCATGGCTTATTACGGCCTGGCCTGGTGTTACTGGACAATGAGATATAACACGGAGGCAAGGAAGTACTTTCAAATGGCCATGAAGTATACAAATCGGATTTCGGAAAGAGAACGCCTTCGAATCCAGGGAGATTTTTACGTCCAATCAGAAATCCGTGATAAAGCCATTGAGGTCTATAAAAAATTGCTGAAGCTTTACCCGGAGGATTGGATTGGAAACAACAGCCTGGGGCTTGTATACAGTAGTCTGGAGGAATGGGATAAAGCTATAGAACGATTTGAAGTGAATGTGAAGAATAAAGTCGAAAATCCTTATTCTTATGAGAACATAGCATTCGCCTACAGGGCTAAAGGGATGTATGAAAAGACAGAAGAAATTCTTCGAGATCACCTCAGTAATATTTCGGATCATTTTTTTATCCATTGGCAATTAACCCATAATTATCTGTGTCAAGGGGAGTTTAGCCTTGCCATGGCTGAGATAAATAAGGCGATTTCCCTTAGTCCGGATAATCCGAGTAATATCAATCTTAAGGGCGATGTTCACCTTTATAAAGGGGAATTGGTCAAAGCGGAAAAAGAATATAAAAGGCTTCTAGAAAAGGACGAACCCTCAAGTCAAAGAATCGGAAGACATAAGCATGCAGATTTAAACCTGTTGCAGGGAAAATTCGAAAGAGCAAAAGAGCAAGCTAAACAGGGAATTAAGCTGGCAGATAAGACAGGGGAAAAAGGCTGGGCATCGAGATTTTATTCCTATTTAGCCTATTTGTATCTCGAAACAGGAGATTTCAAGCAGGCTTTGGAAGAATGTCAAAAATCTTGGAACAGTGCTGTTGAGGGAGGAAAAAAAGTCGATCAGATAAATGCTTTATACTGGGAAGGCATATCTCGTTTGAAATTGAACTCAACGGATGAGGCGCTTAGGATGGCGGACAAGCTTAAAGAGCTGATCGAACAAGGAATGAATACAAAAATCATGAGATTTTACTTCCTTCTCATGGGAAACATAGAGCTTGAAAGAAAAAATTTTACCAAGGCCATTGAATATTTTGAAAGAGCTTTGCCCTTGTTGTCACATCAGAGAGGAGCAGGAGATGATCATGCCTTATTTTTTGATTCTCTGGCTTTGGCTTATTACGAGACACAGAATCTAGAGAAAGCTCAAGAAGAGTATGAAAGAATAATTTCCCTTACTTCAGGGAGACTCTCCTGGGGAGATATATATGCCAAGAGCTTCTACATGCTGGGCAAGATTTATGAGCAAAAAGACTGGAAAGGCAAAGCCATCGAGCATTACGAGAGATTCCTCGACCTCTGGAAAGACGCTGATCCTGGTATTGCTGAGGTTGAGGATGCGAAGAAGAGGCTGGCTGGATTAAGGATATTATGATGAATCTTCGCAGCCAATTTTGGGATTAATTTATCTATCCTTTTTTGGCAGCAATAACTTTAATAGGTCAGAATCATATTTTCCAGCCGCCGGCGACGATCAGGTTCGTCCCGGTGATGAAATCCGCCTTCTCAGAAACCAAAAAAAGCACTGCGTGAGAGACATCCTTGAACTTACCCAGTCTTCCCCGGGGAATATCCTTGCTCTCAGGAAGGATTCCGCCCTTCATCAGACCCGGAGATACCATGTTGACCGTGATCCCCGCGGATGCCTCTGAAGCAGCCACAGAGCGCGTCAAGATCAGGAGGCCAGTCTTGGCGATGGCATAAGGAGTGATGGTCGAAAAAGCAGCCAGCTGCTCCGCCCGGCTGTAGCCGAGGTTGACGATCCTCCCCCACTCTCTCTGCCTCATGCCTGGCAGCACAGCCTTGGTGCAAAACAGCGCGCTGAGCAGATTGCTGCGGATGACGGATTCCCACTCAAAAGATGTCACCTTCTCCCAGGGCTTGACCAGGATCGGGCCAAAGTTATTGACCAGAATGTCTATCCTGCCGAATTCCTGCTCAACATTCCTGACCAAGGATACCGCCTCTTTTTCCCTGGTCAGGTCCGCCTGAAAGCTGGCGCTGAGCTTTCCTTTCTCCTTGATCCTGTTGACTGCCTTCTCGGCAGCCTGCCTGTTGGTCAGGTAATGAACGGCCACACCTGAGCAGATATCAGCCAGCCTCAGGGCGATATCCCGCCCGATTCCCCGGCTGCTTCCCGTGACTAAAGCGATTCTCTCCTGCACTGAAATTCTCTTTTTTTCTTTCCGGCTCAGCCATTATAGTACATTCCCTAGACAGAAAAAACCCTATAATAAGAAAGGGGAGGCATCTGGTCCGCCGGGCCTATTTGACTCCCCATCAAGAGTCACGGGTGTTAAAAATTTACGCCCTTTCAAACACGGCACCAGAGCCTCCCCCGGTTGACTGGCCTCTTTTCCGATCACTCTTCAATCAGGCGAGATTCTCACTCGCCGGATGCCCTCAAAAAAAATTTTTAATCCTTAAAAGCCCTGTCGATGATCCGACCTTTGGATGTGTAAGTCAGATATTTCAACTTGCTCATAAAGTCGCGGACGAGGTTGTACTCAAAAAGACCGGTCTCAACTTCTTCCAAGGGGATAAGGCCCATTGAGCTTAAAAGTTCAACGAGCTGCTCGTTCATGGCCACCCAATAGAGTCCGAAAGGATTGACCGGCTGTCCATTGATCCTGACCGAAGCGGGATCCAGCCTGCTCAATTGACCGGGTTGAGCAGCAGGAGGCTGGGAAGAATCATACTCGAAAGTCAATCCCGAAACCTGAAGGGAAAGTTCGTCCGTGTACTCCACCATGGAAACAGTGAATTCAAGTCCTCCTAAAATCTGGAAGCCATAAAGACGAACGGTCTTTATCTTGAATCCCAACCCTGATTCCGGGTCATAGCCGTAAGGAACCGAC
>Ga0224506_10000651_pt1 | contig 27866 bp, 27 predicted proteins | sample SF_Jan12_sed_USG_2_FD_169108 | JGI IMG/M metagenome (GOLD analysis project Ga0224506, IMG submission 169108) | Sediment microbial communities from San Francisco Bay, California, United States - SF_Jan12_sed_USGS_8_1 | ecosystem: Environmental > Aquatic > Marine > Sediment | place: USA... | reverse complement strand
CGCTGTTGAGCTTGAAGCAAGAACAATATTTGTCATTTTTTTACTATTTATGGCTGGGTTTACACCATTTAATCGGAAAATCTATAAAAAACCAGCATAATTAGGTAATAAAACTTTGACAGGGGACGGTCTCGTCAATATTATACCGCGCCTATGTTGACTCACCCGCTACCAAAACATGTTGATCCTTTTAAAATGGCAGATAATGCTGCAGTTTTTGAGGGTACGTTACCGGTGTCTAGCTTTGAACGCTTAGTTGAAGGCTTGTTGTCGGATTCAGGAACTTTGACGGTTAAGTTAGAGTTTTTGGTAGGTGATGATGGATTCAGGGAACTTATAGGTAATGTTGGTGGTGATGTTAAGGTTCAGTGCCAACGTTGTATGGAGCCGATGTCGTTCCACTTGAGTGCTGATATTCATCTAGTTTTTGCATTTCATGAAGAAATGGCTAAAACTTTACCTAAGCATTTAGATGCAGTGGTGTGTACGCCAGATGAGCACGTAGAGCTTGTAGATTTGATTCAGGATGATTTGATATTAAATTTACCTCAATTCATAAAACACCCTGAGGGTGCTTGTGAAATTCAAACAGTTTTCGCCGATCCTGATAACAATACTGTTGTTCAGGATAAGGAAAAGAGTAACCCTTTCAGTATTCTGGCTCAAATTAAGAGTCCAGGTGATGATAACTAGGAGATTAAGCAGTAATGGCTGTTCAGAAGAACAAAAAGACCCGCTCACGTCGCGGTATGCGTCGCTCACATGATGCTTTGACGTCACCAACTTTGTCAGTTGATTCAACAACTGGTGAAACTCATTTGCGTCACCACATTAGCCCAGAAGGCTTCTACCGTGGTAACAAGGTAATTGAGAGCAACGACGAAGCTTAATCGCCTTAGTATCGTTGTTAGTAAAGAAGAGAGCCCAGGCTCTCTTTTTTTTTGAAAGTTCATTAATATATCCCTCCTATTCCAACCTGGATTTTTTGCATTTTCAGGTTATCCAGCTAAATTACTTTTATTATATGTTTGCTCAACTGTGTCCCTATAAACACAGCTTAGGAATTGGGCATGATATGAACTTGGATCTGGAATGAACAAATTATGAGTCAAGTTGACTATTTAGAAATAGAGCTACCCGTTACCAGGCTTGAAATTGGGATGCATGTGGTTGAATTGGATAGGCCCTGGAGCGAAACCACTTTTTTAATGCAGGGGTTTGTAATTTCTCATGAAAACGAGCTGATACGTATCCAGAATCAATGTGATTATGTGGTGGTTCGCATTAAAACAGTTGCTGCTCGGCAGTTACAAAAAAACAGTGCAGTTGAACTTTCCCGAATCAAGCGGGCTCAACAGCGTCGGCCATCAGTTTTATTGAATATCGATGTGGAAAATCTGAGAAAACAGTTGCATCGGAATAAAATGGGATTCGATCAGGGAGTCTCTTATTCGTCGGTTACTTTTCAATCAGCCAGGGCCCTTGCGGAAAAAATTATGGCATCTGCCAGGTCTGGACGTTCAATTAATTTGAAAGCATGTCGGGAAACAGTAACTAAAGTTGTTGACTGTGTGTTACAGAATTCGGATGCATTACGCTTTTTAACCCAGATAAAAAACATTAATAAATATACAGTTGAGCATAGTATGAATTGCTGTGTATTTGCCGCTACTTTCGGAAAACATTTAGGGCTAACTATTCAGGATATAGAAAATGTCGCTTTTTCTGCTCTTATGCATGATATTGGCAAGTCTAAAATTCCCTCTAAGATTCTTAATAAGAAATCCAGGCTGACTCGTGAAGAGGCTATGATGATGGCTCGGCATTCAGAATTTGGATGGCGTATCCTAATGGCCATGCCAAATATAAATGATCATATTGCTGAAGTTGCCTATGGACATCACGAAAGGGAAGATGGGTTGGGGTACCCCAGGCATCTGCATGAACGAGAAATTAGTCTTTTTACAAAAATTGTCACCATAGTAGATTGTTATGATGCCATGACGAGCCGCCGGTGCTATGGTAATATTCATACCAGTTCGGAGTCTCTGGATATTATTAGAGCCAATGCAGGTACCCAATTTGATCGCGCATTAGCCTATGAGTTTGTAAAATGCATTGGTGAGTATCCACCTGGTAGTTTAGTTGAAATGACGAATGGAGAAATAGGCATTGTTATTTCTTCATCAGATGAATACGGGCAATTTCCGCGAGTGCTTATTGTGCGGGACAGTCGGCAGCAAGAGATGGTTAATAACCGAATTGTTGATATTCGCAGCGGCGAAGTAGATAAGAATAATATGCCATACGAAATAAATACTGAATTACCTAACGGTAGTTTTGGTGTGAATCTGGAGCGTCATTTCGATGTTTTCCCTGCAATCGCTGTATAAATAAACATTCAAATCACAGTGCTTCAAAAATTGTGTCTTATTTTAGATTGGGGCAGTCTAATGCTGTATTGTGAATTTAGATAATCAATAAATATTCTATTATCAAATTTTAGTCACAAATGTTTTAACAGCAGGGTACTTTATTAAAATGCTCAATTCGTAATAATTGCGCACAATTAAAATGGATTCAAAATTTATGTCCAAACTAGCGTTTGTATTTCCTGGTCAAGGATCACAGCATTTAGGTATGCTGAGTCAATTGGCTGAGAACGAAACTATTATTACAGATACCTTTACGATTGCATCAGAGGTATTAGGTTATGATCTCTGGGACTTGGTGCAGAATGGTCCTGAAGAATCTCTGGGTAAAACAGAAATTACTCAGCCGGCATTGCTTACAGCAAGTTATGCTATGTGGCAATTGTGGAAAGAAAAGGGCGGTGCGTTGCCAGACTTTATGGCGGGCCACAGTTTAGGAGAGTATTCTGCTCTGGTGTGTGCAGGTAGCTTGAAGTTTGCTGATGCCGTGAAACTTGTAGAAATGCGTGGTCAATTTATGCAGTCAGCCGTTCCTCAAGGGGAAGGTAGTATGGCAGCAATCATTGGTTTGGATGATGCATTGGTTATTGAAGCCTGCGCAGAAGCCGCGGCTTCAGAGCAGCAGGTTGTTGAAGCCGTTAACTTTAATTCTCCAGGTCAGGTGGTAATTGCAGGTAACAAATTGGCTGTTGAGCGTGCCATGTTATTGGTAAAAGAGAAGGGTGCGAAAAGGGCGTTACCTCTTGCGGTAAGTGCTCCATCACATTGCGCATTAATGAAGCCTGCCGCAGAGCAACTTGCCGTTGAATTATCAAAACTAGAATTGTCTGCACCGGAAATCGCGATTGTGCATAATGTAACAGCATCAGAAGAAGTGAATCCTGAACAAATACGTAAAAACCTGGTTGAGCAGCTATATAGACCGGTTTTATGGACAGATTCCATCAACTATCTGGTAGGTAAAGGTGTGACTCGAACCATTGAATGTGGTCCGGGTAAGGTACTTAGCGGTTTAAACAAAAGAATTCAGAAAGGGTTGGTAGTGGGTGCAATCAACGATAGTTCAAATCTGGATGCCGAGTTAACATTAGGAGAAAATGCATGAGTCTTGAAGGAAAGGTCGCTTTAGTTACCGGCGCTAGTCGTGGAATTGGTAAGGCTATTGCAGAAAAGTTAGGTGCAATGGGGGCAACGGTAATTGGAACAGCCACTTCTGATTCAGGTGCAGAGAATATTTCTGAATACCTAAAAGCAGCCGGTATTGTCGGCGTAGGTATGAAGCTGGATGTTGCTTCAAATGAAGAGGTTGAAGCTGTCGTTGCATCGATCAAAGAACAGTTTGGCGATGTTGCCGTATTGGTTAATAATGCAGGTATCACTAAAGATAATCTGATGCTTCGTATGAAAGCAGAAGAATGGGATAGTGTTATTAATACCAACCTGTCCAGTGTATTTAAGGCTTCTAAAGCCGTGCTTAAAGGCATGACCCGTGCGCGTTGGGGCCGCATTGTAAATATAAGTTCTGTAGTCGGCTCTATGGGCAATGGTGGTCAATCTAACTATGCTGCTTCTAAAGCCGGTATTGAAGGTTTTGGTCGTTCGTTAGCCAAAGAAGTGGGTTCTCGCGGTATCACTGTGAACGCAGTAGCCCCCGGGTTTATCCAGACAGATATGACCCATGCGTTGCCTGAAAAGCAAAAAGAAGCATTACTTCAGCAAGTTCCAGCTGGGCGTTTGGGTCAAGCTAATGAAATTGCTGAAACAGTTGCATTTTTAGTGAGTGACGCTGCAGCCTATATCACCGGTGAAACTATCCATGTAAATGGTGGTATGTACATGGGCTAATGCCTAATAAACAAATTATCTTGAATAAGTTTTCAATCAAAGCTTGCTTATTTATGATAGCTTTTAATAAAATAGCACTTTCGTTTTTGAATAAGTGCATAAATCTCTAGGAGTGTAAATATGAGTTCAATTGAAGATCGCGTAAAGAAAATTGTATGTGAGCAGTTAGGTGCTAAAGAAGAAGACGTTGTTGCTCAGGCATCATTTGTTGACGATTTAGGCGCGGATTCTCTGGACACAGTAGAATTAGTTATGGCTCTTGAAGAAGAGTTCGAAACTGAAATTCCTGATGATGAAGCTGAAAAGCTTTCTACTGTTCAAGATGCTATCGATTACGTACTTGCAAACCAGTAATTTTTAAAAATTACTGAGTTTCAACTAAAAGCTGTATCTGCATCCGCGGAATACGGCTTTTGTTTTTTATGAGTAGTGGAGTTTTTGTATGAGTCGCAGACGTGTAGTTGTTACTGGAATGGGGATGTTGACCCCTCTGGGTAATAATGTGAAAGATACTTGGGAAGGCATTTTAGCCGGACGTAGTGGTATCACAAATATTGAGCATTTTGATGCTTCAAATTTCGGAACAAGCTTCTGTGGTGTAATTAAAGACTTTGATGCCTCAGCATATCTGGACCGCAAAGAACTAAAAAAAATGGATGTTTTCATCCAGTACGGTATGGCAGCAAGTATTCAGGCTGTTGAAGACGCCGGTTTAGAAGTAACTGAAGAAAATGCTGGTAGAATCGGATTGGCCATTGGATCTGGTATCGGTGGTTTGGCCGGAATTGAAACCAGTCACAAGATTTTGAATGAAAAAGGACCAAAGCGTATATCGCCCTTTTTCATCCCTTCTGCCATTATCAACATGATTGCAGGCAACCTTTCAATCAGATATGGAATGAAGGGTCCTAATTTTGCCATCACTACGGCCTGTACAACAGGTTCTCATAACATTGGCTATGCGGCACGAACCATTGCCTATGGTGATGCAGACGTTATGTTAGCCGGCGGTGCAGAAAATGCATCAACCCCCTTGGGAATGGCTGGATTCTCTGCTGCGCGTGCTCTATCTCAAAGAAATGATAACCCACAGGCAGCAAGTCGTCCCTGGGATAAAGATCGTGATGGTTTTGTATTGTCGGATGGAGCAGGAATGTTGGTTCTTGAAGAATATGAACACGCCAAAAAGCGGGGTGCCAAAATTTATGCCGAACTAACAGGCTTTGGAATGAGTGGCGACGCATATCACATGACATCACCACCAGAAGATGGCAGTGGTGCACGAATTTCTATGCAAAATGCCATTTCCGATGCAAGGTTAAATCCAGAAGATATCCAGTATATTAACGCCCATGGCACATCAACACCTGCTGGAGATAAGGCAGAGTCACATGCTGCTAAAGTGTTGTATGGCGCGAATTCAGATAAGATAGTTATGAGTTCAACTAAATCTATGATTGGTCATTTACTCGGTGCCGCAGGTGCTGTAGAAGCGATTTTCGCTGTGTTAGCCATTCGAGATCAGGTTGCACCTCCTACAATTAATTTGGATAACCCGGAAGAAGGTTGTGATCTGGATTACGTTGCCCACACAGCTCGTGATCTAAAGATAGAAAGTACATTGTCTAATTCGTTTGGATTTGGTGGTACAAATGGTAGCTTGGTGTTTACTAAAATTTAAACGACATCACAGGGTTTACAGGGATAAAGTTAACATTTCTGTGAACTTACATAAAAAGCGGTATGTTAATTCATATCGCTTTTTTTATGCTGGATAGATCAAAATGATTTGGAGCGTTTCTCTGTGATGACTTGGTTGAACGGACAACAGATAGATTGCCTCCCGCTACCTCACCGAGGGTTAGCCTATGGTGATGGTCTATTTGAAACCATTCGAATGGAGCAAGGCAACGTTCCTTTACTGGATCGTCATCTGATTCGATTAGCCTCAAGCGCTAATAAATTAAAATTTACTAATCAGAGTGCAATATCTGAAATCACAGACATTACCCAAATGGTGGTTGATAGTCTGCCAGTCCCGGTGACAGGGGTATTAAAAATAATATTACTTCGTAGTCATCAAGGAAGGGGTTATCGACATGAAACAGATAATAAATTTGATCTGATTCATGAATTTTATCCTGCAGAAAGTATGGATATGGGTTGGAACATGAAAAGCCTTCATTTGGGGTGTTGCCAATCACGTGTGTCTGTCAACCCAACGCTGGCAGGGCATAAACATCTTAATCGTCTAGACTCTGTAATGGCGGCCAAAGAGTGCTATGAAAATGGCTGGGATGACGGCCTGTTATTTTCTGATGATCAAGTAATAGAAACGACCAGTGCTAATGTATTTGTGATCAAAGATGCCGTTTTATCAACGCCCAGGATTGAAAAAGCCGGTGTAAGAGGTGTTTCGAGAGATTTGATTCTGGAGCACTCAAAAAATTGCTTTGAGCAGGTGTTAGAAGCGAATTTATATTTTAGCGATTTAAAGGCTGCAGATTTCATTTTTGTTACTAATGCAGTTATTATCGCGCGTCCGGTTTCTCGGCTATTCTATGGACAAGAAATTAAAGACTACAACAGTCAAAATCAATTGTTTAATACATTAATTAATTTATTGTCAGGAGTTTTGAAAGGTGAGAAATAGGTTATTACTTACAGTGGCTCTGGTTATGGTGTTATTCGGGTCATTAGTGACTTCCCATATTGTAAATACACTCTTTAATCCCCTGCCTGTTGAAGACACACTGACCTTTCAAGTTGAAAAAGGTAGCTCTCTATATGGGGTTCTTTTAGAACTAAAAAATGAAGGGTTAATTAAAGACGTTCAAATCGCACGGTTGTATGCACGTTTTTCAGAATTGGAACAAATTCGGGCAGGCGAGTTTTTACTTGAATCTGGTATGTCACTGGCCGACGTTATTCAACGATTTAATAGTAATGATGTTATACATTATCGAGTTACTCTAATTGAGGGCTTAAGATTTCAAGACTATTTGGCTCAGATTCAGCAATTACCCAAGGTTAAGTCCGTTATCAATGGTTGGGATAACGAACAGATTTTGGCCGCATTAGGTGCAAAAGAGACGCACCCCGAAGGTTTGTTTGCCCCAGAGACATACAGCTATACAGCAGGACAGAGCGACCTGGAGATATTAACCCAGGCGTATAAACGTCAACAAAGTATACTGCAAGATGCCTGGTCTAAGCGGGCTGAAGGTATTCCGCTAGCATCACCTTACGAAGTATTAATTCTTGCATCCATGGTAGAAAAAGAAACCGGAGCCGTTGAAGAGCGGGCGGATATTGCGGGAGTGTTTACTCGAAGATTGATTAAAGGCATGCGTTTGCAGTCTGACCCGACCACTATTTATGGCTTGGGAGAACGTTATCAGGGGAATCTTAAGCTGTCACATTTGCGTGAGAAAAACGCGTACAATACCTATAAAATTAATGGATTACCGGTAACTCCAATTGCAAATCCCGGAGCCGCTGCAATTTATGCGACAACAATGCCGGCCTCAGGAAAATCACTCTATTTTGTCGCTAAAGGCGATGGCAGCCATTATTTTTCAAATACACTTATTGAACATAACGAAGCCGTAAGGAAGTATCAGGTTTATCAGCGTAGCAAATCTTATCAATCCAACCCGGACGTGGACAATAATGGTGGCTAAAGGAAAGTTTATAACCCTGGAGGGTGGTGAAGGTGTCGGTAAAAGCACGAACTTAAAGTTTTTGCTGGAATACCTGCGATCAAAAAATATCGATTTTGTCGTGACTCGTGAGCCTGGTGGAACACCATTGGCTGAAGAGATTCGTAATCTGATACTGAATCCTCGCGATGAAAAGGTCGATGACACCTGTGAATTACTTTTGGTGTTTGCAGCTCGCGCACAGCATTTAAATAGCTTTATTTTGCCTCATCTAGGTAGGGGAACCTGGGTAATCTCTGATCGATTTACTGACGCGACCTATGCGTATCAGGGTAAAGGCCGCGGGATTGACCTGAATGCCATTTTAAATTTAGAGATTATGGTGCAAGGAAAGATTCAGCCAGATCTAACTATTTATCTTGATTGTCCTCCAGAAATTGGAATGCATCGCGTCGGAGAAAGAGCCGAACTCGACCGAATCGAGTCTGCCGGTATGGAGTTTATGCATTTGGTGCGTCAGGGCTATTTGGAACGTATGGAACAGTTTCCAGACCGCTTTGTGACTGTAGATGCGTCAGTCGATCTGGAATCGGTACAGGCACAAATTGCGCAGGTAGTTGACCGTTATTTGGATCAGCAATAATGGAGCCGCTTTACCCCTGGTTTAAACATGAACTTGAGGCACTCAGTTCATTATTTATTAAACAGTCATTGCCTCATGCGTTGCTGTTAACATCAGCAGGGGGACTGGGCACTGCCAATATGGTACAACATTTATCTCGGTTAATCTTATGTCAGCAACCCGCCATATCGACCGAGCAGGGGGGCTGTGGTCAGTGTAAGTCCTGCTTATTATTTGCAGCGGGCTCTCATCCGGATATTTACCCGATAACCTTCGAAGAAGGAAAAAAACAGCTCCGGGTTGATCAAATAAGAAGAGCCTCTCAGTTTATACAGGGTACCGCCCAGCAAGGTAGAAACAAGGTCGTTACCATTGAACCGGCTGATCAGATGAATCTGCAGGCAGCAAATGCTTTACTTAAAAGCCTTGAGGAGCCGCCTGAAGGCACCTTTCTAATCTTGATCACAGATCGTCCCATGTCGCTATTACCGACAGTTCGAAGTCGCTGTTTTAAAATGGCTATTAAGCCGCCAACGTCTGATATGCAGAGAGACTGGTTGAATCAAAAAATTCAAGATACCAACATCCTGGAAATGCTGATGTCGGTATGTGAAGGACAGCCTTGTAAGGCAATGGAACTTTATGAGGGGGATGGACTGGAAGTAAGGAACAAATTACACGAAGACCTGGAAGCCATGCTTTCAGGGAAATTAAGTTCTGTTGAAATCGCCGCCAAATGGAATAAATTACCCATTAGTCAGGTGATGTATTGGTTGTCATTTTGGATGACAGATGCCTGTCGTTTCGTTGGCAGTAAAGGACAGACCCTGTTACGGGACCCGTTAACCGGGAAAGTTGTCAAATATACCATTAAGAATGCAAATGCAGATTCCATTTTTACCTTGACTGATTATATACTTGAAACCAAAGCAAAATTTGATAACCAGGCAAATCTGAATCAACAGCTTGTACTTGAAGATATTTTAATACGATGGCTGACCGCCATCACCTGAGGTGAATAATGGGACCAGGCGCTAACCCAAGAAGTGGTATTTTAACACTGACTATGAAAGACAAAGCTGTACTCTATGCAGCCTATATGCCTTTTGTTGCTGGTGGGGGTTTATTCATTGCCACGAATAAAAAATTCCGTTTAGGCGATGAGGTATTTTTATTGCTGAATCTTATGGAAGAACCTGAAAAAATTCCTGTTGCTGGAAAAGTCGTTTGGCTAACACCCAAGGGAGCTCAGGGTAACCGTGCTTCAGGTATCGGAGTACAATTTGGCGCAAAGAGTTTGTTAGCAAAAGACAAAATTGAAACCTATCTGGCAGGTGCGCTTAATACAGACAAACCAACCCATACCATGTAAAACTTTCCTAAACTGATCTTGTCCAATCTCTTAATTGGACAAGATGGATGAATTATTCATTGCAAAGCAATCGTTAATTATTCGATCACATTAGTTTATCAATAGCCTGTTGAGCACAAACTGCATCCAGATGACCACCTGGAGCACCTCCAACACCAATGTCTATTTAATGATTCCCGGAATGGATGGCTTGACGCCAATTCGGAATATTCGAGAATCTGGCAACAGGATACCCATAATAATATTAAGTGCTCTGGATACGGTTTCTGACCCTGTAAAGATCCTTGAGACGGGGAGTGTTAATTATGGGTAACAGCTGGTACAGAGATCTAAACTTTCCACGTCATCAAAGAAAATGCTGTGTTTCTGCTAGCTATACAGACAACAAGCCAAAAAAAACCAGCAATAATATGCTGGTTTTTTTAACAGTAAATCAAAACTAGGCGGTTTGACCTTCCAGTAGACCCTGGCTGCTTAGGTATTCGTCGTAAGTACCGTGGAATATGACCATTTTTTGATCCTGAATTTCCAGAATATCAGTAGCCAGAGTAGAAACAAATTCACGGTCGTGGCTGACAAAGATCAGGGTGCCATCGAATTTCTTCAACGCGATATTGAGCGCTTCAATGGCCTCCATATCCATGTGGTTGGTCGGTTCATCCATAATCAAAACGTTCAATTCGGCCATCATCAGCTTGCCGAATAATAGTCGATTCTTTTCACCACCCGAACAGACTCGGGCTTTTTTGTTTGAATCGTCAGCAGAGAATAACAAACGTCCCAAAATTCCACGAACCATTAACTCATCATGTTTTGGTAAACGCCACTGTGATATCCATTCAAAAATAGTCATGTCGTTGTCAAAATCTTTTGTGCTGTCCTGAGGGCAGTAACCAATACTGGCATTTTCAGCCCATTTGATCACTCCGTCATTGGCTTTAAGTTCGTCTACCAGGCAGCGTAAAAAGGTCGTTTTTCCTACACCGTTTTCACCAATAACAGCGAGTCGAGAACCCGCTTCAAGTAGCAAATTGCCGCCACTAAATAATGTTTTTCCGTCAAAGCCATGACCCAGGTTTTCCAAGGTAACCGCCTGACGATGCAATTTTTTAGACTGAGTATAGGTAATATAGGGTGAAACACGACTAGAAGCTTTTACTTCGTCTAGTTTTATCTTGTCCATTTTCTTGGCACGAGACGTCGCCTGCTTGGCTTTTGAGGCGTTAGCAGAAAATCGTGCAACAAATTGCTGTAACTCTTCGAGCTCGGCAGACTTTTTAGCATTTGAATTTAATAGTTGTTCACGCGCGAGGTTGGAAGCGGCGGTATAGGCTTCGTAGTTACCTGGATAAATTCTTAATTCGCCGTAATCGATGTCTGCCATGTGAGTACAAACTGAATTCAGGAAGTGTCTATCGTGCGAAATAATAATCATGGTGCACTTTCGCTTATTTAAGACCGACTCCAGCCACTGAATGGTGTGAATGTCCAGGTTGTTGGTAGGTTCGTCGAGAAGTAAAATATCCGGGTTGGCAAACAATGCCTGAGCCAACAGAACTCGCAATTTCCAACCAGGGGCTACCTGGCTCATTAAGCCAAAGTGAAATGATTCTTCAATACCCGCCTGACTTAGAATGTCGCCTGCACGAGACTCCGCGCTATAACCATCCATTTCAGCAAAGTCGGTTTCAATATGAGCGACCTTCATGCCATCTTCTTCAGACATTTCAGGTAATGAGTAGATTCTGTCGCGTTCCTGTTTTAGTTCCCATAACTTGGGGTCACCCATAATCACCGTGTCGATGACCGAGTAGTTTTCAAAGGCGAATTGATCCTGGCTTAACACTCCCAGCTTTTCACCAGGAGTGACAGAGACATTACCTGTAGACGGTGTCAGTTCACCACTCAAGATTTTCATTAGCGTCGATTTGCCGCAGCCATTGGCTCCGATTAAACCATAGCGGTTATCGTTTCCGAATTTGGCAGAGATGTTCTCGAAAAGTGGTTTCGCACCAAACTGCATGGTGATATTAGCGGCTGAAATCAAAACAGTATCCTGAATAAATATTAATGAGCGGTTAGGGCATTTAAAACGCGCTAACTTGGACAGCGCGCACTATAAAGAAACCGAGCATTAAAGTCGAATATAGTCACCAATTATGTAACCTATTTGCTGTAAATCTTGCATATATAGTCTAAAGCACCTCTGAAAAATCACCTGCCTTGTTATGCTTGCGTTAAAAACCACCTCAACATGCTGATAAATTCTTCTGGAAAGAACCAAAACACAATAGGGTTAAAACCAACAACTTCATTGGTTTATGTCTGCTTGAAATGACGTAGTTAAGGCTTATTCGGTGCGAATATTGTAAATAGGAAACATAGTGCTATCTTTTATTTTATATATTACCCAGATGTTTTTATTGAATTGTAGCGGGTGAGTAAGGGAGTGAACCGTGATTTCAATTAAGGGCTTAAGCCGCATTTATCAAACAGGAGAAACACAGGTTAACGCATTAAATTCGGTTGATCTGGATATACATCAAGGCGAGTTTATTGCGATAGCGGGACCCAGTGGCTCGGGGAAAACAACCCTGTTAAATATTATTGGCTGTATTGACCTGGCTGATAGCGGCAAAATAGTCATTAATGATGTCGATGTAACCACCATGGCCCATGCCAAACTTGCCGGGTTTCGTCGTGAAAAACTGGGATTTATTTTTCAATCATTTAATTTGATACCGGTATTATCTGCCTATGAAAATGTTGCTCTTGTTCTTCATTTACTCAATGTACCCGAACCTGAAATAAAACAGCGAACATTTTCTTTGCTTAAAGAGGTAGGCCTCCAAGGGTTGGAGAATCGCCGCCCTTCAAAGTTATCTGGCGGACAGCAACAGCGAGTCGCCATTGCCCGGGCTTTAATTAAGCAGCCTTCTATTGTATTGGCTGATGAGCCCACTGCTAATCTGGACAGTAAAAACGGCCATGATGTTCTGGATTTAATGAAGGCTATGAATCAGAAATATAACACCACCTTTATATTCAGTACTCATGATCAAATGGTTATGGATTACGCGTCAAGATTGGTTCTGTTGCATGATGGTGAAATTAAAAGCGACGAAAGGAGATAAGTCGTGTTGTTTCTTATGCGTTTCGCAGTAAAAAACATGACGCGTTATTTCAAACGAACGCTGATAACCGCATCGGCAATTGGTTTTGGCTTAGGGTTGTTTCTGTTTGCAGACAGCATGCTTGTAGGTGCTGAACGCGATTCTGAAAGGAACCTGATCTGGTATGAAACCGCATCTCTGCGGATCTTCCATATCGATAATATTGATCAATATGAAAAAATGAATCTCAAACATCTGATTGAGAATCCGGCAGAAATTGTCACCGCATTAACAGCACAAAAATTGAATGTGACAACTCGCACTTCATTTTCTGGTGACATGATTATTCGTCGAAATCCCTATCCCGAAGATGGTTCAATGGTAGTGAGAGTTTCGGCCATTGATGTCAACAACGATCCCCATGTCTATAGATTAAAATCTACTCTGGAAACCGATGGTAGCTGGCTACAAGCAGGTAGTAATGGCGTTATCCTGGGTGCCTGGATCGCAGAGGACATTGCTGCCAAAGTGGGCTATCCGGTAACCGTGGTTACCCGAACGAGAGACGGCGCATTTCAAACGCTCGATCTTGAAGTTGTAGGCATCGTGAATACGGCTAATCCCATCATTAACCGTTATTCGGTCATGATAGATCAGCAATATGCGAATACCATGCTGAACCTGAAGGGTGCAGTGACTCAAATTGACATCGCTATGGATGTTACCGCAGATGTGGAAAGCCTGCGTCCTCAAATTATGAAGCAACTTCCTGAGTATCGACGCGATTTGGCTATTTTAACCTGGAGAGATTTAGCCAAAAGCTTTTTAAGTATTTCGGCATCAAAACAGTCAAGTTCATCAATAATCCTGGGTCTGGTATTTATCATTTCGTTGGTCGGTATTACCAACACCATGTTATTAGCCATGTATGAGCGTCGTCGAGAGCTGGGCATGTTGCGCGCATTAGGCATGAAAAACTCCGAGATTAGATTAGCCTTTGTTTTTGAAGCTGGGGGTATTGGCGTTATTGGAGGCATTGCCGGATTGTTAATGGGAAGCCTGTTGGTCTGGTTTATTGTCAATATAGGTCTTGATTACAGCTTTATATTACGTGAAATGGATGTAGGCTATCGTTTGTCGTCGATATTTAGAGGAATATGGCGACCACAGATGTTTGTTTTGGCCTTTTTTGTCAGTGTGATCTTCTCGATGATGGTTGCGCTTATCCCAACCCGTCAGGCACTTAAAATGACCATCACAGATTGTCTAAAAGGGGATAATCAATGAGCCATTCAAGTGCATTTCCTTTAGTGGAGACCAGGCTATGAATCTAACGGTTATGGCCTGGAGAAATGTACGTAGAAATAACAGACGCACGGCGTTGTCTGCAACAGCGATCGGAATGGCGGCAATGATCCTTATTTTGCTGTTTTCATTACTCGCCGGATTAACGCAGGAAATGGGCTTTAATCTACGTACTTTCTATTCTGGAGACATTCGAATAAGACATAGCCAGTTTGACGAATTCGCCCACCTGAATCCATTACATCTGAGTATTTCGGAAAGTCAAAAACTGGCAGCCAGAATTGCAGAACTAGAGCACGTTGAGTCTGTTAGTGCTCGAATTACCTTCCCAGCATCTGTTTATCAAGCAGGAGAGAATCTCAATGCAGCAGGCATGGGAATAGATATGGTTAGAGATACCATGAATCCCGGTCTGTATATAGTGAAAGGCATGTTGCCCATAGCGGGTCAAAGAGAGGTACTGCTGGGAACTCAGATGGCCAACGATCTAAACCTGGATATCGGCGATAAATTTACGGCGCTCTCTATGACAATGAGGCGTGCCACCAATGGCATGACGTTTAAAGTGGTCGGTATTGTTCAATTTCCATTGGGTGAATTAAATCGCTCTTTTTATATCCCCATTGATACCAGTCAAAGGTTTCTTAAAATGGGCGAAAATGCGGTAGATCTGATTATAAAAACCCGTTTGAAAACTGACATAGACAACCTGAAATCGACAATTGAAGGCATTTTGACAAAGCAAGAGCAGCAGGCGTTAGCTGTCGAAATATGGAATGAAATTTCGACATCATATGCATTTTTAAGTATGGCAAGAATGATTTATTTTGTGATGGGTTTGGTGTTTTATATTTTGGCTTCAACGGTCATTATTAATACCACGATGATGGTGGTCTTTGAACGCACCCGTGAGATCGGAACTCTGGCAAGTCTGGGTATGGAATCTAAACATATCGTTCTATTATTCCTGATAGAAGCCGCCATTATTTCAGCTATTGGCAGCCTGCTAGGCACGCTTGTTGGCTCGGTCATAACCCTGATTTTTCAGCAAATTGGTATTGATTTTACCCAGGCAATGGAAGGCGTCGATTTTGAAATTTCTGGCGTTGTTTATCCGCTGTTAACCGGATTCAATATGCTCTACGCATTTATAACAGGAGTTTTGGTGGCGACACTGGCAAGTCTTATTCCCTCACGCCGTGCTGCTAAAATAAAACCTGTGGTTGCCATGCAGGCGTTGTAAGCCATAGAACTAAAGGGTTTTAACATGAATAAAATTATGAACATGGCAATAGTGATTTTAGGTTTACTGCTAACCTATAGGCTGAGCTTCGGCGAAGGCCTGGTTGAAATGAAGGCCGAAGATGTGATCAGACAGATGGAAGATCGGCAGGTGTTTGATAGTGCCTTTGTTAAGGGACGCATGGTCATTAATGATCGTTTTGGTCAAAAAATCAGTACCTTCGACAGCTGGTCATTGGGCACCGATAACAGTCTTATTGAGTTTACCAGTGTCGAAGAGCAGGGACAGAAGGTATTGCGTAGTAATGACGACATCTATATTTACTATCCCGATGCAGAAGAGGTTGTTCGTCTTACCGGTTCTGCGTTACGTGATGGCATGTTGGGTAGTGATGTGAGTTATGAGGATATGACAGGTGAAAAATCACTGCTAAATGATTACCGTGTCATTCATTATGAATTGGTGCCACTAGATGGCCTTACAACCTATAAAATTGAGTTGGAGGCTTTGCGGCCCTCTGTAGCCTATCAAAAGCAAATTATCTGGATCAATAGCCAGACTTATAATGGCCTGCTGGCTCATAAATTTTCTCTGAGTGGTAAGCTATTGAAAGTGGAACAGGTATTGGAAACCCGAGTTGTTGGGGAATATATCTTTCCGGTTCACAGTAAAATCGAAGATAAACTTAAAAATAATACATCCACCGAATTCTATATTGATGAAATTGAAGTCAATTATCCGGTGAAAATCGATTTCTTTTCCCTGGATCAATTGACCTGGTGAATATCATGTCAGTCAGGTTGCTAATAGCCATATTGCTGTCTGTGAGCACGCTGGCGTCAGCGGAAATAAAACAGTCTATACAGCTGGATCTGTTAAACACCCTGGCATTGGGTGGATCGCAAGATCTGTATCTGGCCTCAGGTCTGGGGCAGCTAAACTTTCAATCAGTTGGCAATGAAAATGTTCGTGCCTATTTAAATCTGGATGCTGATTTTACCGACAGGTTTGACATCACAGTGGATCGGGCTTTTGTTAAAACCCGTTACCAACAGCTACGGCTGACGGTAGGCAAAACACGACTAAGTTGGGGAGAAGGTCAGGCATTTAATGCAGGCGATGTCATCATGGGGGGCAGCGATTTAAATCTGGATTTAACCGTGAGTGAGTATCGGAGTGACTCAAAATGGCTGTTAAGTATGGTGCATTCAACAGGGCGATTCTCATTTCTAGAGCTGGTAGTGATACCTCCAGAGCCTTCTTCTGACCCAGACATAGACCCCACTTTGGATCGTGCAGAAGCGGCAGTACGAACCCGGTTTCAACTAGCGGGTTTGGCCAATACCAATGTAGAGCTGGGTTATGCGCAGCAAGGCAGGCAACAGCAACCTTACGTCAGCTTGCAAGGCGGTAAGGGCATAAACTGGCATTTTAGCGCTAATTTGCAGCCACACAACCAAGCCAACTTTTCTTCCGGACTATACGGAATCGCCAAACTGGGAGAGCAATCTACGGTAAACTACCGAACCGAAGTTTTGTACAAGACATCTGGAGCCAGCGAAGCACAGGCAAGCGGTGAATACAAAACCTATGGTTATCTGGAAATGGGTTTAACCAGAGGTTCCAATAAAAGCTATTTTAGTCGCAATATTCTGAGTCCAATTGATATGTCTGCACTGTATTTGTTGGGTGTTAATGTCAATCTGCATCAGGGTCTGAATTTTTATGGTCATCTGTCGCTACAACAAGGCGGTCCTGACGATACCTTTAGTCGTTACATATCGGGCGCTCAGAGCATTACCCTGGGGTGTCGTTTTATTTTTTAATAGCCACCTGCAACCACCAGTTTGCGTCGTGTGGTGTAAAAATTGGCGTGTTTAAACAGGGTAGTTGGCTTCATGTTGTTATAGCTCCTGCATACCGTCGTCCTGATCTCCAGGTATTTTTACCCGCCTGTCTATTCGCGCACTATTTTACGCAATAGCGGTGAATCTAAAGAGAAAGTTGCAGCCCAGCCGCCGATTGCTGGAAGGAAAAACCAAAACCGACACTGAGCTGTTTTGCCGCCGACTTCACCTGTTTTTTATTCAGTTGCTGTGGGTTTTGGCTCGCCATCAAGATCCAGTTGCCACTATCAATACTGTTAACCCAAACTTGTGAAAAATATGTTTTCAGTAATGCCAAAAACTGGAGTTTACGATGCTCTTGCCAAAAATTGATCACTAGCCATCCATCGGGATGTAAACGGGCAAGACATCCTTGTATATAGAGTGCTTCTGTCTGTTGTTGATCCATGCCTTCAGAGCTATAGATATCGCTATAGATGACATCGAAGGTTTCAGTGTGATCGGACTGCCGGATGTATTCGCCAGCATCACGCTGGATTAACACCAGCCGGTCATCTCTGGGTAATTGAAAGTGACTGTAACCCAATTCAATGACCTTTTGCCTCAGTTCAACAACGGTAACCTGTGTACTGGGCAAATGGTGAAATAGCGCGTGGGCCAAACCTCCAGATCCCAGACCCAAAATCAAACAGTTTTCTGGTGTGTGATCAAACAATAAATGCAACAGCATGGCTCTAATATAGGCATATTGGACCTGATGAGGCCGTGACTTTAAAATGCAGCCCTGCTCATCTTCTGTTCCAAATGCCAGGTGGCGTTTATTGCCATCATCAAAAACCTGAATCGGTCCGTATTCATCATAAACTCTAATAATTTCTTTTCCGGGTATCGACATTGTTGGGAACACTTGTGTGATAATGAAATAAAAATGAGTACTGGATAAATCCGCGGGAAGCTTAACATGTTTGCCAAATTGTCACAGATGAACGTCGAGAAAAAATAAGGATGGTTATGATCACGGAACTCCAGACTTCGTTACAGAATCGTTTTGGTTTTGATCAATTTCGAACAGGACAGCAACAGACAATCTCACAGCTTTTACAGGGTCAGTCGTCCCTGGCGATTTTTCCAACCGGTTCAGGAAAGTCGTTGTGTTATCAATTGACCGCACTGCATTTACCTCATCTCACACTGGTAGTTTCGCCCCTGTTAGCCCTGATGAAAGACCAGCTTAATTATTTGAACGCCAAGGGCATAGCCGCGGCAAGCATAGATTCAACGCTGAGTTATGAGCAAAATCAGCAGGTCATGAGCGATCTGCGTGACGGCAAAATAAAGATACTCATGGTGTCTGTTGAACGCTTTAAAAATGAACGATTTAGAAAATTTATTCAGTCGGTCCCCGTATCTATGTTGGTGGTAGATGAGGCACATTGTATCTCGGAATGGGGACATAATTTCAGACCCGATTATTTAAAACTTCCTGCTTATCGCCAAGAACTTAATATTCCACTGACGCTGTTACTGACCGCAACAGCGACCAGAAAAGTAAAACGCGATATGGCTAATAAATTTCATATTCAACAAGAACATATTGTTCAGACCGGCTTTTATCGTAGCAACCTTGATCTGACAGTATTGCCAGTGACCAGCGGTGAAAAAGACCATCAATTAGTACAGTTTATTCAGCAGCAAACAGGCTCCGGTATTGTGTATGTGACCTTGCAAAAAAGTGCAGAACAGGTTGCCAGCTTTTTACAGCAAAAGGGTATTAATGCCGTGGCTTATCATGCCGGTTTTCAAAATGAAAAACGTCATCAGATACAACATGACTTTATGTCTGGTAAAACACAGGTGGTAGTTGCCACCATTGCATTTGGAATGGGAATCGATAAATCAGATATTCGATTTGTGGCGCATTATGATTTGCCAAAGTCGATTGAAAATTATAGTCAGGAAATCGGCAGAGCAGGGCGAGATGGACAGTTATCACAATGCCTGACTCTAGCCAATCTTGATAATATGAATACGGTAGAAAACTTTGTTTTCGGTGATACGCCAGAGTTGTCAGCTATTGAATTCATACTGAATCGAATCAGAGAAGAAAGTGAAAATGGTCAATGGGAAGTGCAGACGATAGGTCTGTCCAATGACAGCAATATCCGCCAGCTACCGTTGAAAACGTTACTGGTACAGCTGGAATTATTAAACATAGTCGAACCCGTGTATTCATATTTTGCTGATGTGAATTTCAAGTTTATTGAATCAAAAGAGACGATACTGGCGTCATTTTCTGGAGAGCGTCAGGCATTCCTGACCAGGGTATTCGAACACAGTCAATTTCGAAAAATCTGGGCTAGCCCGGATTTTGATGCTATTTATCAGGCCTGTTCCAGTGATCGAGCCAGGGTAATCACCGCCCTGGAATACCTGGAAACGCAACAGCTCATAGAATTGGAAACCAAACGTACAACCGATGTTTACTCCATAAACGAAGCGTTATTGAATGATGAATTTCTGGCTCAAAATCTGTACCAATATTTTGCAGACAAAGAGCAAAAAGAAATCCAGAGAATCGCTTTACTCGTCCGGTTTTTTGAACTGGATCGCTGTCTTACTCACAACCTTTCTCGCTATTTTGATGATCAGCAAAGCCCGGAACATTGTGGCCATTGTTCCGCATGCAGAGGGCAGGTTGCCAAGCTTGCGTATTCAGCACCGGCAATCTGGCCTAGCGATAATGAGCTAAAGTCTGCCATGGCAAAACTGGATGACACGCTGGCCAAGTTTGCACCATTGACCGACACCACCTATTGCCGGTTTTTGGCGGGAATTAGTGTGCCGGTTTTTAGCAGAAACAAAGTCAGGCAGATACCGGGCTTTGGTAGCTGTGAGCAGTTGAGGTATGAAGACATATGGAGAAAAATCGGGCGGTTGCGTGACTGAAATTCAGGGAACGATAGGAAGGTTTTCAGATTACCCTTTTTTGTCTTTTCAAACCCGATTAAACGAATGTCTGGTTAAGATTCATAGGTAGGCGGTTCCCTGGAGTTACCTCAGGTTAGCCTGCTCTTTTTTGCTCCAGCATGAAAACGTCCGAAGCTTGAGATCATTGAATCACATGTTTGTCTGCCTACGGTCCCTAGACCGCCAAGTGATACTTTTGCAGAGCCTTGAAGTCGTTGGTTATAAGGTATCATGGTGGTTTTCCGTGTTCTGCTACAATTCGCATCATTAATCTACGGTTTTTGCCATTCTGCAAAAGGATTATCAGGGTCAGAGACCCCGTATGGATATTACTGATGATGGCTATATTGACATTGTAATACTCGGCTCTATCATAGGTTTCTATGGCGATTGGGGGAAGGGATCTAGTGACAACCCGATTGACTCAATAATAATGCATAAAAGTGAGTTGATTTATCTTTATATATTAGCGCTGCTGATGCGTAATGCCATTGCTCACTTTTAAGTTATTTATACCTTTCTGGCAGATAATCCTTACCTACGTCATATTAATGGCGTAGTTTGAGCACTATTCTTTTGTGTTGCGTTAAAGAACCTTAATGGGAGGTTGGTTTGGACTTTATTTGGATACTCTTTGCCTATATTTGCGGTTGGTTATTTAAGAAAATTTCCTTGCCGCCCTTGATAGGATATTTAAGTGCAGGCTTTATAATGCATGCACTCGATTTTGTGCCCTTTGCCGGAATGCAAGGCCTTGCTGATTTGGGTATCACGTTAATGTTATTTACCATTGGCCTGAAATTAAATGTTAAAGATTTGCTCAAACCGGAAATATTTTTTGGGGCGACCAGCCACATGGTGCTCTGGATCGCGTTATTCGGGACCTCTTTATTGCTATTGAGCATTTTGGGGTTACCAGCACTCGTAGATATTACCCTGTTCCAGTCTGCTCTCATCGCTTTTGCGCTGAGTTTTAGTAGTACCGTGGCAGTGATTAAGCTTTTAGAAGAAAATGGTGAAATGAAATCCCGCCAAGGCAATATTGCCATTGGTATTTTGATTTTACAGGACATTATCGCTGTTGGTTTCCTGGTAGTAGCCACAGGTAAGACGCCAACCGTATGGGCGCTTTCATTAATCTTGCTGTTCCCGCTTAAAAAACTTATTGACCATCTGCTCGAAGATACCGGTCACGCTGAATTGTTGCCTCTCAGTGGTTTCTTTCTGGCGTTAGGGGCATACGAATGGTTTGATCTGGTCGGTCTAAAGGGAGATTTGGGCGCACTCATTATGGGCACCCTGTTAGCCAGTCATAGAAAAGCGGTAGAGCTTGCCAAGTCATTGTTAAGTTTTAAAGATTTATTTCTTATTGGTTTTTTTCTGTCGATTGGCTTTACCGCGATGCCAACCATACCCATGTTGATGACAGCGTTGGTTTTATCGGTGTTTTTAATTTTAAAGCAGGTTTTATTCTTTGGCCTTTTGTCATGGATGAAACTGAGAATAAGGACAGGCTATCTCACCAGTATTCTATTAGGTAATTTCAGTGAATTTGGGCTTATAGTTATTTCAATTTGTGTTGCCAATAACTGGCTTGAATCTGAGTGGCTGGTAATATTGGCTTTGGCGGTTTCTCTTTCTTTTGTATTCACCAGTTTGTTATACAGAAATGCACACTTTAACTATTCTGTGATTCGCCCATTCTTAAACCGCTTTGAACGTTACCAATATACCAAGTCTATTGAGATCAGCGCAGCAGAGGGTTCAGATGTATTGGTTGTTGGTTTAGGGCGTGTGGGGGAAAATGCTTTTAAGGCGATTAAACAAGAATATCCTGGCGTCGTGTATGGTTTTGATTCAAGTCCAAGGCGTATTCAGACCCTGAAAACTTATGAAGAAAATGTCGCTTTTGCAGATGGTGAGGATGCCGATTTGTGGACGCAATTTGAATTCAGGCAATTAAAGCTGGTTTTGTTAGCTTTGCCCACGGTGAAAGACAGTAAGACGGTATCTGAGCAATTAAGAGAAGCAGGGTATACGGGAAAGATTGCCGCTATATCGCGATTTGATGATGAAGCCGAAGACCTTGAAGATTCAGGAGTCGATTTGGTACTAAACCTGTTTAATAATGCGGGTGCCGGTTTTGCAGAAGAAAGTTTGTCTCTTTTAATAGATTCATCCAAAGCAGAAGCCATTCGGGTCTAGTGAATAGATTGAGTTTTGGCTCATATTTCTGTTAGGTACTGTTCACATTATTACATTCGGCGTCCTGGTGGTTACTGGTGATGCCAGTAGGTAACTCGTTAATAGTTCTAGAGAAATTAATCGAGAAGGACCCAAACGATTTGACAGATATTCTGACCAAAATCGGAGGGATTTTTATCTGCTAGTAGCGATTGAAAGTTCTCGGCAGCATTTTTCAGATCGGTCATTGTGACTCGTAAAATTTATGAATGGGTTTGATTTACAAAAAAATACTCCACCCAAGGTGAAGTATTTTTACCCTATCTGAAAACTGTCAAAAGACAGTCTGTTTGTTTTTCAACTAGCTTGCTCTTTTGCGGCTAATACCTAAACCTAACAAGCCTAATGAAAGCAGTAGAATACTGGCAGGTTCTGGTACTGTAACTTCGTCGGAGAATGTTTTTGCCTGAATAAATACCGCCGAATCCCATAGTGAATCTGATGCATCAGCAATTGCAAACTTCATGGAGTGAGTACCCTCAGCTAAATCTAGCAACGCCGCGGTAAACATATCGGTGAATCCGTCGTAGCCAAAATTATAATAGGGTCCACCGTCCTGGAGATCATTATTGTTGTAATATTCGCAATTTGGTCCAAATCCTACATAATTATCACCACAATTCACGGTGTTGATTGCTACTTCCTGGCTATCTGGAGCAAGAGCGATATTGACTCCGTCAACCCAGAAGGCAAAAACATCGTTATAAGGGCTATCAACCCACTCATTATACTCTTCTGATGCGAATACGAAGTTGAAGTATATATCTCCGCCGGTGGAGGTGAAATCAAACTCCAATACGGCGGCATCGTATGTTGGATAGTCACTTAGCAGTGAAAGTTGTGCATCACCAGCACTGGGTGTATCAACTGAGGAATTATCAGCAGTATTTGGACCCACGGCATTGTATGCACTACCTGTAGACATAATAATACCTGAATCAATCCCTATGCCACTGCTGAGGCCATCGGAAAATATACCCGATTGATCATCAGCCCCCAGGTACGTGATAGTTGACGTGTCAATCGTAATACCACTGCCTAATATTTCATTAACCAGCAAATTACCATCGGTAGTCGTGCTATCAATAACGATAGCATTAGCAGAGGTCGCACTAAAGCATAGTGCAGCGACTGCATATATAAATTTATTCATGAGAAACCTCCTGTCCTCTTTGAGTTATTTATAATCTTTTGACTCTGTTAAATTTGAATATTTCGGTTCAGATACATTAATTCACATGGACGCTCTCTAGACTAACGAACAATCCAAAGGATACTCTGCATAAGCTGGGCCAAAATAAATAACCTAATAAAATCAAGGTATTAGCTAAGATAGAGTCTGGGTATTAGTAATAAGATGTAAAGAATATCGACTTATATTTTATGTGGTTATATGGTGTTGAAAACTTCTGCCTATTCAGTCTGGTAGTATCTGCGAAGCATTAAGCATTGATCTAGATACCTGCATCATTATGCCCGCGTTAAAAGCTGCCTTTAAATTGTCAATAAAACCGACACCTTGAACGATTACTGCAATGGATAACCCTGTGCCGCAGCGATCAAATTGCAGATATAGGTGTTCTGTTGGAGCCGGCTGGGTTATCTGGCGCTGCAGGCACGTAGGGATAAACTCGGTGTATTTCCAGTATGGGTGAAATAAACAGCAACTTTATAAATTCAAGCGGATATTAAATCTTTGGAACCTGCTTTGAAGGCTTCACACAAACTGCATGCTGCAGCGAATAAAACCAATAAGCAGGTAAATCCCAAGCTATAACTTGATGCAATCCAATCATCCAATACTCCAGTTATTTTGAGATGTAATCGTTGCTTATTGATGCCTTTAATTCATAAAATGAACTGCAATTATGGAGATACATTGTCATTTTGGTGTCTGATCCAAGGCTTTTCAAATAAAGCGTCTGGTTTAAAAGGGTTATATTGAACCCACTGTCTAGAACGCGCAGGGGCATCCACCAATAATACGATCACCGGTTACCGGATGGTCAAACTCAATGCTGGTCGCATGTAGTAGCATTCGTTTTGCCTGAGACTGACTTGACGCCGTTCCGTAGAGATCACACCCTAATATGGGATGGCCGATCTCACGACTATGTATTCTCAGCTGATGGGTTCGGCCTGTGATGGGCGTAAATAACACTCTGGTTCTTTGGGGTTGCTCAAGATATTCCAAAACGTCGTAGTGAGAAACAGCATTTTTTCCACTGACATGGCAAATCTTTTGTAGTGGAAAATTTTCTTCATCTTTAGCAATAGGGAATTCAATCAAACCTTCCGTATTTACTAAGTGGCCTTGTAGTATAGCTGTGTAGGTTTTTTTGACTGTTCTGTTTTGAAATTGTTTCATAATATGGGCATTTACAGATTTTGTGAGCGCAACGACCATAATACCCGAGGTGCCAAAATCCAGACGGTGCAGAAGCGTCGCTGTTGGATAGTCTTGTACTAACCGGAAGTGAACCGAGTCTTTATTCAGGGGGTTTTTCCCGCTAAGGGATAACAGGCCACTTGGTTTATTGATCAATAGCAGATGCTCGTCTTGAAACAGGATACGAATTTGTTCAAAACAGGGTGGTGCAATGAATGTGTCAGGCTTGGTTTGCATGGATAGACTATGAATAGCTGTATTGGATAGTATGATACCAATATATTTACGGGTTATCTGTGTCAAAAAGACGGAACCCGATTTTTTAAGTTATTTACTATACTGAGTAGAGGTTAATGATGTCATTTTTTACCGCACGGATTTATGACCGATTTATGGCTAATTTAGAAGAAGCCTGTCTGACGGAGTGGCGCTCTGAACTGTTGCAACCTTTATCAGGTGAAGTGTTGGAGATTGGTGCTGGTACAGGGGTTAATATCCATTTATATCCAAATACACTGAGACGGTTAGTGTTAAGTGAGCCAGACAAGGCGATGCGTGGTCAACTCGAAAGGAAGCTGTTGCCAGACCAGCACGCATTTATTGAGGTTACGGGTGATGCGGCCGAACAACTTAGTATGAAAACCGAGAGTTTTGATTATGTTGTAATTATGTTGGTGGGATGCTCAGTGGGTGATCCGATTGAGGCATTTATGGAAGTGAAACGTGTTCTTAAACCGGGAGGAAAGTTAGTATTTATGGAGCATGTTGCCGCAGAGATCGGTACATCCAGAAGAAGGTGGCAAAACCTGGTGACGCCATTTTGGAGAAAAATAGCCGGCAACTGTCATTTAAATCGCAATACAGAACAAGCGCTAGTTGATGCCGGTTTTTCGTTTATCGAAATAAAGCGCGAAAGTATGAGAAAAGCTGCATCTATTGTGCGACCCACGATTCGAGGTTATGCGTCAGTTATTGATGTTTGAGCCAGCGGATATAGCCGCTGTCGGTGTGGAATAGTGCGTTTGAACCCTAAACTCCGTTTGGAATAAACAACAGTTTCAATAAGGCAACCATGAAGATGCTGCCCGAATACTGCCGATAATTTCACCCCTTGAATTAAGTAGCTCCGGATTGAAATACGGCTGTAAACATTGCTTTTCTTCAAGATTTAACAGGTTTAAATATTGAAGAATAGCAAGCAGAGCGACCGAGCTGGCTCGAGGACTACCGTCTGAAATCTTCAGTGCTATTCCCAGTCCTTCCTCTGGTATTGAAGCAACCATGACTCCTTCCGCACCAGTTTTTGCAAGGATGCGACCACTAGTAATATGGTTAAGATCGCTGACAAGTGTCGCAGTCCCAGACAAGCAGAACGGTTCATTTTTGACAGCCCTTTGTATACGCTTGATTGCCTTGGACAGATCATCCCGTAATAGATCGGGATTCGCAAAGCCAGCCATGGCTTTTGCAAGATTCACCAGCGGCATGGTCGGCGCAGGAAATCCACAACCATCGATACCTACCGTGTGATTTGGAAGATTAATTTGTGCTAATTCAGCAAGAGTATCCAGAGCCGACTTCTGCAACGGATGATCAATGTGGTGATAATTTTCAAATGGGAGCCCTAAATGTAGGGCTGTAGTTAGAAACCCTGTGTGTTTACCGGAACAGTTATGATGGATTTTGCATTTTTTCTCTCCCATGGACAGCAATTGATGGGCACGAGATTCTTGTTCAGGTAATGCAGCTCCGCATGCTAATAGATTCTCATTCAAACCTAATCGTTTTAACCAATTAGATACAGTTTTCTGATGAATGACCTCACCCATATGTGAAGCACAGGACATTGTAATTTCTTTGTCCGATAAGTTAAAAAAGTCATTGGCACCACTCTTTATGAGATTAATGGCTAACAGGGGCTTTATAGCTGAACGGGGAAAAATTATCTGCTCAACATTACCCCAGCGCTCAATAATATTTCCTTTATAATCACAGATTACGGCTGCACCAAAGTGTTGGCTTTCAACCATATTATTCCGTGTTACTTCAACTAATAGGTCATAATTCATAACAAAGCACCCTTAAATATGTATTTTAAATGCAGAAGCTAATGTGGAAGTTAGAATATTGTGAGCCTGAACCCTATAAAACTAATTAGAATTTTCACAAAGTATCAATTCTTCTTTGAAAATCAATTCATCGTTCTCAGTAAAAACTCTCACTACATGGATCACCATCTCTTTTTCACCCCAGTTTTCGTAGTACAGAAACATATTGGTGTCATAGTCATGATTGGAGGAGGTCAGTGAGCCACTCACATATTCAGTAAAGGTATGTTGGTGATAAATATCGGTCGTTTTTTTTAGTCTCAACTTATGGGTGTGACCGCAGAAAACATGTTCAATCTTGTGCTTTATAATGAAGTTAATGAGACGATAAGAATCGTACAGAGGGTCGTTATCGGTTTCCAAAATTGAGTGGTGGCATAGAAGGATAATTTTGTCATAGGTTTTCTGGCTTATTTGCTCGGAAATGGCTTGCAACATTACATCATCAATGTAGCCATTATCGCTGTACATCTCATTCGAATCGATTCCCACAACCATTATCGATTCGCCATTAACCTTAACTACTTTAATAAAATTAATGTCCGTGAAAACATGTTTTACCTTGGATTTTTTCTGATCTAATAAAATGTTCTTCTTGGTAAAATTTTCAAATTTCAGCGGATATATAATGTCACTGTCGTCTATCCACTCACGGAATAGATCTTGAGATTTCAGAGTCCGTTTATCATGATTTCCCATAATCGAAATCACATTGTC
>Ga0224506_10000650_pt1 | contig 27915 bp, 22 predicted proteins | sample SF_Jan12_sed_USG_2_FD_169108 | JGI IMG/M metagenome (GOLD analysis project Ga0224506, IMG submission 169108) | Sediment microbial communities from San Francisco Bay, California, United States - SF_Jan12_sed_USGS_8_1 | ecosystem: Environmental > Aquatic > Marine > Sediment | place: USA... | reverse complement strand
CAAGACTTCCTTATTTGAGCAATTTGATCTTTTCCGGATTCTTAAACATTTTCTACAACCGGAAACGAAAGGCATGAAAAACCAGCAGGCAGATCAAGCCTCTTTCATACGTGCTGTTATTAAATTGCTACAACAAGTGGAATCCGGGCTTGCACGTATCCAGCTCAATCAGGTGAATTCGCTTCCCACCGAAGACAGACCACAAACCACCTTAAATCTGGAGCTTCCAATCCGGCATGGAGAAAATACGGAAGTAATCGAGCTACGTATTCAGCGAGAACCAGATACCGGCCATCAGGAACAAGAAAAAGGAGAACACTGGTCTGCCACACTACTGCTCAATCTGGAAAAGCTGGGGCCGGTTCGAGTCCGCATTAATATTTATGGACAAACAGTCAGCACAACCTTCTGGGCCGAACATCAACCAACCGTGGCTTTGTTTAACCAACATATGGAGGTTCTACGTAGCAATCTGGAAGAAGCCGGTCTGAATGTCGGCAGCCTTCAATGTAATCCAGGCTCCCCACCAGTAGACAAGAAACAATCCACTTCCCGTGTATTACTGAGTACAACTGCATGACTGATTACGAACATGAAAAACCCGATCCACGAGCCGTTTCACTCAAGTATGACGGCAAGGATGCACCACGCGTCACTGCCAAGGGTGAAGGAAAGCTGGCAGAACAGATATTAAACATTGCCCGTGAACACGGGATCCCCTTGCATGAAGACCCTGATCTGGTGAATTTGCTGGCTAAACTCGAGCTAGGCGAAGAAATTCCTCGCTCACTCTATGTTGCCATTGCTGAAGTCATCGCTTTTGCCTACATCATGACAGGAAAAATTCCGGAAGAATTTATTGCAAAATAAGGTTTTTCTTCTATAAATTAATAAGATATACGATCTTTATGGTGTATATTCTTGCGTATTTTAGAGTTCTCTAATCTTAACAATAAGTTATATAAAAAACATTTGACTCTACTTTAAGAAGTGCCTTAAACTCTATAAAAACTAACCGGATTTTTTTTATTCAAGCTTCCGGATAACTATAACGATAACGACAGACCTGTGCAGAAGGTCTCGCAAAAGCGCTTGAAACTACGTGTATAACAATAATGACAATATGACTGATATCGATACGCTGCGAAGCATGTGTATCCTCGTGGTTGAAAACAACCTGCCGCAAATTATCCAGTTACGCTCTATTATTGAAGAAGGTGGTTTCACCAATATCGTTACCGCAAAATCATCAGAAGAAGCGATGTCTACATTACGCGGCCATCTGCGCAATGAGACATGCAAGATTGATCTGGTGCTGATCCCGACACAACTTAAAGATTCCAATATCCATGAATTCTGCCACTCACTGAAAAACTACAGTGAATGGGAAGATATTCCTGTCATTGTCACAGCGGATAGTGATGGTTGGTGGCAGGAAGCCACTGCTCGACAGGCGTATGAAGCAGGTGCTTCAGATGTGGTATTCAAACCTATACGTGCAATGGATCTGATTCCACGCATTACTCTGGCGCTGACACTGAAGAAAGAACGTGATCAACGTCGTCAGCATGAAGAAGACATGGGTAATGAGCTCGCAGAACGTAAAATTATGGAGGCTCGTCTCCAGTATCTGGTCGGGCATGATGATTTAACCGGCCTTTCAAATCGTCGCCGTCTCGAACAGGCGATGGAGCTAGCGGTATTGCGTGCACGTAATTTTAAACGCACCGCTGCCCTGCTCTATCTCGATCTGGATCAGTTCAAGGTTGTTAATGACACTGAGGGCCATGACTGCGGTGATCGCATGCTGGTCAGTGTTGCCAATATCCTTAGACAAAATATCAAGCCCGGTGATTTGCTGGCACGAATAGGTTCAGATGAATTTGCTCTATTGATTGAAAACACAAACGAAGAGCAGGCGCTGATCAAAGCCGAAGAACTGCGTAAGACGCTGGATGAATTCCGTTTCGAGAGCAATATCCGAACCTATCACCTCTGCACTTGTGTTGGTGTCACCATTATCGAAGGTGAAAATACTGCCACAGCAAGCGAATATCTGGCACAGGCAGATCAGGCATGTCATATAGCCAAAAATCACGGTCGCAACATTGTTCATAAATACAATCATGATGACACGGAGTTGCATCGGTTACGTAATGACGTTCATTGGGTGCCTATGATAAGAGATGCCTTGATGAACGATCGTTTCTTCTTGCTGTTCCAACCGGTCGTCAGGGTCGCTGATGGCAAGGCAACACATTATGAAGCGCTGATTCGCATGAAGGGTGAAAATGGTGAAGTTCTGTCACCGGAAGATTTTATTCCTGCTGCTGAACGCATGGGACTTATTCATCATATTGATTTGTGGGTCGTTGAAAATGCGATTGATTTTCTGAGCTCACTTTCAGGTGAACATTCCAATATATCACTCAATATCAATCTTTCCGGTCATGCGTTTCAGGATCAGTCACTGATATCCCTGATCCAGCAAAAACTGGATATGACCTGGATTTCAGCCAATCGCCTGACATTCGAAATTACAGAAACTGCTGCTATTGCCAATTATGCGCAAACTCGCGAAATGGTTGCTCGGTTACGTGCACTGGGATGCCGCTTTGCACTGGATGACTTTGGTGCCGGCTTTAATTCATTTAACTACCTGAAGAATTTCCCTGTTGACTATCTGAAGCTGGATGGCGCCTTTATTTCCAACCTCAGAAATGACCCGGTCGATAAAATTCTGGTGAAATCCATGATTGCTGTTGCTCATAGCCTTGGCAAGAAGACGGTAGCTGAATATGTAGAAGACGGTGAAACCATGGCATTACTGAAAAAATATGGTATTGACTATGTTCAGGGTTTTTATCTTGGCAAGCCAGCAAAAGAACTCACCATAAATGCATTTACTACTCAACCCCCTGTTTCAGAATCCGCACCAACCAGCGAAAAATTTCGCAGCACGCCAGAAGTAACCACACGTGCTACTGACCCTGAAAAAGTAAAATAATCCCGTATTTATTCTGTTTCCAGTGTAATACCCTTCATTTTGTGTTTTTTATCAGAAATTTCTGATACGTTTTTAGGATTTTCTTTATATTCAGCTACTTGCCAGTCCTATATCTTGTTAATTGATGGCCTATGTAATAAAAGATTTTCTCAAATACTTCTTGTATGCCTCTATTTTGATAATAGTCACGGGTAGCATTACATGGTTTCTGCTTGAAACCCTTATCAGCTAGCGTAAAAGACTTAATTATTTACCACGAAACACCGGAAGTTTTATGGCGCAGACGGAATTGCGCCCCATGGATGGCTATGGCCCACTCACATCATGCTCCCTATCCTCGAACACACATCCATTGTCATCAATACGACCCGGGTAATGCTCTTTAAAGGACTGGCACAACTCTGATCGAGACAACCAGTTTCCTTCCTTTGAAATACAAAATCCTGTTTCCAATTCCTTTTCTTCTTGTTGAAAAATCTCGTAGATTTTAACTTCATCAGGCTGAATATTGTTTTTATCCAGATACTCCACTAACGCACAAATTGTGTCTGCCAGATAGGACTTACAATCTTCTTCACCATCTATAATATTTATCCTCGCTTCATAGGTAAAAGGGATATCCTTTTCATATTTTGACTTTGGTCCAATCAGCTCACGAATTATTCCCATTCTTCGTCTCCATCTCAATATTTGGCATTGTCTCTCTGTTAGCCTTTGAACTTAATGCAGTTCCTGTATTGTATTAATATTCACAAAAGCTTCCGGACAGTCTGAAAAATCTTCAATCACGTGGGTTTTTTGCTTCATCCAGTGCCCCGTTTTGCATTCACCCGATTGAACATCACGCACAAGATCCTCAAGTAGCGCTGTTTTCATGAGGCAAACGACCGGGTGCAAATGCTCGCCATCACTTGCCATACACACTTCGGCACCTCCCTGATCCAGTTTCGTGTACATTCGTGCCACCAAACCAGACGGCAAATGAGGCATGTCACAGGGAACAATCATGGCCAACTGGGTACGAGCATGAAACAGGGCGCTGGCAATACCGGACAATGGCCCTGCGTAATCATCCTGGGTATCACGTATTACCGAATAGCCATATTCTGCATAACGCTCAGTTTCTCTATTGGCACTGATAATAATGCTGCCAACTTGTGGTTTCAGATGCTCAATAGCATGAGCAATAAGCGGTTTTCCATCCAGCTCAACCAAACCTTTGTCCACCCCTCCCATACGGCTTCCACGCCCACCTGAGAGAATAATGCCGGTTATGTTCTGCTTGTCTGGCTCGCTCACGCAAAAATTTCTGTGAAAGGAATGAAGCTCACCATATCACCGACATTGACCGGTTTCTTGTTGCTAATCTCAACGATTCCATTCGCCCAGACCGCTGATGACAGTACCCCTGAGCCTTGGTGAGAATAAATACTGGCTCTGGTATTACCCAGATTATCTAATTCCACAAAGGCACGCAGAAACTCGCGTCGTGGCCCTGGTTTATGCCAGTCAAAATCAGCCTTAACGGCATACCGGTTTGGCAATACATTATTTGCTCCCTGACATTTCAGGATATAGGGTCTGGCAAACAGGCAGAAGGTCACAAAGACCGAAACCGGGTTGCCCGGTAAACCAATAAATGGGGTGTCCCCGATGCGACCAAAGGCAAGAGGCTTTCCCGGTTTCATAGCGACACGCCACATGTCGAGGCTGCCCAACTCCTCTATTGCTGCCTTAACATAATCTTCTTCGCCCACTGACACCCCACCACTGGTTACAATGATGTCTGCACTCGCCTGCGCTTCCTGCAGAACCTTTTTTGTTGAATCCAGATTGTCCGGCACAGTACCCAAATCAATAATGTCACAATTTAATGCCTGAACCATTCCGGTGAGTGTATAGAGATTAGAGTTATATATTTGCCCTTCCCCCAAAGGATTGCCTGGCGTTACCAGCTCATCACCGGTTGAGAAAATGGCAATTTTGAGTTTACGGTAAACCGGTAGCTCACCTATTCCAACAGAAGCAGCCAATCCTAATTCCTGTGGACGCAATTTCTGTCCGGCTGACAATATCCTGTCTCCGGCACAGATGTCTTCTCCGGATTTGCGAATATGATCGCCTTTCCTAGGTGTAGCCTTCACAATCACGCAGTCACCGTCTTTCTCGGTCAGCTCCTGCATGACAATAGCATCTGCCCCATCGGGTACCGGTGCCCCGGTGAAAATACGCGCAGCAGTACCGGGAACCAGCATCTTGCCTCTGGTGCCGGCGGGAATGCGTTGTGTTACTGGCAAACGCTTGTCTCCGCCTGAGGCAAAATCTTTTGTATTAACCGCATACCCATCCATTGCGCTGTTATCTGCAGGTGGCACGAATACAGGTGATGATTGATCTTTTGCCAATACACGGCCTAATGCTTGTTTGAGTCCAACCGATTCACTTTCCAGTTTTATATCTGCTCTTGATAACAGATACTCAATTGCCTCTTCTACCGAAAGCATATTAGACGATGAGGAACAACAAGGATCGATATTGGCGGATTCAGGCGACATATAAATACTCTATTTTTCTTTAAAGCGTGGCATCATTTCGGCAAAGTTACATGGCTTGTGCCGAATATCGAGTTGATCCTGAAGTATCTTGTCCCAAGCGGTACGACATGCGCCCGTTGAACCGGGTAAACAAAATACCAATGTCGCATTGGAAAGACCTGCGACAGCCCTTGACTGAACTGTCGATGTTTTAATCTCATCATAGGAGACCATTCGAAACAGCTCACCAAAACCGGGAATTTCTTTATCAAAAAGAGGAGCCACTGCTTCCGGCGTGATATCCCGTCCGGTCAGCCCTGTGCCCCCGGTAATAATGACAGCCTCTATTTTCGGATCAGCGATCCATGTCGCCACCTGCGCACGGATACGATACATATCATCCGGAATAATGGTTTTGTCTGCCAGTTTATGCCCGGCCTGCTGAAGATTATCGACGAGTACTTTCCCGGAAGTATCATTTTCTTCGGTACGCGTATCGGAAACAGTCAGAACGGCGATATTGAGTGGAAAAAAATCTGTTTGCTTTGCATGCCCCATTGGTTACAACCTTTTAATTACTAGCCACCTGTTTGAGACATAAATCGTACCACATGTCCGGGCTGAGTATTAAACTCATGTCGCTCCGGTTTGCGTGCTATTGCTGCCATTATCAGTTGCTCCAGACCATCATTATCAATACCGCTTCTTAAAGGTGTCCGTAAGTCAACCATATCATTCTGACCAAGACATAAATACAACATGCCATCTGCTGAAAGACGAACCCTGTTGCAGGTTTCGCAAAAATGCTGTGACATAGGAGTGATGAAACCGACCCGTAAATCTGTTCCACCTATCTGATAATAACGCGCAGGGCCTCCACCGGAAAGCGATGAAGGCAACAATGTATATTTTTGCTCAAGACGTTCTTTTGCCTTCGCCAGACTATAATAACGATCTGTCGCCTTACTTCCAGTATTGCCCACAGGCATTGTTTCTATAAAGCGTAATGTATGCCCTTCTGCAATACAAAACTCGATCATATCCTCAATTTCGTCATCATTAATATCTTTCATAACAACCATATTAATCTTGATGGGTGAAAAACCGGCTCGTCTGGCTACCTGCAGGCCATTTAATACCTTATCAAGATGACCACTGGTTATGGCCTTGAAGCGTTCCGGTTTCAACGTATCAAGACTGACATTGATTCTTTGGATACCCGCATCTTTTAATGCAGCAGCCTGTTTATTTAACTGTACTGCGTTGGTACTCAATGAAAGATCAGATATACCTTCAAGTGCAGATAACCGGTTTACAAGATGGGAAATATTGTGGCGAACAAGTGGCTCTCCACCAGTAATGCGAATTCGATTTACACCCAGTCGTCCAAAAACAGAAATGACTCTTTCAATTTCATCAAAATCAAGCCATGTATCCGGTTCGGCAAAATCCTTGTATCCTTTTGGGAGACAATAGACACAACGTAAATCACAACGATCAGTGACGGACAAGCGGACATACTCGATTGCCCTCCCGAATGGATCTACAAGTGAATTTGCCATCTTTCATTCCCTCTGGCTACTAGTACTCAATTATATACATAATTTAGTAGTCATTTCCCGAGTCTTGTACTATTTTTCTTCAGCAACCTGATCCTTGTCAGGGTTACTCAATATATCATCCAGCACCTTTCCGGCTATTTGTTTATCAGGTATCCCAATAGCCTTTATCTTCCCATCTAGAATTAATGCCGGAAATGTTGAGAGTGTCAGAGACTCAGTCAGTTTCCTGCCTTCATCTCCGCTAGCATCAATCACCTCTAGATCGAGTCCACGCGTTTGACAAACATCTTGCCAAACGCCCCGTGCACCCTCCGAAGATATTTTGCTCTCAAGTATGATTAACTGTAAATGCATTGAAACAAGAATCCTTTAATTCAGGCTGGTAAAACAGTAACTTCAAGCGCATAATTAGACCTTGATATCGATCAATTAGTCATCAATTTCATTGATTTTTATAGCATTTCTATGAGCACGACAAATGAGTAATATCGAGCAATTTTATCTATTCAGATCCATGGATGAAAAACAACTGTCCCTGGTTATGGATAGCTCCCACCATTTTGAACTGAAAGAAAAATCCGGGATATTCCAGCAAGGGGAAAAAGCCGAGCGATTTTATTTTTTACTCTCGGGACAAGTAAAACTCTATCGGCTTTCAGAGGAAGGTGATGAAAAAATTATCGAGATCATCAATCCTGGACAATCATTTGCTGAAGCAGTGACATTCATGAAAATGAGAAACTATCCGGTCAATGCGGAAACTCTGAAACCCAGTGAACTTATTTCTTTTGATATGAATGTTTTTCTCAACATTATGAAAGAATCAAATGATACCTGTCTTAATTTGCTGGCAGTAATGTGTACTCGAATGCATAAGTGGATTGATGAAATTGACAGTCTGACTCTACATAATGCCACATACAGGTTAATCGCCTATTTGCTCGACAAAATCCCACCCGGGGTAGTTGAAGCATCACAAGTCCATTTGTCTACCCCAAAAAATGTTATTGCATCCCGGCTTTCGATCAAACCGGAAACCTTTTCACGCATTTTATCCCGCCTGAATCAAAAAGGCCTGATTGAAAGTAATGGTCAGGATATTGTTGTCCATAATATTGAAGGTTTGCGTGATTTACTGCACGAAGCTAATTAAGGCAAAATTACAATACAGTTCCTGCCTTTTTTCTTTGCCTCATAAAGAGCTTCATCAGCCTTAACTACAATGGTTTCAGCATTTTTTGATGATGATATCCCTGAAATACCGCAACTGAAAGTAATATTAAAATGTTCCTTTCCCAATACATGTTGCTTTTGTGCATATTCTTCTCTTATTTTATCGAGTGCATATTTAGCAGATTTCTCATCGGTATCAGGCAAAATAACTGCAAACTCTTCTCCACCATAACGACCAATAATGTCAGTTCTTCTTAATTGCTGGTTTAATGTTCTTGCAATATCACGGATTACATGATCACCAATAACATGCCCATAGGTATCATTCACTTTTTTAAAGAAATCGATATCAATCATTGCAAATGTCAGATTGGTTCCCTGTCTCTCAGACCTTAGCACCTCTATGTCAAGCTGTTCACGTAATTTTGCATGGTTAAGCAACCCTGTCAGACTATCACGAGTTATAGCCTCTGCAAGTTTGCGAGACCGTTGTGCGCGTGACATTACCGAGGAGATTAAATGACCTTCATCTATTGGCTTGGTAAGAAAATCATCACCACCCATTCTTAAGGCAGCATATTGCTGCTCCTGACCGGTTTCTGTTGAAAGAAACACAATGGGGAGATTAAGATAACTGACATTCTGACGAATCACTTTTGCAAGCTCAAGACCTGTGCAGCCCGGCATATATATGTCCATGAGAATCAGCTCGGGATTAAAATCAACCAATACATTCATGATCTCCATCGGATCATTAACTATCTTTACATCAAGATCTGCATTTCGTAAAACGGTTGCATAATGCTCAGCAAGATATTTATCGTCATCAACAATTAAAATACGATACGAGTCATTACCATGAAATGACGTCAGAATATCCAGTGTTTCTACCACCATATTTATATCAATAGGCTTCGTTAAATAGGCATCACCACCGGAACGAACAGCATGAAGACGGGATTTCAGATCACCGTAAGTAGATACGTAAATAACCGGCAAATGCACAGCTCGCTGGCGTTGAATCTTGCGCACTGCCTCAATCCCGGCAAACTCTCCTTCCGGAAAGACAACGTCCATAATAACTGCAGTTGGCGGAGTAACAGTAATTGCCTTATTGAATTCTTCAATACTGTTAAATACAGTCACATCATAGCCAAACTGCTCAATCTGAAGCGCAAGTTCACTTGCTGACTCATTATCATCATCAACCAGAAATATTCTGTTTTTAACAGTTGACGTTATGTTCGCTGTTTTGTGTGTAACATCTAACCCTGTGCTATCTATAACTTCTTCAGCTTGCTTGGTAATACTGTTACAAAATGAGGACAGTTTTTCGAAGATATCTTCCAGTTCATCTTTCACACTGTTATGTGGCGGTATTTCTGTATCGCGGTAATTTTTAAGAATATTATCAGCGGAACGTGCTATTTCACCCATTTGGGCAAAACCAAATGTGCCAGCAGACCCTGCAAGACTATGAACAATACGATGAAGTTCATCAATGGTCTCATGTTGCCAGCCATTACATAAACTATTCCATAGCTTCTGAATGTCTTTTATCTTTCCTGGCAAATGCTGTATATAGGAGTTTCTTAATCCCCGTAATTTATCTTCTATACTATTGACGGACTGCTTAGGCACTGTTGTTTTCCCAAATTATCTTTATCCTTTCTGCTAGAGTCATTGGATCGAAAGGCTTAGGGATAACATCAAGGGCTCCAATCTGTTTGAATTGTTCTACTTCATTACTTTGTACCTTTGCAGTCATAAAGATAGCGGGGATATCCTTCAAGGAGGGGATCTCTCTCAGTTTACTTAATGTTGTTGGCCCATCCATCCCGGGCATCATTACATCCAGCAGAAACAAATCAGGAGCAAAAGCCGCGGCAGTGCTGATCGCCTCATCACCCGAACTGCAAATTTTTATCTGATAACCACCAACTGCTTCCAACGCGATTGTTGCCACAGCCTGAATATCGGCTTCGTCCTCGACATAGAGTATTTTTTTCAATTCATGCGCCATAAAACCTTGCCTCACTATTATCACTATATCATTTAAAAACACCATCTATTACCACAAAAAGATCATTTACATTAAGTGGCTTTGTCAGATAATGTTCGAATCCAGCCTTGATACCTTTTTCGATATCCAATGGCATTGCATTTGCACTTAATGCAACAACCGGAATATGACATGTTGCTGCATTATTTTTAAGTATTTTTAATACTTCATACCCGGTCATCCCCGGAAGATTAATATCAAGAATAATTAATTCGGGTTGTTGTTTTTCAGCGATTTCAATTCCCTTTTCAGGTGATAGTGCACTTATCAGAGAAACTCCTTTCCTGCGCTTAAGTACGCCCTCAACCAGTTTAATATTTGACAAGTTGTCTTCAATATAGAGGATGGTTGCGCTTTTATCATCTTGATCATTTATAACTCCAGAACCTTCCTCGTCTGTTATTGGTTTTTTATTATATGGATTGAGTTCATCATTAGTATTAAATTCACACCAAAAAGTTGAACCTTGTCCATCATTACTTTGAAATCCAATCTCCCCGCCCATTATCTCGACGAGGTGCTTTGTAATGACCAAACCTATACCTGTTCCTTCCACCTTTGTTTTTCCCATTCTTGCAAATGAAGTGAACAATTCACCTTGTCGATCACTTGGTATACCTGTTCCGGTATCAATGACATTTATTCGTATCCTGTGATTGTCGGCTTCCTGAGCGGTTATATTTACCTTTCCATTCTGCGTATTATATTTAACCGCATTTGATAACAGGTTCAGGAACACCTGCTTGGCTCTCATCCTGTCAGCAATAACCATGGGGATCTCTTTCATGTCGCCTAAAGTTATGGATATATTATTTTTTTCACACAATGGTGTTACAAGATTGACGCATTCTTCAATCACATCCTCAAGCACAACTGACTCATAATTTATATCTATTTTGCCAGCCTCTATACGAGACAGATCCAGGATTTCATTAATCAGATTTAATAAATGATGTCCTGCATTACTGATTTCTTTCAGGTTATCGAGTTGGGATTTGGTCAACTCCTGTTCATCATCAAGCTCCAGAAGCTGAGAGAAACCAAGAATGGCATTTAATGGTGTCCTGAGCTCGTGGCTCATTCTTGACAAGAACTCGGATTTTGCCCTGTTTGCATTGTCTGCTTCTTCTTTGGCAGTGAGTTGCTCGGTTATATCCGTTCTTATTGTGGCATATTGATAAGGCTTTCCGTTTCTATCCAGGAACGGAACGATTGTTGTTCTAACCCAGTAATATTTTCCATTTTTTTGTTTGTTTTTTATATCCCCATGCCATACCTGGCCTGACTTGATAACTTCCCACATATCCTTGAAAAATGCATCACTGTGGTAGCCTGAATTAAGTATTCTGTGATCCTTGCCAATCAATTCATGTTGCGTATAACCTGAAACAATCGAAAATCGATTATTAGCATAAATAATTTTTCCTTCTGTGTCTGATAATGAAACAATAGCATGTTGGTCAATCGCAAAACGTTGCCTTTCAAGCTCTCTGACGGTTGCCTCAATACGGTGCTTGCTATCGGATAATACGCGACTCCTTTTTGCTCTTGTTTTGGATATTAACGAAAGCTGTTCGGGAGAAACCGGTTTGATAATAAAATCATCCCCGCCTAATGCAAGCACTTCCATTTGTCTTCTTATATCAGATTCTCTGGAAAGGAATACGATGGGAACTGTATCGTATTCTCTAAATTGCCTTATGACAGACGCTATTTCTGAGCCATCACACTCTGGCATATATAGGTCAAGTAAAATCAGTTCTGGATTATAACTTTCAAGCTCACTCACGACTTCCATTGGATTGGATATATATCTTGCTTGCATGCCAGCCTGTTCCAGTACAAGTGAATAAAACTGACACAATGGCTCATCGTCATCAATAATCAGTATGCGGTAAGGAGATTCAGGCGTTTTATCTGTAACCTTGTCAAGAGTATAAATAACATCACTCGTCTTGAGTGGCTTCACCAGATAATCATATGCCCCGGTGCGTGCAGCAAGCAATCTTGACTCAATATCATCTCTCACTGAGATAACTATAACCGGCGTATGGCAACCGCTGTCTCTCAGATGTTTAACAAGATCAAGGCCAGCCATGTCACCTTCTGGCAATACCACGTCGACAATGATTGCTGCCGGGTTATGCTCTTTTATATAGTCAAGCGTGTTATTTGTATCCAGAAAGTGATCGACTTGATAATTATTATTGCGAATTTCATCCTGCAACGATTCTGCAAGCAATGGGTCATCTTCAATAAGTAAAATTCTGTTATTAGATCTGAGTTTTTTGTGTATATCAAAATCTTCTGTTAATCGAGCCGTAATATTGGATGTGGGGCTGGTAATTGCGGATTGAGCAAGCTGATCGATCAGTTTATTAATCTGAAGATTCTCCTCTTCAGATATCTCCCTGCCCTGCTTTAAAGTATCCATAACCAACTCAAGTGTTCTTGCGCGGATGCTTGTTTCAGGCAAACCAAACGTGGCGCCTGAGCCTGCCAGACCATGACTTATATGTTTTATTTCATCCGTCTTATCCTTGATAACACATCCATTATCAGACACCTGCTTCCAAAGATCTCGAATAAGTCCGATTTTCTCAGGTAGTTGTTGGACATACTTCTCAGTAAGCTGATTGAGCTTGTCTTCAACCTCTTTACTGTTATGTTTTTCTGTCATCGTGGCAAATATATGATGGTAATATGATAATTATCTATAGGTTATCGTCATTTGGAAGGACAATTTGACCCTGATAACCTGTTTTTACTAATTAATTGGAGGATATTGCCATAGTATTTAATACAATCAAGTAGTTTGGTATAGTATATCTTATATATATCCTCACAATTGAGATGGTTTATATATTCCCCATTCACTCTTGATAATTTTAACCAATCAGATTTTTTTACAACTAAAACCTGTTCTTGTTTTCAGGATGTAATTTTGCTGGTTGTAGCAAGGAAATATTTATGGTCACCGAATTAAACAAAGATAGTTTCAAGGATGCAGTTGAGAATAATGAAATTCTTATTGTTGATTTCTGGGCTACCTGGTGTGGTCCCTGCAAATCATTTGCCCCTATCTATGAAAAAGTAGCACAGGAAAATACAGATATCGCCTTTGCCAAGGTCAATACTGAAGAAGAACAGGAACTATCCGGTTATTTCAATGTGCGTTCCATCCCTACACTGATGATATTCAGGGAACAAGTACTTCTTTTCTCTCAACCAGGAGCATTACCCGAAAGTTCACTAAATGAGATTATTGGTAAAGTAAAGGAACTGGATATGGATGAAGTCAGAAAACAAATAGCTGAACAGGATCAGAACGAAAGCTAAAAAAAAAGCCACAGTATTTACTGTGGCTTTTTTTATTTATTCATAAATTCTTATCTCACATTGACACCCAATGTTTCATTTAGCATGCCCATACCTGCCATGATTCTGTATCTGGAGTACAGGCTATCATATTTAGCATTAATATAGGCACGACTGGCTTCAAACATTTCGTTTTCTGTATCCAGCAAATCGAGTAGTGTACGTTTGCCAATACCAAATTGTTTTGTATAGGCATCACGTGTTTTCATGCTTGAATCATAATGTGATTTCAGATACCCCATCTGTTTATTAATGGCCTTGTATCCGTTCCATGTTAGTCTGATATTCTCAACAACCTGCCTCTGAGTACTATTTTTAACTTCCTTTGCTTCTTCCAGTAATTGTACTGTCTGGTTCTTGCGGGCAAGATCGGCACCACCATTTAACAGGTTAAGTCTCATGCGTAACATGGCTGTTGTGTCTTCATTTGTACCTTCGACACCATCAAGATTGTTATTCCATGTTTTACCCAGCTCAAGATCGAACCGTGGGCGAAATGCAGATTTGGAAGCATGAAATTGTGCTGCTGCCGCATCAACATCCGCTTTTGCTGATAACAATACAGGATTGTTGGCCTCTGCCCTGGTAATAGCTTCATCTAGTGATGAAGGTAGGCGATCTGATGGAAATGAAGGTGTATTTAAATCACTCCCAGGCAGATTGCCCACAACACGCAGGTAATTGGTTTTTGCATCATTCAGATTACTTTCATCTGAAATGACGTTGGTGCGAGCAAGTGCAAGACGTCCATCAACCTGATTCAGGTCTGAGCCACGGCTAACACCAGCATCACTGCGCGCCTTCACCTGCTCCTGAATGTGTTCATGTGCCGAAAAATTTGTCCTTGACTGACTGAGTAATTCTTTCTGTCTTAACACATCCAGATAGACTTCGATTGCGCGTAATGCTGTATGTTCTGCACTACCCATAAATGAAAAACCTGCAGACTGAACGCGCGCCCTTTGGCGGTCAATTTCATGTTTGGTCGCAAGCCCGTCATAAAGATTCTGGGTTACTTCGATCGCAGCCTCACCACGTTGTAGTGTTCTGTCATTGTAACCAGCCGCTCTTGTTGTTGAGTTATTACTACGTTCCTTGCCATAACCCGCGGTAACATCAATAGAAGGCAGGTAACCGGCCTTGGCCTGTTTTACCTCTTCCTGTCTGGCATTAGACTCCCTGATATTAACCTGAATATCCGGATTGGTTCGTAAAGTCTGTTCTACTGCCTGTTTTAGTGTCTCTGCTGAAGACTGTCCCCCAGTCATCAGAATCAAGGCAGCAAACAGACTGCAAGTTGTTTTTTGTTGCTTATTCATATTAATATTTTCCAGATTTTCAATGTGTTAGCAAACAATCCCAATGTTTACATAACATCCCCCGCGTAAGCCGCTAATACTAATCAATACAAGGGAAGCTGACAAGGTCAAAAACTGTTATTTATTGAAAAAACAGTGAGATACCAGAAAAGTATCTCACTATTTGTAGTATTAGATGTCCTTATATAATCAAATTTCCGTCATTAACAAGCTGGGTAATAATTTGGGTATTAGTATTACCTGTGACCAAATCAATACCTTCGAGGATAATGGTTTGGGTTACACCACCTGCTCCATCAGGGTCTATCTGAATCTCTGTATTGCTTCCAACCAGAGCAAAGTTCAAATATGAATCCAGATTAAGGGTAGAACTATTGACTGTTGCTGGCAGCAAGTCATCCAGATTAATCACATCACCACCAACACCAGTAACAAAGTCGGTAATCGTATCAACCGCAGGAGTTACCTCTGTACCATCATCACCAGAAATCCAGATAAAGCTGTCTACCCCATTGCCACCAGTCAGATTATCATCACCAGTACCGCCATAGATAATATCGTTATCGTCACCACCATCGAGGATGTCATTGCCGCCCTTGCCAAATATAGAATCTTCACCTGCGTTACCACTGATAATTTCATTCCCGGATTGACCAACAAGAATATCATCACCGGCACTTCCAATTTTATATACTTGGCCATCAACTACAAATTCAGACGGTTCACCATTCAAGTCAATAACAACCGGTGCTATGTCACTGGCCATGCCTTCGGAATCTGTAACCGTATAATCAAATTGAACAATACCCGGAGTGAGATCAATTGATTTTATCGCAAAGTCACTTGAATCATTATTTACACCACTATCAAATGGCTGGGGTTCTAAAATTAATGATGTAAACCCTGCTCCACCAAAAGAAATGGTATGAGAAATATCGCCCGGCTTGTTTTTTCCCCATACTACATCAGGCTCACCAGCCACTGTCGTTGTGCCAACAACATTACCCAGTGCATCGTAAGCAGTGATTTCCGCCAATTCTCCACTTATACCTTCTCCACCATAGAACAGACTGAAATTGATTGTCATGGCTGTTATTGCATCTGCAAATGATATTTTAAGAGCTTCAGCTTCACGTGTATCAGGATTGTATTCGACTTCTGCTCCATGTGCCCCACCTGTAACACCAAGGCCATAACCACCGGAAAAAGTATTATCAATTATGCCCAAATTTGACTCTAGAAATTCCGTACCACCTTGTGAACGACCAGAGAATGTAACAAAAGGATTACCTAACCAGTCTGCAAGCACTTTTGACCCACCAATGATTGGAGATATATCACCTATATTACCAATAGTATCAGTGCTGGTAGCAACCCAATATAATGCATCTGCTGTTGAGAAGGTGTCACCTGCTGACATTGCTGTCCATGTTGCACCAGTTGCATCGTCTGCATTCAAGTCAATGTAAAGCGTTCCGTACTCAGGTAATGAATTTAACGTAAACACCAATGCGCTTTCGGCCGTTTCCGCATCTGCGCCACCTAAATCTGATACCGGTGATTCATAGATGGTAATGCCGCCATCAAGGCCATTCCCCACGTCCAGTGCCTTGAAATAGATCACATCACCAAGACTGGCATCAAGACCTGCTTGAGCAGAATCTGCATTAGTCAATACCGGATCAGCTTCAGGAACAGCATTCACACTGTTAATGGTAACGATTGGCCCATCATCATCAATGATGGTGGCAATTGCTTTTTTACCTGTAGCACTGATGGTTCCGTTAGTAAGATTGTCGTTTTCCAATAAAACTATATAGAAGTTCTCACCCGCTCCAGGTGGCGCCGGCTCAAATTCAGTATCCTCGGTAATATCAATGGTAACATCTATATATTCATCACCAGGGTTAAACGTAAGGATGCCAGATAATGGGCGAAGACCACCGTTATCGTTATAATCCAAAGGAGCATCAGCTGTCCCTCTATCGATGTTATATTCAACAGTAACAGTTTGATTTGAAGTACTGCTCAAAGAAACTCTGAATACAATAACTTTGTCGTCACTCTCATTATTACCTTCGACAACTACACCAGCACCATACTCTTCATCTACAATTAGTGCTGCAACACTGATTTCGGGTACAGGTGATGGCACCATATCATCATCAATGATGGTGGCAATTGCTTTTTTACCTGTAGCACTGATGGTTCCGTTAGTAAGATTGTCGTTTTCCAATAAAACTATATAGAAGTTCTCACCCGCTCCAGGTGGCGCCGGCTCAAATTCAGTATCCTCGGTAATATCAATGGTAACATCTATATATTCATCACCAGGGTTAAACGTAAGGATGCCAGATAATGGGCGAAGACCACCGTTATCGTTATAATCCAAAGGAGCATCAGCTGTCCCTCTATCGATGTTATATTCAACAGTAACAGTTTGATTTGAAGTACTGCTCAAAGAAACTCTGAATACAATAACTTTGTCGTCACTCTCATTATTACCTTCGACAACTACACCAGCACCATACTCTTCATCTACAATTAGTGCTGCAACACTGATTTCGGGTACAGGTGATGGCGGCTCTTGTGGCTCTACGTCACGCGGCTGAATAAACAACAACTCTTCTTCTGGACGTTCAACATTAAAAGACAAACCTTCTGTTTCAAAACCGTTTTCCGGATCAACGCGTTGATCAATCAGATCAACACGCACAAAATCATGACCACCTTCACTGCCGGCAATACCAGCACCTGGTGCAGGTAACGTGGCAGTCGGATCCTGACCTTCGGCAATAGCTTGTTGTACAGCTTCGACAGAGGCAGCAGCATCTTCAGCTGTTGTGCCACCATAAACATCAGAATCAAGCGTGGCACGTGCATCACTGGCCAAATCCAATGTTGAACCATTGTTGAATTTGATATTTACTGAGGCAGAAGCACCTGTGATCAGTACTTCATCTGCATGAACTTGATCACCTGCTTGCAGAATTCGTTCAGAGCCATCAAGACTTATTGCCTTTACTGTACCTGAAAGAGAAGATACTGCTCCAACTGCTATCTGATTTGCCATTTCAACATTGGCTACCATGTTTACTGCCTCCAGAAATTCGAAATTTTTAATATAAATTGCTCAGCCAGTGCCATGAATTGGCTCAGCATATAATTATAAGTCTGTGCAGTATGGCAAGAAGAAAAAAAGTTGCCTATTGGACTTTGGTACTATTGGTTCCTGATATTCCATTTAACCAAGTAAGACGGTCAAGTATAAGCTTTACCATACTTCTAGGTATCCAGGCTTCCCCTTCCCAGACTTTCGATATGGCCTTGATTATAAACCGATCTATATCTACGTATTCAACAAATCCCGATGCTCCCAGAGAAAGAAAATCGAGGATTTGTTCATTATCACTGCGATCAGATAAAAGGAGTATTTTTCCGTCGGGGTGAGCCAAATTGGCAGAAATAATGAATTCTTTAATAGAATCATATGGGTATGCGAGAGAAACCAAACAAAGATTCCAGTCAGAAGCATCTATAGAGCTTTTTAGAGAACCCAGATCGCGTGCCTTGCTATGCAATGAGATATCAGCTGATTTTGATACCAGTTCTCCAATATGGGTGGCTATTTCCTGATTGGGCTCAGCCAAAACAACACTTATCACTACGTACTCTCCCCTTAATCTCGATAGCGCTTAATTGATTACTGTCTAGTCTACCGCTAATAGACCTTTTTCCAAATAGTACTTTAGTCCAATCAGCCTGTTTATCCGTTATTACTCATTAACAAAGCCAACTGTAATCTGTCAGTGACACCTGTTTTTTTAAAAATAGCACTAATATGAGCCTTGACTGTACGTTCTGTAATATCCAGTTTTTGTGCTATCAGTTTGTTGCTTGAACCATCACCAACCATGTGTGCAATTTCAAGCTCTCTTTCACTCAGACTCGAAAGATTTTTACTTGCCTGCACTAGCGCTTTTTTGCGAGATGACAGTTCCTCAATCAACCTGAGCATGAGCTTACGTCCAACCCATACTTCCCCCTTCAATACCGCTTCAACCGCTCTTCTTAAAAGGTCAGGTGCAATATATCGATTGCAATACCCCTTGACCCCAGCCTTGACCAAAGCAAAGCCGCGATCATCATCCGGCTCCATGTCCATAATCATGAAATCAACAGAAGTGTATTTGTTTATTATCTTGATAACATTATTTACGTCAGACAGCTCGGGTAACGAGCAATCAAGTAACACAACGGTTGATTTGCCTGAATCAAGATGATTATTTATTTCAGCACTGGTCGAGACACTAGTAAAAGGAATAACGTCTTTTATGCCTTCTTCCCAACGTTTCAGCACATTCTCATCAGCAGTACATAATAACAACATATTCACCTGTTATAATTCTTGTTAACGCTCTGTTAGTGCTACTTCTTTTGCACGTAAAACCGGCTTGAGCAGATAGGACAATACAGATTTTTTCCCTGTCAGAATATCTACATTTGCCATCATTCCCGGAATTATAGGTAATGGCTCTTTCTCGGTTCCAAGAAAGTTCTTGTCGGTACGCACCTTGACCAGATAAAAACTTTCGTCATTTTCATCTGTGATCGTGTCAGCACTGATATGTTCAAGCTTACCTTTTAACCCACCATAGATTGCATAATCATAGGCGGTAAACTTCACTATCGCGTCCTGTCCGGGATGCAAAAAAGCAATATCGGATGGACGAATACGGGCCTGCACCAAAAGTGCTTCTTCCAGTGGCACAACCTCAATGATATCCATTCCGGGTTTGATAACACCACCAACTGTATTAATCATTATTTGTTTAACAACGCCTTTTACGGGTGAACGAACCTTGGTGCGTGTTACACGATCTTCCAGTGCCAGATTGGATTCAAAAAGACGTTTTACTTCTGAATTAGTATCGTTAAGTTCAGCACGCGCCTCATTCCTGAACTTTCCATCCAGTTCATTCACCTGTCGTTCCAGACGTAAAACCTCAACCTCTGATATAGCCCCTTGTTCAACAAGTGGTCTGGTCATGTTTAATTCTTTTTCAACCAGCTCCATATTTCGCTCATGTTGTTTGCGGCGTGATGTATATAATTGAACTTCCTTCTCAACCAATCCCGGCTGTTTTTCCAGCACATCAGCCGGTGCTTCGAACTCAACACCCTCTGCTTCCGCTTGTAATCGTGCAGCCTTGGCTTTTAGTGCAAGATACTTTAACTGGTTCTCACGCAGTGAAGCTGAAAAACGCGTATCATCCAGACTAACCAGAATCTGATCCGGTTCAACCATCTCGCCTTCCTTGACATGGATTTGCTTAACAATGCCGCCTTCGAGATTTTGTATTATTTGAACCTGCTGTGACGGAATCGCTTTGCCCATTCCACGTGTTATCTCATCCAGATCTGCAATAGCTGCCCAGAGTAATGAAATAATAAAAAACACAACAATAGCATTCAGGATAAAACGCCCTTTAATTGGCGCCTCTTCCAAAACGGCGGCCGTTGAATCCGGCATAAATTCCGTATCTTCTTCTTTCGATCTGGAGTAAATAATTTCTTTTTCCTTTTCTTCTTCCTGCGTTGGAAACCAGCTACGCAAAATTCCCATATATTTTTCAAACTCTATTCTTGACTCTTCAACTCTATTTTTAAAAACACTGTGCGATTCTTCAATATGCTGAGGTAATTCAGATCGAAACTCACCAACCTTTTTGGTTATACCTGTCTGCGCATTTGATAATTTTCTGGGAAGATCGTTTTTAGCTGTTTTTACTTTATCTGGTATACCCGAAAATCGGTGTCTGTTATTGTAAACCAGAGTCCGGAGAGCATACCATGCAGAGACAAGCGCACCCAAGCCAAGATAGATGATAATCTGCCAGGATTTTTCCTTACGGTTTATCTCAGGGATATAGGCCATGAACGATCAAACTCCGGGAATAGCTGGTTAATTGATTATTTATTCCGTGCACCATGTAACTTGCCCTGTTTTAGTGCTTCCAGCACATGCTCCTTGGGCCCGTCAGCAATTAACTGTCCATTGTCCATAACCATTACGCGATCAACCAAATCAAGCAATGATGCTCTATGTGTAACAAGTATCATTGTTTTATCTGTAACATGCTCTGCCAGCTTCTGTTTAAACTTGAGTTCTGTACCCTGATCCATTGCATTAGTGGGTTCATCCATTAATAAAACCGGAGGATTAAGCAACAATGATCGTGCGATTGCCACACTCTGTCTTTGACCACCAGACAGCCCTTCACCGCGCTCACCCACTGACATATCAAAACCTTTCGGGTGTCTGTTAACAAATTCACTCACGCCGGCCATTTCTGCTGCCTTTAACATGTTCTTTTCATCTGCAAAGGGAGCGCCATATAAAATATTTTCACGAATAGTCCCGTAAAACAGCACAATATCCTGCGCGACATACCCGATACTGCGACGCAAATCAGCCGGATCAATCTGACGCACATCGATATCATCAATGTGTACGGAGCCATTTGTAGGTTCATATAAACCAAGAATCAGTTTTTCGATTGTTGTTTTACCTGATCCAATTCGGCCAATAATTGCCACACGCTCACCAGGCTTGATTTTGAAAGAAACATTTTTCAGCGCCAGAATGTCCTGCCCCGGATAGGAAAAATTAACATTTTGAAATTCAATCGCACCATCAAATTTTGGACGTCTGACAAATGATTTTTCCCTGCTACGCTCTACAGGCAGTTCCATAACCGCATTTAATGATTTAAGTGCTGCGCTTGCCTGATGATAGTTAACTGCAAGATTGGCCACCTGTGCCATTGGCGCCATAACACGGCCTGTTAAAATCACACAGGCAATTAATCCACCCATGCTGAGGTCACCGTCTGTAATTAAATACACACCATATATAACAACACCCACCATGGATAATTGCTGAACCAGTGTCGCCATATTAACTGCTGAGGTTGATAGCAGGCGTGAACGCACGCTGAATCGGGCGATATAACCAACAAGATGTTCCCATTTGCGTTGAATAGGACTTTCAGCACCCAGTGTTTTTATTGTCTCCACACCGGTCAAACTTTCAATCAGGGTTGCATTTTTCTGCGCTGAGGCACGGAATGTATGATCAATTGCATGACGCAGCGCAGGCTGGATAGCAAATCCGTATGCCAGTGCTAACGGTATTCCAAGCAGTGGAACAAACACCAATGGGCCACCAATCAATGCAATCACAGTCAAAAATAAAATTACAAAAGGAAAGTCAATTAATGCGGTTACGGTAGCGGAAGTGATAAAGTCACGGATGCTGTCAAATTCACGTAAATTATTGGCAAAGGCACCAACAGATACAGGCCTGACCTCCATGCGCAGACCCAGTACTTTTTCCAGAATCATGGCTGACAGAGCAATATCAGTTTTCTTCCCTGCTACATCAATAAAATATCCACGTAACGTGCGCATAAGGAAATCAAACAGAAAAACAATCACTACACCTATTGCCAATACCCATAATGTCTCTTTTGCATTGTTGGGTACAACACGATCATAAACATTCATAATAAATAATGGACTGGCCAGAGCAAAAATATTGACCATCATTGACGCTGCCAGCACATCACGGTAAATACGCCATGAACGAAATAATGTTCCCCAAAACCAGTGGCGTGATTTCAGGTTCATTACTTCCGGTGTGCGTTCATCAAACTGATGCTCAGGGCGAACAAATATGGATAATCCAATGTAATGTTCTTTAAGTGCTTCGATGGTGGTTGAGTGTTCGCCAACACCTGCGTCCGGTTGCAACAGAGTTGCCATTCCTGATGTTTTATTGAGTGAAACCAGAACGCATGCCTGTCCATTTTTCAATAACAGGATTGCAGGTAATACAAGTTCTGATATTTCATCCAGAGAACGTCTGACAATGCGCGATGAAAGTCCTGCCCTTTCAGCTGCCCTTTCAAACAGCTCAGGAGTTAATCTGTTATCAACAAGAGGTAAGCCTGCACGTAATGCATCAGCCGAAAATGGACGATGCTGTAGTTTGGTCAGCAATACCAGACAACTCAACAGAGGGTCATCAAATGACTGACTGTCGTTATGTACTTCCCAGGTGTCGTGTGCTGAGGTGTCACCCTTGCCCATTTGGCACTCCAAATGATTGATTCTTATAATATATATGTTGCGGTTGCTAGCGTAAAAAGATTAGGACATTTACAGGAAAAACACAGCGTTAGTGACTATGCTTAAACTGTTCCGCGGAGACAAAAACCATAACTCATTGATAATATGATAGTTTTATAGATTTGAACTGTTTTATGCACAGGAGAAGTATTCATGCTGTATGCAAAAAGAGATGAAAAAGGAAACATTACCTCCCTGCAGACAAAGGCGACTGATGAGGTAAAAGAAAGGGTATCAACCGATGATCCTGAGGTACTGGAGTTCCTTAATGAGCATTCGAAAAGCACCGATCTGAAACAGATTCTGACAGAATCCGACATCAAACTCGCCCGTGTAGTTGAGGATCTGATTGACCTGCTGGTCGATAAAAATATTATTATGCTGACTGAATTGCCCGAAGCCGCCCAATTAAAACTGGTTAGTCGTCGTCGTGTGCGTAACGCCATACATGGTGAGGATCAACTGATGGTAGGAGAAGATGATATCCTTTAAACCAAAGCACTCTAACCAACAGTTTGGTAATAGAGGTTTTGCGGATGATTGGCCTGTGCAAAGAAAAACCAGCGTTCAGCAATTAATCCGATAAATTGAATGACAAAGGCTGTCAATAACAATCCCGCATCACCCTTCATTCCCGGAATCAATAGCACCACCGGTATAACAAACACCGTAACAAGAAATACCCATTTGATTGAGCGCAAAAACAGCTGTGTCTTGCCGTGAAAGAATTCACGCGTATTGAATGAACCACCCATAAATCCCTGAGAGCGCTGTGTAATTTTTTGGTGACGAATTCCAATCGCTGTTTGGATGGTGGTGCGTTGCTTGATTCTGTTGTTTCTAATCAATGAGGCTGTTCTGGTAATCAAAGCAGTCAATGTGATAATAATTGCCCATCCGCCATAAAACCGAACAAGCTCGGTTGCATTAAAGGCAGCATAGGCTGAAGCAAGAACAAAACCGGAAGCCGTACCCAGCAGTAAATAATTAATTACTGTTAATGGCGTTGACCACTCCTGAATAAAACGAATACAACCGTAAATCATTCCGGTGCAAATAAACAAACCAAATGTAGCAACAACCCCAAGTGTACCAATCAACAATGTCACCAGATTATGGGGATCCTTGCGAACACCAAAGAGTTCAGGACCAAAATTCATGTGATGAGATAAACCATAAAGGGCGATCAGACCCATCACAACCGGCAATACAATAACTTCACGTGACAACCACGAAGTGCGCCACTGTGTTGCTGCACGCCATGCGCGCTCAGGATGGCCAAGGTGGAAAAATGAAGCTATCAAACCGGCAATCAAAAAAACCAGCGAAATCATACTGCCGACAACATAAAAATCATTTTCCTGACGCGGTAAAAGCTCAACTGTTGCATAACTTTCACCGGTATAAAGCGCAAGGAACAAGCCTTGGCCAGTGCCAATCAGTGTGGTCAAAAATATAACTGAAAATGCAGGATTCATTATTTCTCCAAAATTACCAACTGGTGATATCGTCCAGCGTCTGTTCTTTAACCGGACCTTCAGGACGTTCAGTTTCTTTTCTAAGCGGATTATCTGCACGAATCAATTCATCTTCGTGTATCTTGATGCGTGTTTTGCGACGGGGTAAATAATGATTGGCCGGTTTCGATCCCCATTCCGGTTGCAATTGATATCCACCCTCTTCCCTGATCGCAATAGAAACTTCCGACTCGGGATCATGCACATCACCAAACAGCCGTGCGCTGGTTGGACATGCCATCACACAAGCCGGTTTGCGTTCCGCTTCCGGCAATGATTGATCATAAATACGGTCAACGCATAATGTGCATTTTTTCATTACTTTCAGATGTTCATCTATTTCGCGCACTCCATAAGGGCATGCCCATGAACAATATTTACAACCTATGCACTTGTCGTAATCGACAAGCACAATGCCGTCTTCCTTGCGTTTATAACTTGCGCCTGTTGGACACACCGGTACACAAGGTGGATCTTCGCAATGCAAACAGGATTTGGGGAAATGTATCGTTTCCGAATTCGGGAATTCCCCTGCCTCATAGGTCTGCACACGATTAAAAAAGGTCCCGGTAGGATCTTTATCATAAGGATTGTCATCTGACATAAAACCGGCAGGACCGGAGGTGTTCCATTCCTTACAACTGGTCACGCAGGCATGGCAACCAACACAAACATTCAAATCAATAACTAATGCAAGCTGGGTCATGATTTCTTGCCCCCTGCAAAATACCCCAGCCATGACTTACGCACTTTTTCTTCACCCGGAACAGGATTGAATGTATCAAACTGCGGAGAGCTGATTTTCTCATCTGATTCATCCGCCTTATAAACACGCACACGCACATCGTACCAGGCTGCCTGACCGGTTACCGGATCTGAATTTGAAAAACGGTAATTATTGTTATCGGGTGGCAATTCTTCAGATATCACGTGATTCAAAAGAAAACCTTTCTGTGATTCATTGGCATCCGGTGTGAGATTCCATGCGCCAGAGGCTTTACCTATCGCATTCCATGTCCAGACTGTCCCCGGCTCCACAGCTTCAGAGAAACGGCACATGCAACGTACCTTGCCCCATTGTGATTCAACCCAAATCCAGTCGCCGTCATTGAATCCTTCTTTATGTCCTACGTCCGGGCTCATATAGAGATAATTATGTGCGTGGATCTGACGCAACCAGGCATTTTGTGAATCCCATGAGTGATACATTGCCATTGGGCGTTGTGTGATCGCGCTCAATGGATACTTTTGTTTATCCGTTTGTTGTACTTCCAGTGGTTCATAATAAAATGGCAGTGGATCAAAGAACGTTTCAACACGTTTACGTAAATGTTCTGGCGGCTGTTTACCGGATGTCTTGCCTTGTGCGGCCAAACGGAATTGTTGTAATACTTCAGAATACACATGACACAAGATTGGTTCAGCATAACGTGTTAAACGATGGCGCTGCGCCCATTCCAGATAGCCTTTATTCCAGTTACGCATGTATTGATAAGACTTGGGTAATTCATAATGATAAACACTGTTGTTTTTCTCATACATTTGCCACTGGTTCGGGTTTGGTTCCCCTTTCATAAATTTCTCGCCACCCTTGCCACGCCAACCGGCAAGGAAACCAATGCCTGAACCGGGATCAGTTTCAAAATTCAAAATGAAATCTGGATAGTCCTTGTATTTACGCTGGCCTTTTTCATTAACAAATGCAGGTAGTTTTAACCGTGTACCCATCTCAATCAATACATCCTGAAATGGTTTGCATTCGCCTTTTGGTGGAAGAACAGGTATGCGCACCGAATCAACCGGACCGTCAAATTCTGAAATAGGTCGATCCAGCATGGACATGACATCATGGCGTTCCAGATACGTTGTATCCGGCAATACCAGATCAGCAAATGCCACGGTCTCGGACTGGAAGGCATCACAAACAATAATATAAGGAATTTTATAATCCCCATTTTCATTCTTGTCAGTCAGCATCTTGCGAACTTCGACAGTATTCATGGATGAATTCCACGCCATGTTAGCCATAAACAGTAACAAGGTGTCGATGGGATAGGGATCACCCTTCCAGGCATTGGTGATCGCATTGTGCATAAGGCCGTGAACTGCCAGCGGGTACTCCCAAGAGAAGGCTTTATCCAGACGAACCGGCTTGCCATCATCATCAACAAATAAATCATCCGGTTCGGCCGGCCAGCCCAAAGGCATTCCGCCCAAAGGCATTTCAGCGTTCACACCCTCCGGGCCTTTTGGTGTTTTTGCGCAAGGGGGGATCGGTCGTGGAAATGGCGCCTTGTGACGGAAACCACCGGGCCGATCAATCGTCCCCAATAAGGTCATTAATAATGACAATGCTCGAATGGTATGAAATCCATTTGAATGTGCCGCCAAACCACGCATGGCATGAAACGCAACCGGATTACCGGTCACAGTATCATGCTCATTGCCCCATACATCCGTCCATGCAATCGGCATTTCAATTTTTTGATCGCGGGCAGTCACACCCATTTCATGCGCAAGGCGACGAATTGTTTTGGCGGGTATACCGGTAATGCCTTCAGCCCACTCCGGCGTATAATCTTCAACACGTTCTTGTAATAACTGGAAAGAAGGTTTAACCGGTGTACCATCATCCAGCTTAAAGTTACCCATCAAACGCGGATCAGTTCCTTTGGAATGGGTAATAACAGGTTTATCTCCCAAACGATCCCACCAAAGTTTATTTTGCGGATCAAAACAACCTTCTTCTTCCGGTACTTCAGTGCGCACAAACATACCGTATTCGGTACTGTTCTCATCCATATTCACCAATTGCGCTGAGTTAGTGTACTGCGCCAAAAAATCACGGTCATACAAGCCTTGTTTGATCAACTCATTAATCAAGGAAAGAAACAACGCACCATCTGTGCCAGGACGAATTGGGATCCACTCATCTGCGATAGCCGAATAACCGGTGCGCACAGGATTGATAGAGATAAATTTACCGCCGTTACGCTTGAATTTGGAAAGCGCCATCTTCATCGGATTGGAATGATGATCTTCAGCTGTACCAATCATCACGAACAATTTGGAGCGTTCCAGATCCGGGCCACCAAATTCCCAGAAAGAACCACCAATAGAATAAATCATACCCGCAGCCATGTTCACAGAACAAAAACCGCCGTGCGCTG
>Ga0224506_10000649_pt1 | contig 27992 bp, 23 predicted proteins | sample SF_Jan12_sed_USG_2_FD_169108 | JGI IMG/M metagenome (GOLD analysis project Ga0224506, IMG submission 169108) | Sediment microbial communities from San Francisco Bay, California, United States - SF_Jan12_sed_USGS_8_1 | ecosystem: Environmental > Aquatic > Marine > Sediment | place: USA... | reverse complement strand
ACAAACATCTGCATCACTGCGATTTGAATAATCAGTGGATATCGGCAGCAACCGCTAAAATGTTGTCTTGTGATGCCAGTCTGGTAACGGTTTTGGAAGATGAGAATGGTAATGTTTTAAACATTGGCCGACGCTCCAGAACCATTCCTCCGGCAATCAAACGCGCATTGAGTATTCGAGATACCACCTGTCGCTACCCTGGCTGTTGTGAACGAAAATACGTTGATACTCATCATATAAAACATTGGGCCGATGGTGGCGAAACCCGATTAGATAATCTTGTAACACTCTGCCGTCATCACCATAGAAAATTACATCAGGGGGCGTTTGAAATTGTGGTCGAAACCGGGGTTGAAGCTGCCGGCAATTCATCGAGGATTATTTTTAAGACCAGTTGTGGTGACACTATTAATAGCTGCTTTCTGCCACAATTTCATGAAGACGTCTCCGCGGAAACGAATATTATTTACCTGTCTGAAAACTTTGGCTGGATAGATGAGACCATTGCAGCAAATCGTTGGGCAGGAGATAAGATGGATTATTCGATGGCACTGGATGCATTGATGGGATAGTAGGAAATTAAATGGGGTCAGATGAACATCAGATGTGAAAATCCATAATCACTCACTTACCCCTAATCGTTGGTATCCGACAAAGTGCTCAATCATTTGCGTGGCTGCAATTGCGGGAATTAGCAACCCACTAAGAATGGTAATGCAAGCTCCTTTGCATTGACTTCCAGCTAGAGACTTCGTTTATTTATAGGAAAGTTATCAAGTATGTTAGAACAGGTCTTCAAGAGGAATACGGTAGGCCAGTTCTAACGACATATCAAATACCGAGTTATTAGTACCCTGTTGGTCCAAAATGAGTCCTCCTGCATAGATCCTTACTAGCCAGAACTGGTATTGAAATTCAGTGATTACCGATACAGACAGATCCAGTCCCCGGGAATCTATATGTACAACTTCATTGCTCAGATCTTCCGTTAGCATCATGGTTCCTGACACATCCTGATAGCCCAACCCCAGGCCTATACCCTGCAAAATGTGAAAGACCTCAGTATTCTTTGATAGCTGCCAGCGATAAAACCCAATCGGTGTGATATGCCAATACCAGCCACTCACTTCAGTATCCAGGGCAACGATTTGATCTGCAACCAGCTGTTTGCTCAGTTGAAAAGGTTTTGCTTCCAGTTCGGTGTACCAGCCCCATTGGCTTTTGCCCGTCATTTGATAGGGAAGTTGAACCCTAAAGACAGGGAATAGACTAACGTCACTGGTCATGGTGCCGGCCGGTTTCATGTCGTCGACTGAACGGTAATAATCGTAGTCAAGGGACTTGGCCGAAAAGCCAAGAAACAAATTGCTATAGTCAGGCTGGTCTCTTGCCAGAACGGGATACGAGATGCATAGCGTACATAACAATATATTCCCTATGCCTGTAACGACTTTCCAAAGGTTATTCAAAAAAATAGTCACATCGGCCTCCTCTCTACAGAGTACTCAAACAAGAGAAAATTGAATGAACTCCTGTGTCTATCAGGGTAGCTTCTTCTCTATAACATGAAGGATAAATATGTCAGGATTTATCAAACTATTGATTTGGATTCGTGACGGATAAAGCAGGCGACCATTCATGCGGCTTTTGTCGTTATAGAAGCCAGTTAAATTTTGAGGTACCTTAATACCGTTACCTTCAAGACTGGATATAACCAAAAATAAGAGATTCATAAAATGACGACCATGACAAAAGATATGCCAGATCAAAACGGATACTTTGGAGAGTATGGCGGTCAGATCATTCCTCCACCGCTTGTTGCCGTTATGAATGATATTAATGCTGCCTACGACACAGTGAGTCAAACCGAAGATTTTCAAAATGAATTAAACCAGCTCTTTGCCGACTTTGTTGCCAGCAAGTAAACGATGCGGGATTTTTCATATGGTATACCCCATGATATAGCATTTTGGCTGCACATTTACCGCTTTTTTGCCTATAAGGCCACCATTATCAAGTTTGATTAAAAGGATAACTATGCAGAAAACTCACACCATTATTGGTAATGGCATTATTGGCCTCATGACGGCTTATCATCTTTGTCATCGTGGTGTATCGGTAACCCTGGTAGATGCAGTCGATCCAGGAGACAGGGCGCAGGCTTCATATGGCAATGCCGGCGTGATTGCTCTGGGTAGTGTGATGCCGCTGGGCGAACCGGGCTTGTGGTTGCAGGGTTTAAAAATGCTGCTCGATCCTGCTTCCAGCTTAACCATTCCCTGGTCCTATCGGTTAAAGATCGCGCCCTGGTTAATCAGGGTTTTAAAAGAATCTACAGAAAAACGTTGGGATCAAAATGCACGAGCAACCGCCGAGTTAAACCGGCTTTCCGGTGTTGAGTGGCATGGGTTAATTAATGATTTGAGTCTGCAATCGCTTATTAAAGATAAAGGATGGTTAAAGGTATTTGAAACCGATAGCGCAATGCAGGCAATGACCGCCAGTAAAGCCTATATGGAGGAATATGGTTTTCAATATCAACAGCTAAATCCCGATGAGATACGCCAGCTTGAGCCTGAGCTGGCCCCCATCTTTCGACATGGTTTATTACAGACGGATTCATTATCCATTCGTCAGCCTGATCAGCTATTGAAACATCTTAGGCATTACCTGATGCAACAAGGCGTAAAATTTATAACCAGTAGGGTTCAACATATTCAGCGCCAGCCACAAGGTTTCCTGTTACAGGGTGATGGAGGTGTTATCAGTTGCCAGCAACTCAGTATTTGTGCCGGAGCCTGGTCGCAGCGGCTGTTAGCTTCATTAGGCTGCATCTATCCTCTAGAAACCGAGCGAGGGTATCATCTGTTATTTGAGTCAGTTGCTGGCCTGAGTCGACCGGTTATTCATATGGAACAGTACATGGTGCTGTGCCCAATGACTAATGGCTTGCGGATGACTGCTGGCGTTGAACTGGCAGGGCTGGATGCAGCCCCTGACTACCGTCGTATTCGAGCCAAGGTAGCAAGTGCCAAAAGAATGTTGCCCAATTTAAACACATTAGAGCGTGACCAATGGCTTGGGTTCAGGCCGTCCATGCCAGATTCAAAACCGGTCATTAGTGCTCATCCTGAAATAAAAGGGCTGTATATGGCATTTGGCCATGGTCACCTGGGTATCACACAAAGTGCAGGTACCGGAAAATTACTGGCGCAGATCATTTGTGGCGAAAGTACCGATATCGCGCCTGATCCCTTCGATGCCGGCCGATTTTAAAGGCCGACAAACTACCTCTCTTCAATTACTGTTAACCGCACCAAGCCATCAGTAAGCCTACTGTTTAGGTTTTTAGTCCTCTCTTTAAATATCCATACATGTCTAAATAATGGTCATGGGAAACGAATTGCTTAAGTCAGTTTTTATAGGGGTATTTTGTGCTTTAGTCAACATAGCGATCCAAAACCGACTTGTTTAATATTTAGAGTTCAATGCTTTTGTCTTGAGTAATCTGGGTTAAATTGTTATTTTATTCGTCAGGGTTGAAAGATTTACTGTTAATAATTTTCTCTGTCAGAGTCATCAATAATTCCAAGCTGTGTCTTGGGTCTGTTGAGGCAAAGATCTCAATAGACACCTTTTTATCGGACAGCAATTAACGAGTCCGTAATTGAATACGCCGTACTACAAATGAACTTGCCTGGTACTAGGGTTGTTGAACCTGACTCGGAATGGCATGTCGTAATTTTTACAGGAACCAACAAAGTCAATGAAACTCATTCAGCACTATATCCACGGACGTTATTATCAAGAAACACCCTCAGAAACATTTGCAGACATAAATCCTGCTACTGGCGAGCAACTAGCTAATATTGCCCAGGCTGATGATGTCGTTATGCAAAAAGCCATTGAGTCAGCTCGTATTGGCCAGGGCGTCTGGGCCGCAATGGCAGCCATTGAACGAAATAGAATTTTATCTCGAGCGGCACAAATGTTGAGAGAGGAAAACGATGTACTGGCATTGCTCGAAGTTCAGGATACAGGTAAACCTATCCAGGAAGCCTCTGTTGTAGACATACAAACCGGTGCAGATGTCATTGAATACTATGCGGGATTGGCTGATAAAATTCAGGGCGATTACCAACAGCTTAATGACCATAATTATTTCTATACACGCCGTGAGCCCTTGGGTATTTGCGCTGGAATTGGTGCCTGGAACTACCCCATTCAAATTGCATGTTGGAAATCAGGTCCCGCTTTAGCAGCCGGTAATGCCATGATTTTTAAACCATCAGAAGAAACTCCTCTTACCGTTCTAAAATTGGCAGAAATTTACACCAGGGCCGGTGTTCCAGATGGCGTATTTAATGTTATTCAGGGTGATTATCGTGCAGGGCAGATGCTGACGGCTCACCCTGGAATATCCAAGGTTTCGTTTACCGGAGAATGCGGTACGGGCAAGAAAGTGATGGCTGATTCGGCCGCAACCCTAAAACAGGTCACCATGGAACTGGGGGGTAAATCCCCCGTGATCATCTTCCCGGACACTCCAATAGATCGTGCAGTTTCTGGTGCCATGTTGGCAAATTTCTATACACAGGGTGAAGTCTGCACTAATGGCACGCGCGTATTTGTGCATGATGACATATACGACGACTTCATAAGTGAATTAAAGCTACGCACCGAAAACATGATTATTGGTGACCCTACGAATCCGGAAACACAGGTAGGAGCTCTGATTTCAGAAAAGCATCTGGAAAAGGTCATGGGTTATATCCAGGCGGGAATTGATGCGGGTGCCACACTGCTTTGCGGTGGTCATCGGGTTACTGAAAACGGTCTGGATAAGGGCGCATTTTTACAGCCTACTGTGTTCGTAGATTGTGACGACAGCATGCCACAGGTGAAGGATGAAATATTTGGACCCGTGATGTCCGTGCTTAAATTTAAAGATGAATCAGAAGTAATTCGTCGCGCCAACGACACAGAATATGGATTAGCCGCAGGTGTGTTTACCAAAGACCTAAGTTTAGCAAATCGCGTTATTAACCAGCTCGAAGCTGGCATTTGCTGGGTTAATACCTGGGGCAACTCTCCCGCGGAAATGCCAGTTGGTGGTTATAAACAATCTGGTATTGGTCGCGAAAACGGTGTTGAAACATTAAAACAATTCACCCAACTCAAAAGTGTATTCGTCGAAATAGGCGAATTGGAACGTCCTTACTAAATGCGGCTGAAGACATGACAGATCAATCATACGATTACATTATCGTTGGCGCAGGGTCCGCTGGCTGTGTATTAGCAGACCGACTATCCAGGAGCGGCGAGCATCAGGTTCTTCTTTTAGAGGCTGGTGGCAGTGACAAGAGCATTTTCATACAGATGCCAACGGCATTGTCTTACCCAATGAATACAGAGCGTCTTTGTTGGCAGTTCCATACGGAAGCTGAGCCAGGTGTTAATAATCGTTCTTTACACACGCCAAGAGGCAAAACATTAGGTGGTTCTTCTTCCATCAATGGCATGGTTTATGTGCGGGGGCATGCCTGTGACTTTGATCAATGGGCCGAATTGGGTGCAGAAGGATGGAATTACCAAAGTTGTTTGCCTTATTTTAAGCGGGCAGAAACTTGGGCACAGGGTGCCGACGCATACCGAGGCGATTCAGGGCCGGTAGGTACCTGTAATGGTAATGGCATGAAACTGAACCCCCTTTATCAGGCTTTTATTGATGCGGGTAAAGATGCAGGTTATGGAGAAACTGCTGATTACAATGGTTATCGGCAAGAAGGGTTTGGACCCATGCACATGACCGTAAAGAACGGCGTGCGGAGCTCAACGTCAAACGCCTATCTTAGACGTGCAATGAAAAGACCAAATTTAACGGTAATTACCAAGGTGCTTACCCGAAAAATTATCACAACCCGGGAAGGTGAGCAGGTGTCGGCTATCGGTGTTAGCTATGAGCGCAAGGGTAAACTATTTACGGCCAGTGCCACCAAGGAAGTTATTTCGTCTGCAGGTTCAATTGGATCGCCACAGTTATTGCAGTTATCCGGTATCGGCCCAGCAGATGTGTTACAAAAAGCCGGTGTTGAGCCGGTAAAAGATCTTCCTGGCGTCGGAGAAAACTTGCAGGATCATCTTGAGGTTTATTTCCAATATAAATGCAAACAGCCTATCACCCTGAACTCAAAATTAAACCTTTTCAGCATGGGCTTAATTGGAGCTCGCTGGTTATTATTTCGAGATGGCCTGGGTGCCAGTAATCACTTTGAATCCTGTGCATTTATTCGCTCGCGTGCTGGGTTGAAATGGCCAGATATTCAGTTTCATTTTTTACCGGCTGCCATGCGTTATGACGGAAATGCAGCGGTAAAAGGACATGGTTATCAGGTGCATGTCGGACCAAACAAACCCGTGAGTCGAGGCAGTGTTCACATCGTTAGTGACGACCCGAAGGTTGCTCCTAAAATTAAATTTAACTACTTAACGGATCCTCAAGACATTCAGGACTGGCGCAATTGTATCCGCCTGACTCGAGAAATAATGAGCCAGCCTGCTCTGGAAGCATACAGCGATGGAGAGATTCAGCCCGGAGTAGAAATTCAAACTGACGAACAGATTGATCGGTGGGTGAGAGACAATGTAGAAAGCGCTTACCACCCATCCTGCTCTTGCAAAATGGGCCATGACGATGACCCAATGGCTGTGTTAGATAGCCAGTGCCGGGTTCGAGGCGTCAAGAACCTAAGGGTTGTTGACTCATCAATATTTCCATCGATCACCAACGGAAATCTAAATGCTCCAACTATCATGGTGGCTGAAAAAGCCGCTGACATGATCCTCAATAAGTCTGCTTTGCCGGAAGCTGATGTGCCCGTTTGGATAGCCCCAAATTATGAAAACACTCAGCGATAGCTGATAAAGAACCGAGATGGATTCGCCATCTCATGTATTTCGAAGGCAACCCGGCTTCAGTCGCCGGGTTGCCTTGGAAGTACAAAATTTTTCTATCAAGAAATAGGACAAAAAAATGTATTTCAATGCAAAAAACATGTTTAAACACACCGCGATTGCTGTCACAGCCAGTCTGTCTATCGGAGCCGTAGCGGCCGAAAACTGCGCTACAGTGCGCTTCTCCGATGTAGGTTGGACCGATATTACTTCAACCACGGCAATTACCAGTGAATTAGTTGAAGGACTGGGTTACACCCCAAAGACACAGCTGTTATCGGTTCCTGTTACCTATACATCATTGGCTTCTGGCGATCTGGATGTCTTCCTTGGCAACTGGATGCCAACAATGGAAGGTGATATAGCAACCTATCGCGAAGCCGGTACTGTCGATACCCTGCGTGCAAACCTCGAAGGTGCAAAATACACTCTGTCTGTTAACCAGGCAGCTTATGACGGTGGCATTAAAACCTTCTCTGATATTGCCAAGTTCAAAAATGAACTTAAGGGACGCATCTATGGCATCGAACCAGGCAATGATGGTAATCGCTTAATTCAAGACATGATTGATCAGGATGCCTTTGGTCTTAAAGGCTTTAAACTGGTTGAGTCATCTGAAGCCGGAATGTTGTCTGAAGTTCAGCGTGCTGCACGCCGAAACAATTGGGTGGTATTTTTAGGTTGGGAACCACATCCGATGAACAGCAACTTCGACATTGCTTACCTTGAAGGTGGTGACGACTGGTTTGGCCCGAATCTGGGTGGTGCAACGGTTTATACCAATACACGCGCCGGATATGCAGAGAAGTGCCCAAATATGGGTAAATTATTGAGCAACTTATCTTTTACTCTAGCGCTAGAAAACGAAGTGATGACAGCCATTCTTGACGAAGGTAAAAAGCCTGAAGTGGCAGCAACCGAGTGGTTAAAAGCGAATCCTGAAGTATTAGCTGAATGGTTAGAAGGTGTTACCACTATTGACGGTAAGCCTGGTTTAGCAGCAGTTAAAAAGCATTTGAATATCTAAATGCACATAAACGGCCGGGCCACCCCGGCCGTCGTTTGATCGCACATCTTTTAATTTGTCAGCAGGGCACCCTGTTTATGACACCAGGTAATATGATATGAACTGGATTACAGACCACAAAATTCCATTAGGTCAATGGATGGAGGCCTTTGTTGATTGGCTTGTTGGTAATGCTGCTGGCTTCTTTGATGCCATTGCCATTTCACTGGAATGGCTAATATTGGGCACGACCGATATATTACAACTTTTCCCGCCTGTGGCTTTTATCGCGGCAGTAGGCGCAATAGCCTGGTGGATACATCGCTCATGGGGTCTGGTAATATTTTCAGTCCTGTCTTTGTTAATAATTGCCAATCTGGGTTACTGGGTTGAAATGATTGAAACACTGGTTCTGGTGCTAATGGCCACGTTCCTTTGCATTGTTTTCGGTATTCCAATTGGAATTATGGCTGCTCATCATCCAAAATTTCATGCCGCTATTCGACCGATAATGGACTTAATGCAAACCATTCCGACGTTTGTATATTTGATTCCAACACTCATTCTTTTTGGTCTGGGCGTTGTTCCCGGGCTTATTTCAACCATTATTTTTGCTATTGCCGCTCCAATTCGACTCACTGCTTTGGGCATAAGTAATGTGCCAGAGGAGTTAATCGAGGCAGGCAAGGCCTTTGGTGCGACCAACACCAAATTGTTACTTAAAGTGGAACTGCCTGCTGCAATGCCAAGCATTATGGCCGGTGTCACTCAATGTATTATGTTGTCTCTTTCTATGGTGGTTATTTCCGCACTTGTAGGTGCTGACGGTTTAGGAAAGCCCGTAGTTCGAGCCCTAAATACCGTAAATATTTCTCAAGGCTTTGAAGCCGGACTGGCTATTGTATTGGTTGCCATATTGCTGGATCGCCTTTGCAAGCAACCTACTCGTCTGGAAGGGCAGTCATGAAAATGATTTCAATTGAAAATCTGGATGTCGTTTTTGGTGACCGGCCTGAAGAAGCCCTAATATTGCTTGATGAGGGATTAAACCGACAAGAAATTATCGATAAAACCGGCTCTGTAGTGGGCGTACAAAATGCCTGTCTGGACATACACGAAGGCGAGATCTGTGTGTTAATGGGATTGTCGGGTTCAGGAAAATCGAGTTTGTTACGTACTCTTAATGGTTTAAATCCGGTAACCAGAGGTAGCATTAAAATTCAGGATAATGGCCGTGTCATCGACATTAATAATTGCGATGCGGCCACCATGCGTCACTTACGTACAAACCGTATTTCTATGGTATTTCAAAAGTTTGCTCTCATGCCCTGGTTGAATGTTCTGGACAATGTAGCCTTTGGTCTTGAGATGAAAAATGTCGATAAAAAAACGCGTCATAAGCAAGCCATGGAAAAACTTGAAATGGTTGGTTTGAATGAGTGGGCTCATTCCATGCCTTCAGAGCTTTCAGGTGGCATGCAGCAGCGAGTCGGGTTAGCCAGGGCCTTTGCAATGGATTCTGATATCTTATTAATGGATGAACCCTTTTCGGCACTGGATCCGCTTATTCGTAGTCAGCTACAAGATGAATTGCTGGAGCTTCAGCGTAACCTTAAAAAGACCATATTGTTTGTCAGCCATGATTTAGATGAGGCCCTTAAAATTGGAACTCATATAGGTATTATGGAGTCCGCAAAAATTGTTCAACATGGCGAGCCGGAAGATATTGTGCTTAATCCGGAAAATGCCTATGTGGAAAATTTTGTCGCTCACACCAATCCATTAAACGTATTGGTTGGTAAGACACTCATGACACCATTGGACAAGTTGCCTAAAGAAGGTAGCCGAATAGTATTGGATAAAGCTCATGGTTATTGGTTAGAACTGAATCAATCCCAAATAATAAAGGCTGGTTGTGGTGAAGACGAATTGGGTTTTAAAATATGGGAATCCGGTGATCCAGAACCAGGTCTTTTTGCAGTTACTTCCCCGGAAGTGAGTATGAGGGATGCGGTCAATCTGCGTTATGAGAGTCGCTTGCCGGTACTCATGGTTGAAGACGGAAAATTTGTCGGTGTATTAAAGGATAATAATTTTTATTACGCCCTTTTGGGCAAACATTTCATTGCCGATGACTAGTTGTTAAGGGGCGAGTGTGCTGATATATCAGTAGACCGAGATAAAAACAGGTATATTATTGCATCTCGGTCTGGCTTAAGTCCTATTCGTTCATTTTAAGAGTTTATCGTGGAAAAAATTGAAGAAGTATTAGTAGCGCTGCGTCGGGTTATCCGTGCCACCGACTTGCATTCAAAGCACTTGGCCAAAACTACCGGCTTAACCGCACCCCAAATTCTGTTACTGCAAACTATTCGAAACAAAGGCAGCATGACCATTGGTGAACTGGCTATCCTTATGAGTTTGAGTCAGGCAACGGTAACAACCATAGTTGATCGTTTGGAAAAACGTCAACTGGTATCGCGTGAACGGTCAACGACTGACAAGCGCAAAGTGCATGCACTACTAACCGAAGATGGCCTGGAAGTATTAAAATCTGCTCCTATTCCATTGCAACATCAGTTTACCCGGCAGTTTGAAGTCCTGGAAGAATGGGAACAGACCATGATTATTGCATCGCTGCAACGAATAGCCCACATGATGGATGCCCAAGATATCGATGCGTCTCCCGTGCTAGATCTCGGCGTGTTAGATCGTCAGGAAATAGAACTTTAACTTCCTTAATGATCTCATTAATTCACCTAAACGCTAATCGTTTGACCGATTCCATATTTATTATTGCCAGCGTAGACTCATCCTGAAAAACTTATTATAAAAAAACAGATGGTGAATAGGGGTGATAAAAAATGAAAACTATCTATACCGCAGCACATAAGCTTCGAAATCCCAAAACCGAGTTGGATGGTGGCCAGCTAATTCCACCCTGGGAAACCTCAGAACGCGCAGAAATCGTACGTCGGCGTGTCGAGACGGTAAAGCTTGGACAATTACTGGAGCCTAAAGATTTTGGTTTGGAACCCCTAACTCGAATTCATGATGCGGGTTATTTGCAGTTTATAAAAAATTGTTGGCAAGACTGGCAAGACGAAGGAAATAAAGGTGAAGCGATTCCTTCTGTATGGCCAGGCCGGGGCATGCGTCAGAAAATACCGGCAGGCGTTACAGGTCAGCTTGGTTATTATTCGTTTGCTGCTGAAACATCAATTAGTGGTGGCACCTGGGAGGCAGCCTATGCTTCAGTTCAGGTCGCATTAACTGCTGCCGAGCTCGTGCTGCAGGGAGAGCGTGCGGCATTTGGTTTATGTCGACCTCCTGGTCACCATGCTGCCGGAGACTATTTTGGGGGTTATTGTTTTATAAATAATGCCGCAGTAGCCGCACAATGGTTTCTTGATCAGGGAGATGAAAAAGTCGTCATACTGGATCTGGATTTTCACCATGGTAACGGCACCCAAACCATCTTTTATCAACGCAACGATGTGCATTTCTTTAGTCTGCATGGCAATCCGGATCTGGTTTTTCCACACTATCTGGGCTTTGAAGATGAATTAGGTGAAGGCGAGGGTGCAGGCTGCAATCGTAATTGGGTTTATCAGCCCGATACACCGTTTAGCGAATGGCAACAGGGTTTGGAACAGGCTTGTCAGCTCATCGACGGTGGCCAGTTTGACCGACTCATAATTTCCTTGGGTGTTGATACCTTTGAAGAAGATCCCATTTCATTCTTTAAGCTAAAATCTGCAGATTACCTGACCATAGGTCAGCGGTTAGAGCAACTAAACCTCCCTACCCTGTTTTTGTTGGAAGGTGGTTATGCCGTGGATGATATAGGCGTAAACGTTTGTAATGTTTTGAATGGCTTTGAAGGCACCAGGTTCCCGTAAATAGCGGCCGTGTCCATTTTTCAGCAACACCGATTAATTTAGCAACTGAATCGATTGCATAAAAGCCTGCTGAACGGCTTTGGAGTGTGTAAAGTCACCGTCTGTCTGACGTATTGCGGCATCGATCAGCCTGGCCGCAGTATAACCTGCGAGCGCTGCTTCTGTCGGAGGACGCTGGTATTGGTCAACATAATTCTCTTGAAATATTTGCCTGGCATTCCCTTGAATCTGTTTGGGCTGCAGTAGATTGCTATTTGAATGAGCAACATCACCATCAACTAAAATAGCAGCATACGGAATGTTTTCGGGAATTTGAGCCAGTAGTTCCTGATCTGCCTTCATTAAAACTGCGATAATAAAGCCCTGTACTTCACCTATTTTGAGCAACCTGGCTAATAGGGCATCAGATTCATTAGCTGTATCAAAACGTACTAGTTGTGAGTCGACTCCACCCAGATGGCCGTCTGACGTCTCGTATACATGTCCATCACGCTCTCTGGTTGCGACTCGCATGCCATTCCACAGCGATGGTCCCTGATCTGTGCCAAAGGCTGCGATTATCGCAATGTCAAAACTATGAGCGAATAGATTTAGGGGGAGCAGGGCTAGGCCAAGTAATAGGTAGCGAGTATAATTTTTTATGCTATTCATCGGTCTTCTCACCATTAGTCATGATCAAACCATGCTACAGCAACCTGTATTACCGGAACATGGCCACAACATGACCATTTTGTCATCTTGAGTCTTAATATTATCTGCTGGATACCCAGGCGATTACCTTAAAAGCCTTATAAACAGTGGGTTTTAAAGGGCTTACAATTCATCTGGTTAATGAGACTTTTGTCGTAAAAAATGACCCGTGTCATTGGATTGAGCCAAAATCACCTAGTATTACTGCCCATCAAAGCCTATTCTGAGACGCATTAAAATTAATAAATTATTATTTCTGTGGACAGTCTATTTTGCAACGAATTATTTTATTGGCACTTTTAATCGCGTTTTCTTCAGCGTCTTCGGCATTGTTTATAAGCGAACCCAAAAATCCGGTTCCTATTTTGAAACAGCTATTTTCACTGGCAGAGATCCCTTCAAAAACTGAGCTTACCCATATCAATGGAGATGTCATTCCAGTTTGGGACATAACTCAAAACGACGGGAGCAAAGCCTATGCCTTTGAAACTGATGACATAGCTCCAATTCCCGCTTATTCAGGTGAAACGGTAAATATGTTGGTTTCATTTGATGAAAATGGCAATTTTATAAATACAACCGTTCTGGAACATCATGAACCCATATTACTGGTCGGTATTCCAGAATCTTCTCTCACTCAATTTACGGATCAATATGATAATTTAAAGCTACAGGATCGTATTAAGGTGGGAGGCAATACGTCGGAAGGTCATGTCCATATTGACGGTATATCAGGTGCCACGGTAACCGTTATGGTTATGAACGTTGCTATACTGAAAGCCGCTCGAAAAGTAGCCGAAGCTATCGGAATTATTGACGTCGATGAGTCTAGAGTCGCCATGTCATCAATTAAAACCGAGGTGTTTAAACCGGCTTCCTGGATTGATTTGACAGGAGACGGATCCATTCGCAAACTGCTGCTTACTCAAGGTGCCATTGATGATGCCTTTGTGGGCACCGAAGCTGAAAATCAAGTTGCAGAAACGGACCGTAACAATCAATTTGCTGAGGTCTATTTTACACAGTTGAACATACCGACGGTCGGTAGAAATCTATTGGGCGAAAGTGAATATAATTGGTTAATGGAGCAGTTACAGCCTGGGGAACATGCAATAGGCATCTTTAGTAATGGTTATTCTCATAAAGGCTCAGGATTTGTCCGTGGTGGAATTTTCGATCGCATTCAAATACTTCAGGGAAATGACGCTATTAGTTTCAGAGACGTTGATTTTAATCGCCTTTCAGATTTGTATATTGAAGGAGTGCCTGAATTTTCTGAAATGTCGCTATTTATTATTAGAGAGCATTTTACATTCAATCCGGGTCAACCCTGGCAATTTGAATTTCTTGTTCGTCGGCAAATAGGAGCCATAGACTCCATTTTTACCAGCTTTATAGCCGATTACCTAGTGTTGGATAAATATGTTGATACTCCGATTATCGCAGAACCTCTGCCGCTGTGGCGCGAAATCTGGAGTGAAAAATCAGTTCAGGTCATCTTACTTGTCACCGGTTTATTTATTCTATTACTAATACTCTTTTTTCAGGACATACTGGTTAGATACCCCAAGGTTATGAATCATATAAGGCATTGGTATCTGATTTACACCGTGGGATTTATTGGATTTTATTGCGCGGGGCAGTTATCAGTCGTTAACGTGTTTACCTTCTTGCAAGCCCTGCTTTCGAACTTTAATTGGGAAACCTTTTTATTAGACCCCGCTATATTTATTCTTTGGGCCGCCGCCGCGTTTTTTGGCATATTATGGGGGCGGGGTGTTTATTGCGGATGGTTATGTCCATTCGGGGCCCTACAGGAACTCATCAATTATGCTGCTCGAATCGTTAAAATACCGCAATTTGAACTCCCTTATGTCATTCATGAGCGACTGTGGGCAATAAAATACATCATCTTGTTAATTTTATTTGGAATCTCGCTTCAGTCATTAGCCCTGGCAGAGCAGTATGCCGAAGTAGAACCATTTAAAACGACATTTTTACTGAAGTTTTCACGTGAATGGGGCTATGTTTTATGGGCCGGTATTTTACTTGCTTCCAACCTGTTTACCCGAAAAGTTTTTTGTCGTTATTTATGCCCCCTTGGAGCCGCACTCTCAATGCCCACTAATTTGGCACTTTTTGATTGGTTAAAGCGACGAAAAGAGTGTGGTCAACCATGCAAAACCTGTGCAAATGAATGCGAAATTCAGGCGATAGAACCTAGCGGAAAAATAAATTTACGTGAATGCCACTATTGTCTGGATTGTCAGGTCACCTATTTCGATGATGACAAGTGTCCGCCATTAATTTTGAAGAAAAAGAACAAAGAGAAAAAACAGAAAATCGCAGCTCAGATAAGTGCGGTGCAATTATAGAATCATTCATTATAGAGGATTTAAAATGACTGAAAAAACAGATAAAAACGATATAGTCACATCATCTGAAGTCGTTATGGTAGAGGGAAATGGAAGACGTGACTTCTTTAAAAAATCGGCACTGATTGGAGCTGCCGCCGTTGGTGCTCCAGCTATGACAGCTGCTATGTTTTCAAATATGGCCAACGCTGCAACTAAAGAAAAGATGAGTGCTCAGGTTCATCCAGGCGAACTTGATGAATACTATGGTTTCTGGAGTGGTGGTCACGCTGGTGAAGTTCGCATTATGGGCCTGCCATCCATGCGCGAGCTTATGCGTATACCGGTCTTTAATACAGAAAGCGCAACAGGCTGGGGTTTAACCGACGAAAGTAAGCGTATTCTGGGTGAAAAAGGTAAATTCCATAACGGTGATGCACACCATCCTCATATGAGCATGGTTGATGGTCGCTATGATGGTAAATATGTATTTATTAACGATAAGGCTAACACGCGTGTTGCTCGTATTCGTTGCGACATCATGAAAACAGATAAAATAGTAGATATTCCCAATGCACACGCGATTCACGGTTTGCGTGTTCAAAAAGTTCCTTATACAAAATACATATTTTGCAATGGTGAATATGAAGTTCCATTGCCAAACGATGGAACTTATTTGGATGATCCAAGTAAGTATGTTTCATTATTCAATGTGATTGACGCTGAGAAAATGGAAATGGCATTTCAGGTGATAGTGGACGGCAACCTGGATAATACCGATGCAGATTATAGGGGTAAATATGCGGCATCAACCTGTTATAACTCAGAAATGGGTATGACCCTGGGTGAGATGATCTCATCGGAACGTGACCATGTTGTGGTATTCAACATCGAACGTATTGAAGCGGCAATTAAAGCTGGAAAGTATAAAACCTATAGCGGTGTAAAAGTGGTTGATGGTCGTAAAGGATCTGAATTAACTCGTTACATCCCGGTACCGAAAAGCCCGCACGGCTTGAATACTTCCCCGGACGGTGAATATTTTGTAGCCAATGGTAAATTATCTCCAACGGTATCTATTATCCAAATCGATAAGCTGGATGCATTGTTTGACGATAAGATCAAACCACGTGATACCGTAGTTGGCGAACCAGAATTGGGGTTAGGACCCTTGCATACTGCGTTTGACGGTCGTGGCAATGCATACACCACAACCTTTATCGATAGTCAGATTGTAAAATGGGATGTTGCTGAAGCCATCAAACATTATAACGGTGAGAATGTGAACTACATTAAGCAGAAGCTTGATGTTCAATATCAGCCGGGTCACAACCATACTTCAATGGGTGAAACCCGTGATGCTGATGGTAAGTGGTTGGTCGCATTATGTAAGTTCTCAAAAGACCGATTTTTGAATGTTGGACCTCTTCATCCTGAAAATGATCAGCTCATTGACATTTCTGGTGACGAAATGAAGGTCGTTCACGATGGGCCTGCGTTTGCAGAGCCTCATGACTGCATGATCGTACATCGTAGTAAAATGAAGCCGTCAAAAATCTGGAAACGTGACGATCCGTTCTTTGCAGAAACGGTCAACATAGCCAAAAAAGACGGAGTTAATCTGGAAACAGACAACAAAGTCATTAGAGAAGGTAAAAAAGTCCGAGTTTATATGACGTCTGTTGCTCCGGTTTTTGGTACTGATAAATTCACCGTTAAGCAGGGTGATGAAGTTACCGTGATTGTCACTAACCTTGATCAGGTAGAAGATGTTGTTCATGGATTTGTGTTGGTTGAGCATGGAGTGAGCATGGAAATTGACCCTCGTCAAACGTCTTCAATTACCTTTAAAGCCGACAAACCAGGCGTTTTCTGGTTCTATTGCCATTGGTTCTGTCATGCTCTACACATGGAAATGCGTGGTCGTATGTTTGTTGAAAAGGCATAAGTCATGGTTTACGGTGGGCAGTACTACTGTCCACCTATTTCAGGTAATAATTTATTGAACTATCAAAAATATATGCTGGGTTTGTTGAGCTTACTGATTGCATCAGCCTTACCCACAGGTAGCTACGCGAGTGTCATTCAGACAACACCTTCAGTGCCATTACAGCAGGTGTTAGACTCAGCCAGGTCGGGAGATCGTATTGAACTAGCCTCTGGTGTATATAGGGGTAACTTCACTATTAAATCCCAAATACATTTAAAGGGGCTATCTGGGGCTGTGTTAGATGGAGTAGGAAAAAATGACGTTATTCGCATTTTGGCTCCCAACGTTACAATAGAAGGACTCGAAATCTACAATTGGGGAGATGACCTTACAGAAATGAACTCAGGTGTCTATGTTGAGTCAACCGGCTCTGGTATCCAACTCATCGGAAATACACTAGAAGGGGATGGCTTTGGTTATTTGCTTGAAAACATCAACCAGGGCAATATTCGCGGAAATACCATCACAGGTAATCCCAAATTAAGATCAGCCGATAGAGGTAATGGTATTCAACTATCCAACGTGCAGAACATTACCGTCTCAAACAATGTCATCAGCAATACTCGTGATGGTATTTACATTATTTCCAGCCAACAGAATCAATTGTTAAATAATCACATGAGAGACCTGAGATATGGCATTCATTATATGTATTCGAATAATAATCAGGTAATTGGGAACGAGGCAACCAATACCCGTGCAGGTTATGCATTAATGAGCTCTAAAGAACTGCTGATAGAAAATAATTATAGTTACAACAGTCAGGATTACGGGTTGTTAATGAATTACATTACCCAGTCAGAAATTCGGGATAATTATTTCGATAGAATTCAGGTCCCTACAGAGCAAAATATAAGGGGTGCAGAGGGTAAAGGGGTTTTTATTTACAACTCTCAAAATAATATGATCCGCAACAATCAATTTTCAAATGCCGATTTGGGGATTCACCTTACGGCAGGTTCAGAAGGAAATATTCTGACCGAGAATGCCTTTATCAATAATAAAGTTCAGGTCAAATACGTTTCAAGTCGAAACCAGGAATGGAGCTATAGCGGGCGGGGTAATTATTGGAACAATTATCTGGGTTGGGATTTAAACGATGATGGCATTGGTGATGCGGCTTACGAGCCTAATGACGGCATGGATAAGCTGCTGTGGACTTACCCACAAGCCAAAGTGCTTTCAAATAGTCCGGCCGTGTTAATGCTTCGCTGGGTACAACGCAGCTTTCCGGTTTTACGACCTCAGGGTGTAAAAGACAGCTTTCCGCTTATGGAGATTCCACAATGACAGGGCAACCTCTGGTCATCGCTTCAAAACTCGATAAATACTATGGCAAAAATCATGTCTTAAAATCACTGGATATAGATTTAATGCCAGGTGAAACCATGGGTTTGCTCGGTCATAACGGCGCGGGTAAAACGACGTTCATGAAAATCATTTTGGGTGTTGCCGAGAAGACTTCGGGACATATTCAAGTATTAGGAGGGGCGCCTGGAGAAAACAAAAACCAAATTGGTTATGTTCCCGAAAATGTGCAGTTTTATCCCGCACTGACCGGCTTGGAAACCCTGGTTTATTTTGCAAAACTCAAAAAATTAAAACAGCCTAAAGAACAGGCACTGAGACTGTTAGAATCCCTGGGTTTGGGAGTGGCTAAAGACCGTCCAGTTCAAACCTATTCTAAAGGAATGAACCAGAAGTTAGGGCTGGCTCAAGCATTACTCGGCGCACCAAAATTATTGATTCTGGATGAACCTACAGTTGGTTTAGACCCTATTGCAACAGAGCAGTTCTATCAGTCCCTAAAACAACTTAAATCCGGGGGCACCAGTATAATTTTGTGCACACATGTGCTCGCGGGACTCGAAAGCCTGTTAGATCAGGTATTAATACTAAATCAGGGACAGATATTGGCCCAAGGCAATATCAATGAGCTAAGGCAACAAGCTCAGTTGCCAACTCAAATTTTGCCCGCTGGTCTAAATGCTAGCCTCAGTCAAGATCCTGAGCTAGCGCCGTATTTGAACCAGGATGGTTACTTGATGGTTCCAGAATCTGAAAACAATCGAGTGATCAATTTATTGCTAGATAAGCCCGGTTTAATCAATTTACAGGTCGATCAACCCGGGCTACCAGCACTCTACCGTTATTTTCAGCAGGCTAAATCATGAATAATCCTATTGTATCCATCGCAATAAAAGAATGGCGAGATGCGATCAGAAATCGTTGGTTAATTGGAATCACCCTTATATTTGCCCTGATGGCGATTGGTATTTCCTGGTTTGGCGGTGTAGCCAGTGGTCAAGCATCTATTCCTCCGCTAGACGCCACCATGGCAAGTTTAGCCAGCCTGGCGGTTCTTGTGTTGCCTCTAATAGCGCTTTTGATGGGATACGATAGTTTTGTCGGTGAACAGGAGCAGGGAACTTTATTGCTGCTACTTAGTTACCCTATTGCACGTTATCAGCTGGTGGTCGGTAAATTTGTTGGGCAGGCATTGGTATTAAGTCTGGCTACCTTACTTGGATTTGGCAGTGCCGCAATAGCATTAAGCTGGTTTACCGAAATTGAAAATTTAAGGCAGCACTTTTCGCAATTTATATTGTCAGCAATGATACTTGGCTGGGTTTTTATTGCCCTATCGCACGTTATCAGTCTGGTTTCTAAAAACAAAGGTCGTGCAATAGCGCTGGCAATCATGACCTGGTTTCTGTTTACACTGGTTTATGATTTGGCACTAATGGCCATTCTAATTAGTTCCGAAGGTTCCTTAACTCAGGGGTCACTCACATGGCTTTTAAGCTCTAATCCTACCGATGCATTCCGAATGATAAATTTGTTTTCGTTCGAGGGGGCAGGCACTGGCTTGTTATCATCTTTAAACCGATCAGGTCTGTCAGTTGTGCAGCTTTATTTATCATTAGGTGTCTGGTTAGCAATCTTACTAACCACATCGACTTTAATTTTCAATAAAAAATCTATTTGAGGTGACAATGCGTTATTCATTATTAGTTATTATATTTTCTACCCTGTTAATGGGCTGCACAGAAGCAGAATTAACACAAGACCAACTTAAATCGGCGGTTGCAATAGAACAATCCGACCAGTGTCATTTATGCGGGATGATTATTGAAAATTATCCCGGTCCTAAGGGCCAAATATATCAAAAAGATGCTATTGATAGCGTAAAATTCTGTTCTGTGAGAGATCTTTTAAGTTATTTATTACAACCTGAAAATATTCATAATGCTTCTCAGGTATTTGTTCACGATATGGCAAAAAGCCCTTGGGAGTCTCCAGACGACGATCATTTTATTGATGCTAAAAGTGCTTATTATGTTGTGGGATCGAATAAATCAGCAGCAATGGGGCCGGCAATCGCTTCATTTTCTGAACTCGAAACCGCTAAGCAATTTAAAATGGATTTTGGTGGTGAAGTTATAAAGTTTGATGACATAACGATGGAATTGTTAGTGAATTCCCATCAGATGGGGACATCAGCTATGAGTCACGACAGTATGAGCCACGACAGTATGAATATGACGGCTACAGACTGTGACAATATGGATCACGATGCACAACATGTTGAAGGAATGGATCATGATACTTCGATGTGTAAAGCGACAGATCATAGTGAACATCACTCAGATTCAACCGGTAATTAATCTACCTAGGTCTCGCTGTCAGCATTAGGGCAGCAGACCTACCAATAGCTATATTCAATAAATGGTGAGGCGGGCATATTGTGGGCACAGGGGCTAAAATCTGAAATAGCAATCACGTTGGTTTCTGAGGTGCAATAAAAAATCCCGGAGATACGCTTGTTAGTTGTATATTTTGGCACTGACTAAACCTAAGTTCTCTTGGCCTGCTTCATCTAAATTTAAGGAAAAACCCTTAATTCACTCATGAGCGTCAAACGAAATTCCTGGTGAAGTAGTGGCGATTCAGTTCCAGTCTAAGTTCATATATTTTCTAATTATCACTCTGACAGTAAAAATTTGAGTTCGTTCTTCTTATACTTCTTTTTAATTTAAATGCTAATGTTGAAAAATCCACCTGTTTCAACAGACACAGGTAATCTATGAACGTTTAAAACTGGTTTCAATTTAGTTTAGCTAGTGGTTTAACTAGGACAGGCACTTGTAAATCTATTCCAAGTGAAATTAAAGCCCCCTCCGCATATAGTATTGAATACGAAAGGGGGCAACTTTAGCTGCAAATCACCCATCCACCGGGACAGGCTGACATTTTAATACGGATTACATATTAAAGTGTGCCAGGGAACGCGCCGCCGTCAAGCAGCATGTTTTGTCCGGTTATAAAGCTGGCCTGATCGCTGCATAAAAAGGCACAAGCCGCTCCGAACTCTTCAGGCTTGCCAAACCGTCCCGCTGGATTTGCTGCCTTACGCTGCTTGAGTGCCACCTCAAAATCAACGCCCTGGTTTTTGGCCTGCATGGAAACAACCTGTGCAATCCGATCCGTATCAAACGGACCAGGCAACAGATTATTAATGGTGACGTTGTGAGCGACTGTTGTTCTGGCTAGCCCGGCAATGAAACCTGTTAATCCGGTACGCGCGCCATTGGAAAGCCCTAATACATCAATCGGAGCTTTTACGGCCCCAGAGGTAATGTTGACGATACGACCGAATTTTTGTTCGATCATGTGATCGACAGTTGCTTTAATCAGTTCAATAGGGGTAAGCATGTTGGCGTCTAAAGCACTGATCCAGTCATCACGATTCCAGTCTCGAAAATTACCCGGTGGTGGTCCACCCGCATTGGTAACCAATATATCAGGCGTCGGATTGGCTTCTAAAACCATAGCGCGACCAGCTTCGGTGGTAATATCACAGGCAATAGCGGTAACCTTTACACCATAGGCTTTTCTGATCTCTTCGGCTGTTTCTTCCAGTGGTCCCTGGGTGCGCGCGCAGATGGTAAGGTTCACGCCTTCTTTGGCAAGTTCAACCGCACAGGCTTTTCCTAAACCTTTGCTTGCTGCACAAACAATAGCCGTTTTTTCTTTGATTCGTAGATCCATGTAATTACCCTTTTGATTGATACATTAACGTAAAATATGTACAGCGCAATGAGCGTGACGTACGACACGCGCTGCTGTCGAACCTAACAGATAGTCTGCCATTTCGGGTTTGTGAGCGTCCATAATGATACAGTCAATGTCATGCTCTAAAGCAAACATTGGTATTATATGGCCAGGGTGTCCTTCCAGGATAACACCTTCGATATGGGTCCCAGGGCCGATCTGTTTAGCCAACTCTTCCTGTGCCAGCTGTTGTATGCTGTGCAATTGGTCAGCTGACAGGTGAACACTGGCTACGGCGGGGATGGGTTCAAGCACGTGTAAAGCAATTATTTGACCGCCTTCTGATTTAAGCTTCTCGGCGATTTCTAGTGCTCTGGTGCTAATCCCTTGGTCTAAAGACACAGATACAAGTATTTTGTTATACATTTTCGTTCCTTACATTTGGTCTGCAATGTGTTTCGCAATCGGCATCGCTGACGTAGCGGCCGGTGACGGCGCATTGCCAACATGTAAGCACCGATCTGTCTGAACAAACAGAAAATCATCAATTATTTTGCCATCAGGCGCTACTGCCTGAGCCCTGACACCCGCCGGGTAGGGTGCCAGATCACTAAGCTTAATATGGGAACAATATTGGTGTATACGCTTTAAATAGGCACGTTTTGAAGCGGAAGCCGTCAGTTCAGAGACCGCTGAACTGGCATTTTGCACAAGCATGCGCCAAAAACCAGGATAGCTTAGCGTGTCAGCCATGTCTCTAATGGAGATATCTGATAACTTGTAGCCTTCGCGTTTGAACGCCAGTACCGCGTTTGGACCTACCGTGAAACCACCCGCTATTTTACGCGTCAGATGGACACCAAGGAAAGGCCTTTCAGGATCAGGAACAGGGTAAATCAGATGACTAACCAGATCATCTGGCTGATTCAGAAGTCGGAAGTATTCGCCACGAAACGGAATAACCCGATAGCCTGGTTCTTGGTTGAAGGCGCGAATAAGTCGGTCAGAGTGCAAGCCTGCACAAGTAATGACACGGTCAGCTTCTATCGTTCCCTTATCTGTCACAACTGAAACCTGTGTCGCCGTCTCTTCACCAGAGATAACGTTATCACCGTAGCGGATCGTTCCGCCGCGCGATGTGAACAGATCAGCCATGACTTCAGTCACCCGGGTAAAGTCTGTGATACCCGTACTGGGTGAATAAAGAGCAGACAAACCGTTGATATGCGGCTCCATCTGGCGCAATCCGATTTGATCAACATCTTCTATAATGATGCCATTTTGACGGGCACGTTCGCCGAGGTTCTGCATTCTGCTCACCTCAGACTCGTTGGTCGCGACAATCAGTTTACCCGGTTTTTCAAATGGAATTCCATGCTCAGTACAGAAGTCTTCAGTGGCTTGCACTCCGTCTCGGCAAAATTGGGCTTTGAGACTGCCAGGGGGGTAATAAACACCAGCATGGATTACGCCTGAATTGTGGCCGGATTGGTGCGCCGCCGGCTTTGATTCTTTCTCCAGCACCGTGATGCTGGTTGATGAATTCCGAGCCTGTAGTTCTAAGGCAGTGGCCATGCCAATGATGCCACCACCAATAATCAGAATGTCGGTCGTCTCAGTCATACTGCCTTCTCAGCTACGGAACTATGGCTGTCCTGTGATATTTGCATGGCTCTGGTCTTTGCTTTGGTGCGAACAATAACAAACACAATCATGGCCGCACCTATGATATTTGCTACCAATTGCAGAGGCCAGAATGCCAGTGCTGCGCCAGCGACAAGAACAGCGATATCGATGATGCCGATGGGGCCCTCGCTATATTGCTGTATCAGTGCGTTTACTGCGTAAATGCCGAATAATCCAAAGAAACCAACCTGCATCACTTCATTAAACTCCCCGGAAATGAGAGGAGTATAGGCGAACATCAGGGGTACAATGTACAGCCCCTTGGCGATTTTCCAGCTTTCAAATCCGGTTGCCATGGGGCGAGAACCCGCAATGCCGGCAGCCGTAAATGAAGCCAGACAAACAGGAGGTGTGACGTTTGAATCCTGACTGAGCCAGAAAATGATCAGGTGGGCCGTCAGAAGGAATGTAACCATTACTTCCTGATCAATCAAAACCGGCCGGATGATGACCGCTAGCTCAAATGGAATAGCGCTCACCAGATCCCAGGCTTGCACGGATGTCATACCTTTCGCAATCAGGGCGACATTAGGATGATCGACCAGCGCAAATATTGCAGCCTTTCCGGGATCAGCAATGCCGGCAATAAGCTGATCTACGATCAAACTATCAGACATAATACCTGCCAGTGCGGGTGCCGTTAAAATGGCAATGATGATGTAAGCGGCCGTTACCGGCAAACCCATACCCAGCACCAGAGAAACCAGAGCGACAAGTACGATCGCAATAATCATCGAACCCTGAGACCATTGTGCGATCATCAATGAGAAACTGTTGCCTACACCGCTGGTCACAATGGCATTATTCATGATGCCGATGGTGACCAGAAGAATCGCTGTCATAATGGAAGATTTCACACCGGTTGTTAACGCTTCGGCAATTTTGGACGGTCCCATTGCCACGGGTTTAAACATGCCTTTGGGCACAACAGTGCTCAACAGGCTAGTGGCCCAGGATGTGAGGATCAGTACCGCGATAGCCCAGCAGGCGGCAAAGGCCGGGGTAACACCGGCCATCAGCATCCAGATCATGACGCTTAACGGAACAATGAAAACCAATCCGCCGGAGAGCAGCTTGCCTTTATCCAGAGTCATATCGATTTTTGAGCCAACATCAAATTTGATGGCCTCAATCCGAACAATAAAGGCAACAGACAAGAAGTACAGAATCGCAGGGACGATTGAAACGGCCACAATGGTTCCGTAAGGAATGGCCGTGTAGCTTGCCATTACGAAAGCGCCCGCACCCATAATCGGGGGCATCAGTTGGCCTCCCGTAGACGCAGCCGCTTCAACACCAGCAGCGAATTGTGCACGAAAGCCATTAGCTTTCATCAGAGGAATCGTAATAACACCGGTCGAGGCGGTATTGGCAACGGCTGAGCCCGAAATAGTACCTGTCAGCGATGAAGACAGTACGGCGACAAAAGCAGCACCACCTTTGATACGACCTGCAACCACTTTGGATAGTTCGATGACAAAGTTGCTAGCTCCGGAAGCAACCAGGAAGCCTCCAAAGATCATAAATAGGGTAATATTAGTGGATGAAATATTGGCAAGGATACCGAAAATACCTTCATCATTATAAAGTGTACGAAACATCACATCGTTCAATGGCAGACTGGCTGCACGGAATACACCAGGCAAATAAGAACCTAAGAACAGAATATAAGAGAGCGATAAAATAACAAGAATAGGAATAACCCAACCGGCTACCCGGCGAGACAAATCCATACTGGCAAATATCAAAATGAACCCTGCAGCCCAATCGATGGGTTCTAGCTGCCAGGCTTGTCCGGTCACCGCAAGGGTGCGGTCGTAAAGTGCGTTTTCTATGCCGGCAACCCAGAGTGCAGCAGCTGCAATTACCAGGCCATAGGTTAAATCAAATACCCAGGCAAAAGTTGTGTTACCACGCTTTCCAAAAGGGCTGTAAATCACAGAGGCCAGAAAGGCAAATCCAGCAAAGTGAATAGCGTTCTGCCATCGGCCAGGTTCGATCAGGTAAACATTGGTTATGATATGCCAAAGTCCGAAAATCACCGCGAAAGCAATTAAAAGAAATGATCTGGTATTATTATTGGTTACTTCCAGGGTATCGCTGCGACGATAGTGATCGTTGGTCAGATCCATACTGTATTCCTCTCACCACAAATGAAGTGGCGGTATATAGAGGTTATACCGCCGTTGATATCTATCTTAGTTCTTTAGATGAGAAGGAATTTTTAGCCCGACTTCTTCATAGTACCGCTGTGCACCTGGGTGCAATGGCACTGGTAAACCAGCCATAGCCTTTGAAATTGCCATAGCCTTGGTTGCAGGATGGATTCCTTGCAAGAAAGCCAGGTTTTCATACATGGTCTTGGTTAGTATGTAGACGTGCTCTTCATCAACACTGGCATTCACGGCCAGGAAATTAGGCTGTGCGATGGTGTTCACATCTTTGCTCTGACCTGGATAGGTGCCCGCTGCGATGGTAAAAGGTACCCAAAGATTACGGCCTCCGTCCATTGCTTTCAGCTGTTTCTTGTTTACGTCAAGAATCGTGAACTTACCCTGATTTGCAGCCATTAGCTTAGTAATAGCACCTGTTGGAGGACCAGAAGCGATTCCGGCAGCAATAACCTGACCGTTAGCCATGGCGTCTAATGTAGGGCCATAACCCGCATAAACTAATTCGAAATCTTTATCGATATCAATTCCAAGCCCGGCAAGTAAGACAGCATTCGAACCAATGGTTCCTGAATTCTGAGCGCCCATGCCTGCAGACATACCCTTGAGACCAACTAGATCGCCAACAGTACCGGTCTTCGCCTTATCAGACGGTATGATGAACTGTTCAACGTTTTGCCACAGCATGGAAACCGAACGAATATTAGGCTGAACCTGTGTTATTGGACCTGTGCCCGTCGCTGCATATGAGCCGTATAGCCCTTGTAAAATGGCGAAATCAGCAGTGCCAGCACCCAGCGCTTGTACATTCGCACCTGAACCAGCTGAGTTTACCGCCGTCAGTGAGAAATTATGTGTTGGTAACAGCTTAATCTTGGATAAGGTAGAAATCGCTGTACCAACCGGGTGATAGGTACCACCAGTAGAGGCAGTATTTAGTACATAATCTTTTGCATAAACACTTGTTGTTGCTAATACGCTAAGCGAAGCGACAACCAAGGTCGTTAATCCAAATTTTCTCATAAGAGATTCTCCAGTTTGTTTTTCTTGTTTTCCTCAACCATTATAGTCAGGGACTAACCGAAAGAATTATGCAGGATTATTGATAATATTGTCAATTATGACAATATTATCAATAATCTAATTGACGAAAACATTTGCTCTTATATAAAATGGTGGTGAAGGAGAATCATCATGAAATCGTATAGTGAGCGAGATAGAGTCGCTGGAATATTGGAAAAAGAAATCGTTTTCGGAGTGCTGAAACCGAGAGAGCGGTTAGTTGAGCAAGATATCATGGATCGACTCGACACTCGACGGCATGTGGTTCGCACAGCTCTGGATGCTCTTGAAAATAAAATGCTTGTCGAACGCCGCGCCAATAAGGGAGCGACTGTGCGTGACTTATCTGAGCTCGAGATTTATGAGCTTTATTTCATGCGCGAGTTACTTCATCGCACTGCCGCTGAGCAAACATCACTGCCCTTGTCGAACGAGGTATTGACTGAGCTAAGGCAGATACAATCCAGGCATGATTCCGCTATTAAGGAAGGTGATCTTTCTGAAACTTTCCACCAAAATGAGGCGTTTCATGCGGTCCTTAATCACGCCTGTGGTAATAATGCATTGGAAGATTGTTTAAATCTTTATAATGAGCGTACTAATCTGGTCAGATCCTATGCCTTCCGTTCTTTAGAGAATCTGCATGACTCTGCAACAGAGCATCATGAAATCATAGAGGCGGGCGCTCAGGGAGACAGAAATACCTTTATTGCTGTGATTCTGAAGCATGTCCTTCGAGCAAAGTCATCGTATCTGGAGAATAACAACATAGGATGAAGCCCAGAGATTATCGGCAACTTTAGATGCATCGGCGGAAATTACTTGCTGGCATGGCTGATAAGCTTACTTTGTTATCCAATTGATCCACTAACCTTTTTACCTGATCAGCATTGCTGGATGCTAATCCTCCTGTCGGCTTATAAATGTTGTTTTCAAAACCAATTCGTACGTCTCGTATCAGCTTCCAATAACACCCATCACAGTACGTGCTTTACCTAAATACGCTTTCAGTTATCGAGCTAAAGGATTCAATAATTTTTGCAGTTATTTCGGTAATGATTTTGTTTTTGACGAGGAGTTGAGAGGGATCGAGGGGATTAGTTAGGAGGTCATAACAAGCCA
>Ga0224506_10000647_pt1 | contig 28046 bp, 28 predicted proteins | sample SF_Jan12_sed_USG_2_FD_169108 | JGI IMG/M metagenome (GOLD analysis project Ga0224506, IMG submission 169108) | Sediment microbial communities from San Francisco Bay, California, United States - SF_Jan12_sed_USGS_8_1 | ecosystem: Environmental > Aquatic > Marine > Sediment | place: USA... | reverse complement strand
TCAACATACATTTCTAATTCAGTTCGACTCATAGCATCAAACGATACAGTGTTTAGACTGGGATCAAATGGTAAGTTATTGTTTTGCTCTTCTCTACCACATGCCGTCAAAATGACAGCGGATGCTAGTATTGCTAAAATTCTGATTTTCATAAACACGTCCTTATCTGCTTTTGTGGGTTCAAACAATTAATATAATAGATTCATCCGATTCATTTATTGAATCAATGCTCATTTAGCCGTTAACTATAGCCATAAAGTAGCCGATTAAGTTATATAAAGAAATTTTTTATTATAATCATACGCCCCACCACAATCATTAACCCTAACCTCGGATTTCCCCCAATTCTATGTTTTTTAGGATATTCGTTGCAGCCCATTACTGTGTCATCCGGTTGCTATTGCCCCTGGAATCTCCCAAATAAACATGCACTCATTGTTTATCTAACGCCCTGTCAAGACAAAAATCAGGTAGCCTTTGCCAGTAAGCATGGTTGCAATAAAGATTTAGCAAATAAAGCCGATATAGGTAAGCACTAACTAATATTATTGATAAAATCAGACTATATTTACAGTCATCAATTTGGGGCATAAAGGAATCGACAATGAACATAAAAACTAAATTACTCTTAACCCTAACTGGGTTGACTGTGTCTATGGTACTGATCGCTATCGTTATTCTCCAAGTGGTTGCCACGGATCGGTCAGAACAGGCACTGATCGAATCATCTGATCATCAGATGATTTCTGTTCGTGAGACCATGAAAAATCAGATTGAAAACTACTTTCTGACTATTGAGAGTCAGGTGAAAACTTTTTCCAACAATCTTTCTGTTATATCGGCGATGAAAGAATTTAGCCGTACCTTTTATTTGGTGAATAAACAGAATTCGACCCCGGCTAACCAGTTAAAAACTGAGCTGGCAAGCTATTATCAGACTCAATATGGCCCTGAATACAGTAATCTTAATGATGGAAAATCGCTGGACGTAAACCCTTTATTCCAAAATCTGAGTCCCGAAGCGACCTATTTACAGTACCAGTATATTCATAAAAACAGCCATGAACTGGGTAATAAGCATCAGTTAAATAATGCAGATGATAATTCACAATACAGCCGGGCTCACCAGCAGTTCCATCCTGTTCTCAAGCAGTATCTGGAAGCCTTTGAGTTTTACGATATTTTCCTGGTCGATGCCAACACCGGCGACATTGTGTATTCCGTTTATAAAGAAGTTGACTATGCTACTAACCTGAAATCCGGACCCTATGCCCAAAGTGGTCTGGCACAGGCATTTAACGCAGCCAATCAACTCAGTTCATCGGATGAAATTGCCTTGGTCGACTTCAAACCCTACCGTCCATCCTATGATGGTGCGGCAGCCTTTATTGCTTCGCCTATTTATGACAACAATCAAAAAATTGGCGTATTAATTTTTCAAATGCCCATCGGGGTCATCAATAACGTAATGACTGCTCAAGGGCGTTGGCAGGAAATTGGCTTAGGCCAATCGGGTGAGAGCTTTCTGGTGGGTAGTGACTTTAAATCTCGCAGTAACAGCCGTTTACTGATTGAAGCACCGGAAGCGTTTAAGACCGCGATGATCAGTAATGGTGCTGATCCGTCTTTGGTAGCGGGGATGATTTCCCGGGGAACCAATGTTGGTCTTCAAGACATGAAAAACCAGGCGGTTGTCGAGGGTCTCAAGGGAACCAGCGGCGTCATAAGTATTATAAATACTGCGGGCCAAAATGTGCAATCGGCTTATGCTCCGCTAACCCTGCCTGGCGGTTTAAACTGGATGCTGGTAGCCCAAAAAAATAGCGCCGAAATCGCCGAACCGGTTGATGCACTGAAATCAAGTATCCTAACCATAGCCATCATACTGCTGGTCGTTATTATAGTTATTGGTGTACTGGTCAGTTTTTGGTTTGCCAACGTCATAACCGGCCCTATCAAACGTCTGAATGACACCATGCAGTACGTTGAGGAACATAATGACTTGACGACACGCAGCTTTATCCAGTCGAAGGATGAACTCGGAGACATGTCTAACGCCTTTAACGGCATGCTGGAAAAATTTGAATCTCTAATTCGTCACGTGCTTGATTCTTCTTCTCAACTGGCAGTGGCTTCAGAAGAAGTATCGGCCGTTGCCAAGGACAGTAGTGTCAATGTCGAGCGTCAACGTTCTGAAACCGATCAGGTTGCCACGGCAATTAATGAAATGACGGCAACGGTTCAGGAGGTAGCCAGTAATGCGCAGTCTGCCGCCGAAGCCGCAAAAGATGCCGATACTGAAGCAGAAAATGGTAAAACGGTGGTCAGTGACACTGCGGCCATTATTGCTAACCTGTCAACCGATGTCGAGAATGCTGCTACCATAATTCATACACTGGAAGGGGACTGTTTAAACATTGGCAGCGTGCTTGAAGTCATTAAAAATATTGCTGAACAGACTAATTTGCTGGCCTTAAATGCTGCCATTGAAGCAGCCAGAGCCGGTGAACAGGGACGTGGTTTTGCGGTGGTGGCCGACGAAGTTCGATCACTGGCAAGTCGCACCCAGGAGTCAACGACTGAAATTGAGTCCATGATTGAACAGTTGCAGTCAAACTCTAAAAAAGCGGTTAACGCCATGGATGAAGGCAAGGTTCAGGCCCAGAAAGGCGTTGAAATGGCTCATAAAGCCGAAGCATCGCTGGTCGAAATTGTAACGGCCGTGGGTACTATTACAGATATGAACGATCAGATTGCTGCCGCGGCAGAAGAACAGTCTGCTGTATCAGAAGAAATCAATAAGAGTATTGTCAATATTACTGAAATTTCGGAAGAAACGGCTAATGGTACTGAGCAGACAACTATAGCCAGTAATGATCAGGCCCGTCTGGCGTCAGAGCTAAAGACTATGGTGAATCAATTTAAAGTAGGATCCAGCTAAGGATCTGCATCACTTTAATAGTACTTATCCCGAACCGCCAGTCGGTTCGGGTCAACCCTTACATTTCGGTAAACTTTCGTTAATCGGTATTATGTTGCCTTGCCAATTAAGTTGACATTCAAAACTGCCAGGTCGACTCAGGCGAGTGCTAATGCAGTTATGCTCTTGAGTATATTTAGTCGCTGCCAGCAGTTAAATTCATGTTGCCGGCAGCCTTAAACCTGAGATAATGACTTACATCTGCTCTAACACCAGATCAGCATTTAACTGATAGGATTTCTCGACACCATGTTGGCTGGTTACTGAGATTGCGCCCGACATATAGCGATCTTCGTCCAGGTCATAGGTGAAGGGTATAATGGATCTATAGATTTGAGTACTGGTTCCAAACTGCTGTGTCGTTTGCGACAGATTGAAATAGAATTCATCGGTCGCTAGCGCATTAGAAACCTGCCGCACCATGTCCAGATTACTATAGCTCAGTGCATTTAATGTAATGCCGTTTTCTGACAGTTCTTTAAAATAATAGGTTCCCGCCAGGCTATAGACACCATTTCCCGACTCATCTACGGACCAGTTCGTGTCGACATTAGCCCCATAGCTAATATCATATTCCAAACCCCAAAATTCATGGTCCAGTACACATTGTAACTGCAGACTCACTTCACCGACCATCCCATCGCCCAGGTAGTTGTTCAAATGGGTATCACAAGCAAAGTCTGGAAATTGCAGCGAATTCAAGTCATAGGCATACATCAAACTGCTGGCACCCGACAATGCCTGAATCGCAAAGTCCTCTATACTGGCAATACCTGGTAAGTTTGAACGTCCGCCATCCGTGATTTTCTGGGAATTAGGGTCTTGTTCTGCCGTGCAGGCAGTAAGAAATATGGCCAGGTAACAGCCGGTTATAACAGCTTTCATCGATAACTCCTTTATCGTTGTTTAACAGCCCGATTATCAGGCTATAGGGTTTAAATCCATTTAAACCCAGGCACCACGTACTCATACCCTAGGTATTATTCGATAGTGCCTGATCAATTTTGTCGATCATAGATTCAACAACCTGCTCTTCAATATGTGAGCTATTGCTTTGATTGAGTAATTCATTGGTTAAATTCAAGGCTGCCATCACCGCAACACGTTCAACATCATACACCTTGCCAGCGGCCCTGATTTCTTTCATTTTTTTATTTAAAAACTCAGCAGATCTGGCGAGATCCTGCTCTGCACCCTCAGGACATGCAACCCGATACTCTCGCTCCATGATAGTGACTGCCAGATTCTTAGGGGTTAATTTCTCAGTCACCCTTCAGCCTCCATTTTTTTAAGCCGTGTTAAAATTGCTTTCACTTTTTCACGCGCAAGCTCATTTTGGGCGATTAACTCCTGACGCTCAGTCCCCCAGGATTTTCGCTCAAGGTGCAAAGCAGCATTTTCGTGCTCAAGCTGATGAAATGCTTGTAACAATGAATCCACTTTATCTTGTAATAACTTTAGGTCGACGTTACTCATTATTTTGTTTTTCTACCAAAAGAGATAAATACTATAAGAGCGGTTTGAATTTGGGTCAATCGACAGGACAACCACCTACAACAAATGTTAGCATTTATTCAGATTAACATGGGAATTAAATGATGACGGACAACACAAATTACGAACGAATTGCTGAATTAATTCTAGCGGTTGAAGGATTTTCACAACCAGCAGTGCTTCACGGTGCATTATCCGGTCATCTTTGTGCCGGCGGTCGCTGGAATGTGACGCAATTTATTACACATGCTCTCGATCTTATCGAAAACAACAAGCCACCAGGGCAGCAAGAAAAATTTGGCTTTCAGCAACTGTATCAGTCAACGCTACAGTCACTGGAATCTGAAGACATGAATTTTATTCCTTTAATTCCAGGCAATGAAGAAGCACTCTCTATCAGATTAGATGCCCTTACCAATTGGATATCTGCCTTTTTAACCGGTTTTGGCAGTAGTGGACAAGATTTTTCTAACCTGACGGATGACGTCAAAGATATTTTGCAGGACCTTGCAGATATTTCTCAGGTTGAAGTGGAAGACTATGAAGAAGCTGAAGATGACTGGTACACCATTTTGGAGCATGTTCGTCTGGCAGCGGTACATTTATTTCTTGCTTACAACGAACCCTTAACCAAACCTGATCAAAAGACGCACTAGTCCAGCATCATGAAAATAACCGGAGTTTCAGAGTTTAAACGACGCCGTTCAAACCTGTTATCCATGATGGAACCAGGCTCCATCGCCATGGTTCCATCAGGGGTACTATCTATTCGCAACCGATATGTATCTCACCCCTTTCGACAAGACAGTGACTTCTACTATTTAACCGGCTTTAAGTATCCCGGAGCCTGTTTAGTGTTAATTCCTGGCAGAGAAACCGGTGAAACGCTTCTCTTTTGTCCAGAGGTCACCGAAGACTCGATTATCTGGCATGGTGAGCAAATTTCACCAGAAAATGCGCCGGAGGTGTTAGCCGTCGATGATGCCTTTCCGATCGAAGATATCGATGACATCCTGCCGGGACTGCTAGAAGCGAGCAAACGGATTTACTGCAACATCGGCCACCAGCCAGACTTTGATCAGCGCCTTTTGCATTGGATTGAACAGCTCGATGAATCCAGAAAGGGGGCGCTATCAGATGTCTCCTATTTACTACATGAACAACGACTCATTAAATCAACTAAAGAGCAGGCTAACATAAAAAAAGCCGCTAAAATTAGTGCTCAAGCCCACAACCGAGCCATGAAAGCTGTTCACCCAGGTCTTTACGAATATCAACTTGATGCAGAGATACAACATGAGTTTGCAATGTCCGGAGCACGAAGAGCCGCCTATAGCAGCATTGTCGCTTCCGGAATTAACGGCTGCACGTTGCATTACATGGAAAATTCAAAAAAAATGCAGGCAGGCGAACTAGTGCTGGTGGATGCCGGCTGTGAATATGACTATTACGCCTCTGACATAACCCGCACCTATCCGGTATCCGGGGTTTTTACTGAGCCCCAGCGGGTACTCTACGACCTGGTGCTTAAATCTCAACTTGCTGCTATTGAACAAATCATACCGGGTAATAGTTTTGAACAATCCCACGACGCGGCATTTAAATCGATTAAAAGCGGACTCATAGAGGCTGGTGTTATCACTAGCAGTACCGATATAAAAGACTGGTTCATGCATAGAACAGCGCACTGGTTAGGCATGGATGTACATGATGTTGGTGATTATCGTATTGGCGATACATGGCGTATGCTAGAAGCCGGCATGGTCATGGCCGTTGAACCCGGATTATATATACCCCCCAATGACACCCGTGTTGCAGAAAAATGGCGTGGCATTGGCATTCGAATTGAAGATGTGGTGTTAGTGACAAAAACCGGCCAACAGGTGTTATCAGAAGACGCCATTAAAGATCCGTGGAAAATAGAACAATGGATGAACCAGGGACAGGGTAGTTTGTTTTAACCAGGGATATTTGCTTCCAAACTGAGTGCTACCTTATTCAGGTAACACTCACAGTGAGCATCAGGCGATTCCCAACTTTTCTCTCGCTAACTGATCTGCAATTTTACTGGTCGATAAACCCTGATCTTTTGAACGCTTGAATATGGTATTCAGGGTGTCATAAATTTGCTCTATATGTTCCTGTACAACAACAGGTTCGTAACCAATTTTCTCGTGATAAACATCAATAATGCCTCCCGCATTAATCACAAAATCAGGGGCATATAACTTACCCAGGCTATGCAGCTTCTCACCCACTTCAGGTGTTGCCAATTGGTTATTTGAGCAGCCAGCAATAATAGGCGCTTTAATCAAATCGGCGTTATCCATCGTCAAAATGGCTCCCATTGCACAGGGTGCAACAACATCAACATCGAGGAATAGTATTTCGTTACCTGAAACCACAGTTGCGCCCCACATTTCAGTAGCGGTAGCAAGCTTGTCTTGGTCAAGGTCAGTAATAAATAATTCGGCACCCGCTTCATGAAGCTGTCTTGCCAGGTCAAGTCCGACATGACCCAGACCCTGTATAGCAACTTTTAGCCCCTTCATGTTGTCACGACCTAACCTATGCTCTATTGCAGATTTAATACCCAAAAACGTGCCGTAAGCCGTTGCAGGAGATGGGTCACCACTTTTTTTATGACCAGATGCATCGGTTTTATCTTTAACGCCACTCACATGTTTGGTAAATTTTGAAACATACTGTAAATCTTCGACACTGGTACCTGAGTCTTCTGCCGCTATATACAAGCCCCCTAAACGATCCAGGTAGCGACCAAATGCTGCGAGTTTTTCCGGTGTTTTTTCCGTTTTTGGATTACCGATAATGACTGATTTTCCGCCACCCAGTTTGAGTCCGGCCAAAGCAGATTTATAAGACATGCCGCGTGACAGACGCAATACGTCGGTGAGTGCATCTTCCTCATTATCATAATCAAACATTCGGGTACCGCCCAGTGCAGGACCCAGGGTTGTATTATGGATGGCGACTATGGCTTTTAACCCGGAAGCCGGATCATTAAAAAATACCACCTGTTCGTGCTGATCAAAATCTACATGTGCATAAAGACTCATGTTTGTCTCCTAAAACCTGCGGGATCACCGCTTAGTATTCTTATCATCATTTATCACCCACCAATATGAAGTGGGCAGTAGTTAGGTGTTCTTGTGGAACACCTTGTATCTCAGGTGGGTGTTGCCCACGCTAAAATAAATCCTCTGTAAATGAAAACTATACTGTATTTATCTGTTTGCCAATGACGACGCTCAAATGGCTCAGGTAAACCTGTAAAGAGTTCTTTTCACGAAGCACCATAAAGCAGAGACTTGACCGAGAATTCATATAACCAGGTTTATTTATCGTATTGGCTTCAGATGTTTAAAACTTAGGTTACAATTCTGCAATATCCAATATTTTTAGCCTATTTAAGGAGTGTCATGAGAGTCCCGAGAATTTACACAGGTGAATCCCTTTCTATTGACGCAGAATTACAACTTGATGCCCTGGCCTCAGGACACATTTCCAGGGTTTTACGTCTCAAGCCTGGCAATGAAATTACATTGTTTAACGGTGATAACTCAGAATATCTCGCCCAAATAGTAACGGCTGATAAAAAAACGGTTTCCATTCGAGTGAAATCCAGCGAAGTAAAAAACCGTGAATCAAACCTGTTCACCACCATGGGGCTGGTAATGTCAAAGGGTGACCGATTTGATTATGCCATTCAAAAAGCAACCGAGCTTGGGATAAACAGTATTACACCATTAACCAGTGAACGCTGTGAGGTTTCATTAAAGGGTGACCGTGCAGAAAAAAAGCGCGCACATTGGCAGGCGATTGCCATCGCTGCGTGCGAGCAATGTCAACGTAATCGTGTTCCTGTTATTCATCCGAGTATGTCGTTGGCAAACTGGTTACGCCAGGATCGAGCCGGGCTTAATTTGGTATTACATCACCGGGCAGCCCAACCCATTCAATCTTTTGAAAAGCCTGAAACCCTCAATCTTTTAATTGGACCAGAAGGTGGGCTATCTGAAACAGAGATTGACCTGGCTCAAAAACATAATTTCCAATCGAGTTTGATGGGGCCCAGGGTATTAAGAACAGAAACAGCCCCTATTGTGGCGTTAACGTCGGCTCAGTTACTTTGGGGAGACTTCCAGTGAAGTGAAACGGGTCATTATTCAACCCATTGCATTACTTCAGGTCGACTTTTTAACAAACTTGGTCAGTATGACAATATGCTGACCACTGACCTTACCTTCAATCTGCTCAGCATTATCTGCGACCAGTGAAATACCACGAACAGCCGTTCCTCGTTTCGCCGTAAAGTTCGCACCCTTAACCACAAGATCTTTCACCAGAGTCACGGTATCACCGGCTTCAAGCTGAGCACCGTTTGAATCCCGGTGAATAACCTGGTCATCCGAGCCTGGTAAGGCGACAGATTTTGCCCAGGTGAGCGTTTCGTCATCCAGATACAGCATGTCTAACAAATCTTGTGGCCAGCCTTCATCTGTTAACCGATGAAGCATTCTCCAGGCTAAAACCTGAACCACGGGTACCTGGCTCCACATACTGTCGTTCAGGCACCTCCAATGGTTTGGATCTACTATATTTTGGTCATCAATCTGACTACTGCAGGTGTTACAGGCCAGAACATTTTGATCGACACCGTCACCCTTATCGTCATGGGCCACATAATAGGCAGCCAGATTATCAGTAGCACCACAGAGTTCACACACAGAGCCGCTTCGCTTGCGCAAAGTATCTTCAAGAGACATGCCTACTTCCTATTCAAAAATTTTGGGCTGCAGAGTGTACCAAGAAATCCATATTCAGTTACGGATTTACTGATTCTGCCTGTGATTTCCATGCCATACCTGATTCGCCTAACCAATAACCATTGGCAAAATCAGATGATGTCGTCGAAAACAATTCACCCTGAAGAGCCTTTTGAAACTGGTCTACAACATCCAGTGTGCCATCAGCAATCGGGCTAATACGAATAATATCTACGCCCATGTCTTTCATGTCATTAACAAACGAAAGGTAATTAACCGGAATCCCTGACATGGTTTGAATGCCATTGACTGTAAACAACAATTCGTCTTCTTTACTGGATAGCGCCATACCTTCAGGAAAATCCAGGCACTTGAGCTGACAATCGTCTTTAGGAAGATCATAGTTTCGCGCGGTAAAACAACGAGCCGAGAACGCTAAAGGCATATGACCGAAGACAAACACCTCTGTTTCTACATCAGAAAAATCATTCTTATACTCTAAAATACCCTTTAAGGCTTCTTTACCAAGCTCAACCGGCATAACCCAGCGTTTGAGGCCGGTTTTTGCCAAACGTTTAATGGATTCTGCGTTATATAAATTAATGGCAGGGCCAGTTACAAAACTCATGTCTTTTTCAGCACGCATCTGTACACCGGCATAATCATTGGCTTCGACCAAACCTGATGATTCGCGACAAATACGATCCATCATTTTTAATTCTGATTGCGCCTCAACCAGAGCCAGGGTTGAATAGACCACCTCTTTACCCGCGGCCTCTAATGATTGGCCAATCTCCTGCCAGTCAGCGAAACCCAGTTCACGGCGTTTACTACAAACCGTTTCACCCAGGTAAACTATATCTACCGGTGCTGATTCAACAGTCCGGTAAAATTCACGGATTTTTTCCGCAGGCCAAAAGAATTGAATGGGTCCCAAACTTATTTTCATACTACTCATCTACCTCTCACCGAAGCCATAATGGATTCAGCGTTTTATTAAACTGATCTCGTCTTAACCACATCACTCTGTATGCGGGTATAGGCCACTTAGATCAGTAATGATCACATAGCCCTAGTGCCATGGACGCTCATAGGCACCAATTGTGGTCTGGCTACCCTCTGATAATTTAGCCAGTCTTGCCATCCACTCGCCATCGACATCAAAATTATCTGGAGCCTGTTTATACTGATCTAATGCCGCACGCCAAACTGATACAACTTCCGACACATATGCAGGACTTCTTTGTCGACCTTCAATTTTAACTGCCTTAACACCGGCCTGAGCTAACTGGGGAATAATTGAAAGTGTGTTTAAACTGGTAGGCTCTTCTAACGCATGGCCGCAGCCATTAACCGTGTTAAACCTGCCTTTACACAGTGTCGGATAACCCGCTTGCTCACCGGCTTCAAACTGATCAATCAGCACACCATTAAGGCGCGAAGACAGTACATTGTTTTCTTCTTGCCAGCGAACATACTTGGCTGGAGAACAGGCACCATTCTGATTCGGGCTTTCCGAGGTGAGATAACTGGACAAATGACAACGACCTTCCGCCATAATACACAGACTGCCAAATGCAAAGACTTCAATATCGACCGGAGAACTACTGACTACAGACTTAACCTGTGGCAAGCTTAAAACCCTGGGTAACACAGCGCGGCGAATTCCGAATTGTTGCTGATAAAATGATAGAGAGGCATGAGAGGTCGCTGACCCTTGAACCGATAGGTGTAGAGGAAGATTCGCATGCGTGTCTGATGCATAACCCAACAAACCCGGGTCAGCCATAATGACCGCATCGACGTCAAAATCGGCGGCCCGATCAACGGCATTAGTCCAACGCTCCCACCCCTGTTGTTTCGGATAGGTGTTAATGGCAATAAAGACTTTTACGCCTTTTTTCTTAGCGTAGTCGAGACCTTTTAAAAGTCGCTTATCATCAAAGTTAAGACCTTCAAAATGTCGGGCATTGGTATCATCTTTGAAGCCAAGGTAAACAGCATCGGCACCATGATCGACTGCGGCTTTTAGCGCAGGGAAACTTCCAGCAGGACAAACCAGTTCCATATCATCAACTCATATCGTTCGAGGCATCGGAACATACCAAAGGACAATCCTGTCTGTTTGATCCAAATCAATGGTTAATGGCTTTAATAACACGGACTTACAATCGATAAACCTTCAGCCATTTTCTATTGACACTTATCGTTAACATGGCCCAAGCCTTTATAAATCATGATGTTAATGTATTCAAAGCACCTCTATTTAGCTAAAAAATAGCAAATATTCACGCTATAAGGTGCCTTAAATGAAATTCCTGTCAATTGAGGTCACTGATGCATCAGGTTAGAATTCATCCATATTTCTTATGATATGGAAACATCATGCTTCGAATACCATTTTCTTTACCCGTAAATCATATTCAAAAGATCACTCTGGGTATGGTGAAACTTGCAGGCTTGTCACCCAAACCTATTCGACTCCATTCGGCACAGCTTGTATTAAATCATGTTTTTTCTGAAGCCATCGAAGATGGTGACATGGACTTTCTCGTCGGCAAGGTACTGGTTATGCAGATTACTGATGCTGATTTTTCGCTGGCTATCACTGCAATCCAAAAGGGAGATGGCCTGGCAATTCAGTGTGTTGATACTCTGGAAGGTGACGCCAACATACGCGGAGATCTAAGTAGTTTCGTGCAATTGAGTGCTAAAACTGTTGATGCTGATACCTTGTTTTTTCAAAGAAAACTGGTCACAGAAGGCGACACTGCTCTGGGTTTGGAATTTAAGAATTTAACCGACGGATTCGATTTGGAGCAATTACCCAGGTCTCTGCAAGATGGCCTCAACTGGCTAGCAACCCAGCATGCTTAAAACTTGAGACTGGTATCAGTCATCGTCTGATAAATCATCTATGGTTAATTTTTTATTTTTTCGACCAGCAAGCCAGCTCGCTCGCCAACGTCGACCCCGGTATTTGGAAATACCAGATACTGAGGTTCACCCTCGATCAGGAACTCAGAGTCTTTACTTCGCCAAACCCAATCACCCTGGTTGTACTGAGTAAAATTCAAGCCATCTTCTGCGATATTTAACTCAAAATCATTACCGGTATGCTTAATTTCTTGAGACACCCTTAACAGTTCAACATACTTCGACTGGCTCTTTAAAGTCTGGCCAGATACCAGATTAGCCATGGTTTCGGCGACATTCGTGTAGCTGACGAGATCATTTTCACCAAAGGGTGCAACTCGACCTAACTCCACCGTGTAGCTCTGAGCGCCCCACTTTAAACCTGAGTATGAAGAAAACGTAGGCCCATTGGTTTCCATCACCAGTAATGTATGGACTCCAAAAGCGGCCAGAATAGATACACCAAAGTCATCTAACTCACGCTTCTCTGAATAGGGATATATAGCAAAACGTTCTTTAAACGATAAACGAATGGCGGTGTGTAGATCCAGATGAATTTTATCAGACTGTTCAGATTGTCCAAAAAACTGATCCACGGCTAATTCCAGCTCTGCGGCACGTTGCGTTTCGTAATTTTGGTCAAGTTCTGCTTGCTGGTGTCGGCCACTGAACATACGGTTCATGTTGTGCATCACAAATCGTGTTTGTGCCACCATAGATAACGCATTACCTAGCAAGAATAGACAATGAGTTTTCACCTGTGTTTTTTCATCAACAATGTCGGAGACTAACTGGTTTAACAACTCAATGGGGGCCGTTTCATTACCATGAATTCCGGCACTGATAATGACTTGCCGTTTCGATGGCGCGTTTGGAATGACTTCAACAATACCGGCACCATGAATGACGAGCTTGAAATCAGCATATTGCCGCTCTTTGTAAGTACAGGGAGTTTGAGACAGAAACTGCTCAAGCATATCCCTGAAAGGGTAAAAGAGTTCGACCATCTTTGCACTCCTGTCCATGCATTATCGTGGCTGCAAATGTGCCAATAGTTTTTTCTCAACCCGCTTAAAGACATACACAATAGTAAAGGTCAGACACAGGTATATAAGGGCCACAAAGATGAAAGCTTCGAAGGGTGCATAATATTTTGAATATACATTTTGTGCAGCGCCCGTCAGGTCAACAATGGTAACGACACTCGCGATAGCACTGGAATGTAGCATGAAAATAACTTCATTAGAGTAGGCGGGTAGTGCTCTTCGATAGGCACTTGGGCCGACAATTCGACGCGTCATTTGCCACCAGCTCATACCATAAGCTTTAGCGGCTTCGATTTCTCCATGGGGCGTTGCCTTAATGGCACCTCGTAAGATCTCTGTCGTATAGGCCGCGGTATTTAACATAAATGCGAGTAATGCCGGATAAAATGGCTCTTTAACAAACTCCCATAAAAATGACTCCTGAATACCGTCAATATAGGTCACACCGTAATAAATGATATAAAGCTGAATAAGTAATGGTGTGCCTCTAAAGATATACACATATAACCAGATCGGCTTATTGATCCAGGGGTTATTAAGACTCTGAACCAATGCCAGAGGCACAGAAATGAAAAGCCCCAATATCAAAGATAAAAAAACCAACTGGACAGTAACGACCAGGCCATCCCAGTATTGGAATAATGTTGCGACCGTAAAAATATCGTTTTGATTTAAAAATGCAGCTAGGCTGTCTAACATGATTTCGCTCCTAGTGCCGTATCACACCAGCGCTATAGCGGGTTTCTAGCCACTTAAGCAACTGTTCTGATAAAAAGGTAATGCCTAAATATACAATGGCAACGGGAATGAAAAATTTGAAAGGTTCATGGACGGCACCTGACGCTTCTTTTGCGAGGCGAACCATATCCGCTAATCCAATAACCGACACTAAGGCGGTTGTCTTTAATAACACCATCCAGTTATTACCCAAGCCAGGCAATGCATGTCGCATCATTTGTGGAAAAATAATACGAATAAAAATTTGTTTCGACGTCATGCCATAAGCTTTGCCAGATTCTATTTGACCACTGTCAACCGCTAAATATGCGCCCCTGAATGTTTCTGTCATGTAGGCACCAAAAATAAAACCGATGGTGGTAACTCCAGCAACAAAAGCATTTATGTTAATAAAAAATCGTGTTCCGAATTTATTGTTAATCCATGTTGTCACTGAATTAACTAAAATTTGTGCGCCAAAAAAAATCAGTAGCATTAATACAAGGTCTGGCACGCCCCTGATTACCGTCGTATAGGTAGTGGCCGAATATTTAAGAAAACGGTTATCGCTCAATTTTGCTAAAGAGCCTGCCATTCCTAGTATCAGAGCAATTATCATAGATAAAACAGCTACTGATATGGTCAGAAAAGCACCTTGAAAAATTGAAGGCCCATAGCCATGAAAATCAAACATATCTACACTCACCTGGCACGAAAAATAGCAGCGATTGGATCAATCGCTGCTCTCGTATGACAAAATCTATTAATTAGATTTTAATGTCGTATGCAAAATATTTTTTGCGGATGTCATCATATACGCCATTACCTTTAACAACATCAAGTGCCGCATTGAACTTAGCTAACAACTCTGTATCAGCAGGACGAACTGCAACACCAGCACCATCACCCAACTGCAAGTGATCTCCAAGCACTTCGTACTCAGAACCGTTATCGCCGCCTAAAATAGTGCTTTCACCTACTGGGAAGTCAAGCAGTACAACATCTAAACGACCGCCTTCAAGATCCAACACCAACTCATCAGCAGTACCATAACGAACCATTTCGGCACCTGGGAAGTTGTCTGTTGCATGGTCGTCCTGAATCGTTCCACGCTGTGCACCAATACGCTTGCCATCAAGGTTATTTAGATCAACACCAGATCCCTTCTTAGCAAACCATGCAGAAGGCGTATTGTAGTAGCCGTTTGAGAAAGCAACTTTCTTCGCACGCTCTTCAGTAATCGACATTGAGGATAAGATGGCATCATATTTATTTGCCAGTAACCCTGGAATGATACCGTCCCATGCCTGAATTACCCATTCGCATTCAACTTTCATTTCAGCACAAACTGCATCACCCAATTCGATTTCGAAACCAGTCAGTGAACCATCTGGAGCTTTATATTCAAATGGCTCATAAGGTACGTCTACAGCTAATCTAACTGTTTGTACTTCATCTTTCTGACTACAGCCAACAACTACTAATAATGTAGCTAATAACAATCCAATTTTCTTCATATGTAACTCTCCCGTTATTCGGCAATCGCCGTATTTAATAGTTCTAATACAACCAGAGGTTTTTAATTATTCCTCTCCGGCTTTTCCTTACGTTGTAACATCTAATAAAATAAATGTTACGGAAATTGTTTCTTCAGTACTTCGGCGCCAGAAACTGCCTCATACGTTCAGATTCTGGGTTATTGAATACCTGTTTGGGGTCACCCTGCTCTTCAATCTGTCCATCGTGAAGGAATAACACCTTATTAGATACATCACGGGCAAATGCCATTTCATGGGTAACCACAATCATGGTACGTCCTTCTTCAGCGAGCTCTCGCATGACCTTTAATACTTCACCAACCAACTCTGGATCCAGTGCCGATGTTGGTTCATCAAATAACATAACGTCTGGCTCCATAGCAAGGGCTCTTGCTATGGCTGCACGCTGTTGTTGTCCACCTGACATATGACTTGGGTAATAGTCACGACGGTCATAAAGGCCAACCCGATCTAGTAAAGCTTTGGCTCGATCAATTGCCTCAGGCTTGGACAGACCCAAAACATTGATGGGTGCTTCAATGATATTTTCCATTACGGTCATGTGTGACCACAAATTAAAACCCTGGAACACCATCGACAAACGCGACCGCATGGATTCAACTTGTTTTTGATTAGAGGGAACACGAATACCCTGGCGATTGTTCTTAAAGCCAATCTGCTCACCGTGAACCTGTATGTCACCAGATGTGGGTATTTCCAGCAAGTTAATGCATCTTAGGAAGGTGCTTTTGCCTGAGCCAGATGAGCCGACCATTGAAATGACATCGCCTTTGTGGGCTTCCAACGAAACGCCTTTAAGCACTTCATGTTCACCAAAAGTTTTGTGAATATCTGTTACAACGAGTTGCGGCTGTTCACTAGCCATGTTTAACCACTCCTAAATCTGGATTAATTCAACGAACGAGTGTCATTCTACCGTATTTACGGCGGAATCCCGTTTCCTTTTTTGATCTTACCAGACACGGCGAATAGTTTTTCAGCTTGGGTCGAGTATGTTCGTTGAGTCTTGAATACAACCGAATTATTAATTTTTAAATTTATTTGAATCAGCTGAGAATTCTACTATCGCAAAACTTCAATACTGATACTTTCAAATCAATGTCTTGAAATTATATATTTGTGACACCCCTTTGATAAGGAGAAATTCTGTCATGCTTGACTCTTCTCAACAACAATGTCGCCCAACAGGGTTTTGACATAATATCATTATCAGTAGCAAAACCTTTACAAGTAATTATTGTATTTGATCTACTCAGGACATGAAGCTAGTATGATAGGTCTCGTGTTTTATCAAAAAAATATAATAGATAACTCTACGTTACCCTATTTAGACATCTAATTGCCTGGTATCAGACCACTCTGATAGCCTTGCTTCTAGTGCTGGGGTTAAAAATCGTTAGCAATAAAAAAAATGGAGAATTAATAATGAGAAAAGGCCTCGCACTATTTGCAGGTGCTGCACTGACGACCATGAGTCTTATGGCAACTGCTGAAACTTCAGTCAAGATTGCCTATGACGCAGATCCGGTATCTTTGGATCCACATGAGCAGCTATCTGGTGGAACACTACAGCTTTCACACATGACATTTGATCCTCTTGTACGCTGGACTCAAGAATTTGGATTCGAGCCTCGTTTGGCAACCAAATGGGAACAAGTCAATGACACAACTTTGCGTTTTTCACTCAGAGAAGGTGTTAAGTTTCATTCTGGAAACATGATGACCGCGGACGATGTTGTTTGGACATTTAAACGTCTAAAAAGCTCTCCTGACTTCAAAGGCATTTTTGAAATCTTTGAAGCTATGAATAAAGTTGATAGCCATACTATTGATTTGGTCGCTAAATCACCTTTCCCTCTGGCAATCAACAATGCTACTTACATCTTCCCAATGGACTCCAAGTTCTATATGGGTACAGATGCTAACGGCGCTGACAAGTCAGAGATTGTTAAGCACGGCAACTCTTTCGCTTCTCGTAACATTTCAGGAACAGGTCCTTTCGTTGTCTCTTCTCGTGAGCAGGGCGTAAAAGTTGAATTTGATCGCTTCGCTGGATACTGGGATACCAATTCTCCAGGTAACGTAGACAAGATCATCCTAACTCCGATTAAAGAAGACCCCACTCGTGTGGCTGCATTAATCTCTGGTGACGTTGACTTTATCGCTCCTGTTCCACCAACCGACCTGGACCGATTAAAGAAAACTAAAGGTGTTGACCTGATCACGATGGATGGTACCCGTATCATCATGTTCCAAATGAACCAGGATCGTGTAGAAGCATTCAAAGATGCGCGTGTTCGCCAGGCTGTTGCTTATGCAATCAACAATGCTGGCATCGCTAAGAAAGTCATGCGTGGATTCGCAGTACCTGCCGGGCAGTTTAGTCCTGAAGGCTACTTGGGCTATAACAAAAACCTGAAGCCTCGTTACAACCTGGCTCAAGCGAAAAAGTTAATGGCTGAAGCTGGCTATGCAGACGGATTTAGCATCACAATGATGGCGCCAAACAACCGCTATGTAAACGATGACAAAATAGCTGAAGCAGTTGCATCAATGCTTGCTAAAATCAACATCTCTGTTGACCTGAAAACTATGCCGAAAGCACAATACTGGCCTAAGTTTGACGAACGCGCTGCAGACATGATGATGATCGGTTGGCACTCAGATACTGAAGATACTAACAACTTCTTCGAATTCCTGGCTGCATGTCCCAACACTGAAACTGGTGCAGGTCAGTACAACTCTGGCAACTACTGTAACACCGAAGTTGACGCCATGATCAAACAGGCAAATTCAGAAACAGTTCCTGAAAAACGTGCTGCCATCATGCAGAAAATGGAAGAAATCGTATATAACGAAGCTGGCTTCATTCCTTTACATTGGCAGAACCTGGCTTTTGCTGCTCGTAAAGGTGTAAACATTAAGCCTGTTATTAATACTATGAACTTCCCATATTTAGGCGACCTTGTCGTCAAGTAAGTTTGTTCAAGTCATGATTAAGTAGGCGGACTAAATCGCCTACTATTTTCATCTAATTGCAGAAGTCGGCAGTTTGGCGACTTCTGCATATTTTTTTAGGTAGGTTATTAAATGGCAACGTTTTTGTTTCGGCGACTTTGGCAAGCAATTGTCGTAATGTTTATTATCAGCATTTTGAGCTTTGCAATTCAGGATAACCTAGGTGACCCTCTTCGAGAGATGGTTGGCCAATCTGTATCTGAAGCCGAACGTGAAGAACTACGCGATAAGATGGGACTAAATGATCCGTTTTTAACACAGTATTTAAGATTTGCAAAAAATGCACTTCAAGGCGATTTGGGCACCTCTTATTTCTTTAAAGAACCCGCTCTCGATGTCATTTTGAAAAAAATGCCAGCAACCATTGAGCTTGTCATATGTGCAACCCTCATTATTGTTTTCTTTTCAGTACCTATGGGTGTATATGCCGCTATTCACCCCAGGAGCTTTGTTTCCAAGCTTATTATGGGAATTAGCATCGCCGGTATTTCTGTTCCGGTATTTTTAACCGCGATTGGATTAATTTACCTTTTTGCCATTGAATTGGGCATGATGCCTTCATTCGGTCGAGGTGATACATCACCATTGCTTGGAATGTGGGAATCAGGATTCACCTCATGGGATGGTATTCATCATTTAATCTTGCCGTCATTTACCCTGGCGTCAATTATGCTGCCATTATTTATTAGACTCATTCGTTCAGAAATGATGGATGTGTTACAGAGCGACTATATTAAGTTTGCTCGAGCCAGAGGCTTAAAGTTAAACCGAATTTATTATTTACATGCATTCAAAAACACTATGTTACCGGTCATCACTGTTGGTGGTGTACAAATTGGTACTATGGTGGCCTATACCATTCTGACCGAGACCATATTCCAATGGCCGGGAATGGGTTTCTTATTCCTGGAAGCTGTTAACCGTGTGGATACTCCTTTGATTGTTGCGTATTTGATTATTGTTGGTGCAATTTTTGTGGTTACTAACACGATTGTTGACCTCATTTACGGCTTGGTAAACCCAACTGTAAACCTTTTCCATAGCTCTAAATGAAGATAGGATATTTACTGTGAATCTAACGTTTTCATCTAATTTAAAACAATTCAGAGATTCTTTTCTTTGGCATAGTTTTAAAAATGACAAGGTCGCCATTGTAAGCGTGGTTGTCTTTTTAACATTTGCCTGCACAGCGATTTTAGCTCCTGTAATTTCTCCATACGACCCCTATGATCTGGTCATTCTCGACATCATGGATTCCGAGATCCCTCCTGTATGGTCTGAAGAAGGAGAAGAACGATTTTTATTAGGTACCGATTCTCAGGGTCGAGACATGCTTAGCGCCATATTTTATGGCATGAGAACTTCGCTTTTAATCGGATTATGTGCCGTTATCTTGCAGGCTACCCTGGGTATTATTTTTGGCCTTCTTGCCGGTTATGTTGGCGGAAAAGTTGATAGTTTCCTTATGCGAGTTGCCGATATTCAACTGTCGTTTTCAACCATGATGGTCGCGATCATTATGCTGGCCATATTTCAAGCGTCATTTGGCACTGAACGGTATAACGATCTGGCCATATTCATGCTAATCATGGTTATCGGTATCGCAGAATGGCCACAGTATGCGAGAACTGTTCGCGCCAGTGTATTGGCCGAGCAGGAAAAAGAATACATTGATGCCGCCCGAGTTTTAGGCTTCTCGTCGATTCGGATTATGTTCCGTCATATCTTGCCCAACACTCTGTCTCCTGTATTAGTGATCTCTACGGTTCAGGTGGCCAATGCCATTATGTCTGAGGCGGCACTGTCGTTCCTGGGCTTAGGAATGCCTGTGACACAACCGTCATTGGGATCGTTAATTTCAAGTGGATTTGAATTCATATTCTCTGGAAGCTGGTGGATCACGGTTATACCCGGCGTTGTATTAATTGTTTTAGTACTGGTCATCAATCTGTTAGGTGATTGGCTTCGCGATGTACTAAACCCCAAGCTGTATAAGGGATAAGAGAATGAGTTTATTACAAGTTAAAGACCTCGAGGTGAGCTTCAAGCTTCGAACCGGTGAATTACATGCTATTCGCGGCATTAGTTTTGATCTGAACAAAGGCGAACGCATAGGTATCGTCGGTGAATCTGGTGCAGGTAAGTCTGTAGCCGCATTCTCTATTCTGAATCTAATCAGCCAGCCTGGTTACATATCAGGCGGCAGCATCTCATATAAAGATCATACCTTATCTACCATGTCAGATGCTGAACTTGCGACGATTCGAGGCAATCAGATCGCGATGATTTTCCAGGATCCAATGATGACGTTGAACCCTGTATTAACCATCGGAACTCAGATGATTGAAACGCTTCAGGCGCATCAAAAGATGGATAAAAAAACGGCCGAAAAAGAAGCCCTGCATCGACTAAAACAGGTGCATATCCCTTCTCCCGAGAAACGGCTTAAACAGTATCCACATGAGCTCTCTGGTGGAATGAAGCAACGCGTCATTATTGCCATTGCGTTATTAAATAACCCGGACATCATAATTGCTGACGAACCTACCACTGCATTGGACGTTACTATTCAAGCAGAGATCATGGAATTATTGTTAGAGCTGTGCAAAAACAATGGTGTTAGTTTGATTTTAATTACACATGATCTGGGGGTCGTTGCTCAAACCACAGAAAAAGTTATCGTGATGTATGCAGGTAAGATAATTGAGCAGGGGTCAACGCGTGACATTATCGACAATCCAAACCACCCCTATACTCAAGGGCTTATTAAAGCATTACCTCAGAAGGCAGCACCTGGTGAAATGCTTAATCAGATTCCGGGTAACATGCCACAACTTGACGCTATTCCGACCGGCTGTGCATTTAATCCACGATGTGAACATACCACGGAACTCTGCATTAAAACTGAGCCTGAACTGATCGCTAAAGATAACCGTGCGGTTTCTTGTAACCTTTATTCAGAAAGATTGAAACATGACAAATAAAACAAAGTTGCTAGAGATAAAGAACCTGCACCGACATTTTCCTATCAAGAAGGGGTTTCTGGAGCAGATAACACTCGAAAACGGAAAAGTGACACGAAAAGTTGAAAAAGTTCATGCCATTAACGGTGTTGATTTAACCATCAATAAGGGTGATGCGCTTTGTGTGGTCGGAGAGTCAGGCTGTGGTAAAAGTACCGTTGCTCGTGTTGTTATGAATCTCATTTCACCTACTGAAGGGGAAATTATTTATGACGGAACACGTATAGATAATTTAAAATCTAAAACTTTACTGCCCTTTAGAAAGCGCATGCAGATGATTTTTCAAAATCCATACGCATCGCTAAATCCCAGGATGACTATTCTGGACACCCTGATGGAGCCTATTAAGTTCCACTATCCGAAAAAAACTGAACAAGAACGACGAACCATTCTGGACGATACGATGGAATCCGTGGGTATTGATCCATCCTGGGTCGTTCGATATCCACATGAATTTTCTGGTGGCCAACGACAGCGAATCAGTATTGCGCGCGCCCTATCAACAGACCCGGAATTTATCGTTGCCGATGAGCCTATTTCTGCACTGGATGTTTCCATTCAGGCACAAGTTTTAAACCTGCTGATGAAGGCCAGAGAAGAACGTCAGCTAACCTTCCTGTTTATTACACACGACTTATCTGTAGTAGAACAGTTTGGCAGTCATGTTGCGGTCATGTATCTAGGCACCATATGTGAATACACAACAACCAAGTCGCTATTTGACAAGCCATTGCATCCCTACACTCAGGCATTAATTAGCGCCATTCCAAAATTGGAAGAAGATAATAGGCCACATGTAAAGCTTCATGGTGAAGTACCTACTCCGGTAAATTTACCAACGGGTTGTGTGTTCCATACGCGTTGCCCATTTGCGAATGATCGATGTAAGACAGAAACTCCAGCAAAACAAGAAGCAGAACCAGGACACTTTGTTGCCTGTCACGCAGTAGATGAAGACCGTATCTAAATAAATAAAGAGGTCGCACCACAGTGGGCTCTTTATTCGTCTTGTTGCAGGATTACCTTGAGATTATTTATTATACTCACAGGCTGTAATCGTTTATGGCCAGAGTGATCCACTTATTTCTAATTAGGATTCGAAATGAATTACGCAGATCTGCGAGATTTTATCCACGAGCTTGAAAATCGAGGCGAGCTAAAGCGCATCTCTGCTGAGGTTGATCCTTATCTTGAGATGACTGAAATCAGTGATCGGGTTCTACGCGCTAAGGGTCCTGCATTGTTGTTTGAGAACCCGAAAGGCTTTGACATGCCGGTGCTTGCTAATTTATTTGGTACACCAGAGCGGGTCGCCTATGGTATGGGCGCCGAAAAAGTTGAAAAACTCAGAGAAATCGGTGAATTGCTTGCTAATTTAAAAGAACCTGAACCACCAAAAGGCATTAAAGACGCCTGGAAAAAATTACCCATGTTTAAACAGGTTTTAAACATGCCACCCAAGGTCGTTAAGAAAGCGGCCTGCCAGGAAATTCAATTTTCGGGTGATGACGTCGATCTCAACCAAATTCCCATTCAAACTTGCTGGCCAGAAGATGCTGCTCCTCTAATCACCTGGGGCCTGGTGATTACCAGGGGGCCGTTAAAGGATCGCCTCAATTTAGGAATTTATCGCCAGCAAGTAATTGCCAAGAATAAAGTCATCATGAGGTGGCTAAGCCATCGAGGCGGCGCATTAGATTTAGTTGAATGGCAGAAAGAACATCCGGGCCAACCCTTCCCGGTCAGTGTTGCATTGGGTGCAGACCCAGCAACCATTCTGGGGGCAGTAACCCCTGTACCAGATACCTTATCGGAATACGCATTCGCCGGTTTGCTCAGAGGCAATAGAACTGAGCTGGTAAAGTCGATCAGTAACGACTTGATGGTACCAGCCTCTGCTGAAATAATTCTTGAAGGCTTTATTTATCCGAATGAAATGGCAGATGAAGGCCCCTATGGTGATCACACAGGATATTACAACGAAGTTGATCAATTCCCGGTTTTCACCATCGAAACCATTACCATGCGTAAAGATCCGATATACCACTCTACTTACACCGGCCGTCCGCCAGACGAACCCGCGATATTGGGGGTGGCGTTAAATGAAGTATTTGTGCCTATTTTGAAAAAGCAGTTTCCGGAAATTGTCGATTTCTATTTGCCACCAGAAGGCTGCTCCTATCGAATGGCCGTAGTGACCATGAACAAACAATATGCCGGTCATGCAAAGCGCGTCATGATGGGCGTTTGGTCGTTCTTAAGACAATTTATGTATACCAAGTTTGTCATTGTATGCGATGCAGACGTCAATGCTCGTGACTGGAATGATGTCATCTGGGCAATGACCACCAGAATGGATCCTGGTCGAGACACGATGATCATCGAAAACACGCCTATTGATTACCTGGATTTTGCATCCCCTGTTTCTGGTTTAGGCTCTAAAATGGGTATGGACGCAACCAACAAATGGCCAGGTGAAACTGACCGGGAATGGGGTCGGCCGATAGAGCGTGACCCGAAAGTGACACAGCGTATTGACGACATTTGGCATACACTGGGCATAGACACCCCAAAATCTTAGTAGTCTTGTTAACTAAAGGATACCCTTTTGAATAAGTTTGAATGTCACATCATATCCTGCACATCACTCAGTCGGGATATTTTCCTTGTCTCTTTGGAAGCTGACCATATTCCAGAATTCAAGGCTGGACAGTATCTGGAGCTAATGATTCCGGGTGAATCCTATTGTTATTTTAGTATTGCCAATACTCCAGGTTCAAAAGCACTAGAACTTCATATTCAATCAGGTGGCGACGAAACAGCGTCTAGTCGGATCATTGAGTATTTAACGACTCAGAAAACCGTTGAGGTTGTATTACCTATGGGTGATTGCACTCTGGATACGCTGTCTATTGAAGAAGGTCCATTACTCCTTATTGCTGCAGGTACTGGGTTTAGCCAAATAAAATCCATCAGCGAATCCATATTGACCCAGTCTCTAACACGACCGGTTCACCTCTATTGGAGCGCACGTACCGTTTCTGGTTTGTATTTGTCTAAGCTACCTGAGCAATGGCACCAATCAGATTGCAACTTTCACTTCAGCGCTATTGTTTCTGAACATAATGACTGGCAAGACAAACAAAGCTTGCTGTTTAGCGCCGTGGTTGAAGATTTTCCTGATCTTTCCAACTGTCAGGCGATTTGTTGTGGCTCCCCAGAAATGGTTTATGCAACGCTCGATAAGCTGGCAGAACACGGGTTTAGAAGCAATCAGATGATTAGTGATGTCTTTAGTTATGCACCTCGAAACTAGCGTGTTGGTATTTTTAACCTCTGTACACATGTAATGAAGCGATTACTCATGGTGAAGCGACCCAAATTACTAACGTTAGTATCTACCGCTATTGCCTTGGGTCGAAGTGCTCTGATTATTCTCACCTGTCTATTCATCGGTAAAACATTACAAACTGTAGCTAACCTGCCCATATCAGGCAGCATCATTGGACTATTAGTGCTATTTTTCGCTCTGATTTCAGGCATTATCAGACTGGATCATGTGCTACCAACGGGTAAGCTATTGCTGCAGTATCTGGTTTTATTTTTTGTCCCTGTGGGTGTGGGTCTTCTCAACTATATTGAACTCTTATCTCAACATTGGCAGGCGATAGTGGTCTCCAGTGTTGCCAGCACGGTTATTGTGCTCCTGGTGACCGGCTGGTTGTTTCAAAGGTTCAGTAAATGATTTACCTATTGCTAACTGCTGGCGTGTTTTTCGCTTATAGACACGTACTCAGACCCTTTCATTCACCACTAGCCAATCCGTTGCTATTGAGCATATTAACCATTATATCGCTTATTTTACTGCTAGATATCGACCTAATTGCTTATGAACAGGGAAACAAACTCTTTATTTGGCTGCTGGAACCCGCTGTGGTTGCACTGGCAATCCCTCTATATCAACAATTGCCTTTAATCCGCAAACATTTCAAGGCCATTATCCTTAGCTGTATCATTGCGGTTTTTTTAGCAATATCTACTGGCTTGGGTATAGCCTTGCTGTTTAGCCCAGCACCTGAAGTCATGCTGTCTCTCATTCCAAAATCCGTGACCAGTCCTATCGCCATGTCTATTGCGCAAAACAATGGAGGCTATGCATCTCTTGCCGCATCTGTGGTTATTGCAGTGGGCTTGCTGGGAGCCCTATTCGGATTCAGTTTGTTTAAAATAGCCAAAATTACAGACCCAAAGGCTCAGGGGTTGGCAATGGGAGCAGGCGCTCATGCGATTGGTACGGCAAAAGCGCTGGAAATGGGTGAACAACAGGGTGCATTCAGTTCACTAGCCTTGGTTATCTGCGGTATCCTAACGGCTTTTCTGGCTCCACTATTTGCCTGGCTGCTTACTATTCTTTAACCTTTACGAAAGTAGCGTTTTATTTTGATGAATTATCAAAATAATTCGTTATAAACACCGACTGTCATACACTTTCTGCCAATTCTGCTTTTAAACTGAAGCACCATCCGATTACAATAGTGCCATCTACCGGAAAGTCGTCAGCTTAAGAAGTCGGAGCAATCAATGAAACCCAGCAAGGTTAACAAGGCGCAACTAAGTGCAGTCACCTCGAAATTGCCCATGTTTAAGACCATGACCATTCCTGACCGGGAACAGATACTTCATCACGCACGTATCTGGGTTGCTCAGTCTGAAGAGACCATTATCGAAAAAAATGCAGAAGAAAATTTTTTATACGTGTTATTAGCAGGTAATGCCACAGTACATATCGAAGATGGTGGTCCCTCGGTTGCAGTTGTACTTCCAGGAGACTTATTTGGTGAAATGGGGTTTATCTTAGATGAACCCCGTAATACCTGGATTACGGCTCAAGAAACCTGCATATTGCTAAGAATTGACCATCAGGTCATGAACAAGCTAACCGCACCTGTTCGTGAAAAAATTAAAGATTTAATCATAGAGAAGCTGGCCAAGTCTCTGACCAACGCCAACGAAAATTTAAAGACCAGCAAGGATTAAGTCGCATTCAATAGCTGTATGATGTTGAAATAAACAGACTAAAGCCGCTCATAGTCGTAGGGATACCCTCTAAATCAGAAAAAAGTTTTGTACTACCGGTTCCTGTTTCATATAAGCCACCAACTGATATCTCCGATCCTCGATTAAATCGACTCATACTAAATGTTGTTCCCCAGTGATTAAGATGGGGATCTTCGCCACTTGGAGCAGTATTCGCATGACTCGTATAGTAGCCAGCTCTTAACGCATACTTAGCCGACCAATACCATTCTGTGCCCAGCGCCCAATCTATAGTTTGTTTTCTGGCAGTGAAAAATGATTCCCCGTTCGTTGCTGTGTTATAGATAAATTCACCGGATAACAATAAGGCATTACTGGCAAAGTAAGCTAAGGCCGTTCTGAACTGCCATGGGTATGGCCTAATAGTAGTAGCTTCAATTATGTCTGGATTATCAAAAATCGAACATCCATCAACAGCAACAGCAGTCTTACACACAGCATTTTGAAACTTGGTATCCGATTTAATAACGAAAGTGGTATCTGCAGTCACTCCAATGGAAATTTTATCGACAGGAGTCCACATCAATCCCAGCTTAGGGCGAACTCCGTGCTCAACCGTTTCCAGATATCTATTCACCCATTCAACCTGGCTGTTATCATAGATAAACTGATTCACATTACTTTCAGCAGAACGATAATGGTAATGTAAATTCAGACCCAAAGATAAGTTTGGGCTCAGGTTCATGGCAATAGAAGGACCGACATTATAGGTCGTGTCGATGTTGTTTAGATTAATAATGAACTTATCAACGCTAATATCATTAAATTGCTGATCCTGATTTTCATTTACAGAATCTGGAACAGATGACGAAAATCCGACCCTAAAACCACCCAATGGCTGCACAACGCCAAAAAAGTTCGGTAATAGCTGAACGCTGTTACGTTCCCAATCTGCACTACCGCCCAAGGCGTCTGGATAAGTCAGCTTTTGAACCTGATAGGTATTCACACTGGCAGACACGTTATTGGTCGCCGCATAGACAATACCAGCCGGGTTATAAAACAAGCCGGAAGGATCATCAGAAATGGCAGTATAGGCGCCTCCCATACCCAAAGCACGATGCCCTACCACCTGATTCACATAATGATATTCATCTGCCTGAACCAGGGTTACAGCCGTTAAACCGAACAACGCAATCGCTGGTGTTAGCCATTTCATAGTCATGCTGAATCCTTGCCTATTTTTTTATGATTATTCAGTTTCTGCTTTAAAGCGGGATGCATTGTCTGGAAAACCCAATCCCTTCAATTCGTGATCATCTATTACTGCACTTAAACTTCTGAGACGGTCTGAAAATCTTGGATGTGTGTGGGTCACCGTTTCTAGTTCAGATTGTTCTGATTTACTGATTCGTTCCAGATATCTTGATAAAGCGTTTGTGTCATAACCCGTACCTGCTAACACCAGT